>ERZ1031671.98-NODE-98-length-7392-cov-5.117214_pt1 | contig 7392 bp, 4 predicted proteins | sample MGYA00519030_ERZ1031671 | MGnify/ENA primary metagenome ERZ1031671 (study PRJEB33719, sample SAMN04261218) | wastewater metagenome | biome: rural village; feature: human; material: feces | host: Homo sapiens | place: El Salvador | collected 2013-01-14 ... | reverse complement strand
AGGTGGTAGATATCTGAAATAGCCTTCAATGGGTCGTTGAAGTTGGTAGTCAGCAATGCTGTTACCACACCCAGACCGACGAAGCCCACGCCTACGAAGAGTCCCGACTTCAAAGCCTTTCCGAATTTCATGCCAATACACAGACCGATGACCGTGAAGATGATAGGCATCATCACGCTCGCACCGAGACTGATTATATAGCTAAATACTTGTTCCATTTTTAATTTGTTGAATTGTTTAATTGTTAGAAAATACCAGACAAAGAGCACCCTCTTGTGTCATTTTATGATTTGTTGTGTGCAAAGATACACTTTTTTCTTCAATTACAATACGTTTTGAAGGAAAAATTTACGCAAAAAAAATCCTATCAGAACATTTCTGATAGGATTTCTCTATTTTTATACGTTTTTAAACGATTTTCATACTTCATACATCCGGCATTTCACGCCAGATGCAGCTTAATCCTGGAAGTAAACTCTCTTCACACGGTTGCTGATGGTGGTCAGCACCTCGTAAGGGATGGTCTCGAGGATATCGCTCAGTGTCTGTACTGGCAGATGCTCGCCGAAGATTTCTACCGAATCTCCTTCCTTGCAAGGGATGTCGGTCACGTCTATCATAGCCACATCCATGCAGATGTTGCCCACATAATCTGCCTTCTGACCGTTCACCAGACAGTAGGCATGGCGGTTACCCAGACGGCGGTTCAGTCCGTCAGCATAGCCGATAGGGATGGCTGCGATAACGCTGTCTCTGTCGAGAATCGTCTTGCGGCTGTAGCCCACGCTGTCGCCTGCCTTCACGTTGTGCATCTGCAGAATGGTTGTCTTCAGGGTGCTCACGCAGTTGATGGTCTTGTTGTTGCGCGAATTGATACCGTAGAGTCCGAGTCCCAGACGGCACATATCCAGCTGGCGCTCCGGGAAGTGCTCGATACCTGCCGAATTGCAGATATGGCGCAATATCTTATGGTCGAAGGCTGCCTGCAACTGCTTGCTGCCCTTGTCGAAGAGTTCAAACTGATGAGCTGAGAAATCATCGAAGCTGTCGTCATCGCTGCCCACGAAGTGAGAGAACACAGAACGTGGGATGATGGCATTCTGGTGCTTCAGCTTGCCGATGAGTTCCTCCATATCGTTCTCAGGGTCGAAGCCCATGCGGTGCATACCGGTATCCAGTTTGATATGGACAGGGAAACCGGTTACGCCCTCCTTCTCGGCTGCCTTGATGAGCGCATCGAGCAGACGGAAAGAGTAAACCTCCGGCTCCAGGTCGTAATCGAACATGGTCTTGAAGGCGGTCATCTCCGGATTCATGATCATGATGTTGCTGGTAATGCCGTTCTTGCGCAGCGTAACGCCCTCATCGGCTACAGCCACAGCCAGATAGTCTACACGATGGTCCTGCAAGGTCTTGGCTATCTCCACGGCACCTGCGCCGTAGCCGTCTGCCTTGATCATGCATACCAGTTTGGTTTCCGGCTTCATAAACGCACGGTAGTAGTTCAGATTGGCTACCACGGCATTCAGATTCACCTCCAGCGTAGTCTCGTGTACCTTCTGTACCAGCAGTTCGGTGAGCTGGTCGAAGCCAAACTGGCGGGCGCCCTTCAGCAGAATCACCTCATCGCGCAGGGAAGCAAACACCTCGCTGGCGATGAATTCTTCTACATCCTGAAAGAAGAACTTCTCCGAAATCTGAATCACGTCGTGCTGTTTGCAGAGTTCAGGACCGATACCGATGAACTTCACCACGCCACGTTTGCGGGCTAAATCGCTCACCTCTTTATATAATGCCTCCGGTGCCTGACCGCTCTGGTAGATGTCGCTCAATATCAGCGTATGGCGACGACCGCGATGGTCTGGACGGCGGTTCATGAAGTCGAGGGCGATATCGAGCGAATTGATATCACTGTTGTAGCTGTCGTTAATCAGCGTACATCCGTGCTGTCCTACCTTCACCTCCAGTCTCATAGCCACTGGTTCGAGCTGTGCCATACGCTTGTCGATATCCTCAGCCGAAAGACCGAGTTTTGATGCTACGACGGCAGAGATGATGGCATTCTGTACAGATGCATCATCGATGAACGGGATAGAGAAACTGTCTTCCTCACCTTTATATATATAGGTAATCACGCTCACGCTCTGCTGCTTCTCAATGTTCTTCACATAGAAAGGAGCTTGAGGGTTCTTGAGCGACCAGAAGAGTTTCTCGCCTTTATAGTCGGGATATTCGGCTATCACCTTGTTGATAACCTCGTCATCGCCATCATAGATTACGGTCTCTGCGTCATGGAAGAGGATGAGTTTCTCCCGGCATTTCTCCTCCAAGGAAGAGAAGTTCTCCTGATGCGCAGCACCCAGATTGGTCAGTACGGCGATGGTTGGCTGGATGATGTCACGCAGGGCAAGCATTTCGCCAGGCATACTGATACCTGCCTCGAAAACGCCCACCTGGGTCTGCTCGTTCATCAGCCATACCGACAATGGCACACCTATCTGAGAGTTGTAACTGCGCGGACTGCGGGTAACAAACATGCTTGGCGAGAGCAGCTGGTAGAGCCACTCCTTGACCATGGTCTTGCCGTTTGAGCCCGTGATGCCTACGATAGGGATGTTAAACTCGTCACGGTGGCGCTCAGCCAGACGCTGGAGAGCCTCGAGCGTGTTTACTACCTTCAGGAAGTTGGCTCCCGGATAATCAGAAGCATAGCCCTTAGGCACATCCGTTACAACAAAGTTTTTCACACCTCTGCGATACAACTCAGGGATGTAGTTATGACCATCATTACGCTCCGACTTGAGCGCAAAGAACAGAGTTTCCTCTGGGAAACAAAGTGAACGACTATCGGTCAGGATAAAACCGATGTTGGTATCATTGTCTCCATAGCGACGCGCACCTATCAGTGTGGTTACCTTTTCAATAGTATATGTCATTGTCTTGTTATTTAAATATTCTTTATTTTATAAGAGATGATATTTCTCCTCAAATTGTCTTTTCTTCTCTTCCGTCCGGGCGATGAACTTCTGGTGTTCTTCGCTATCGGGATGGAAGGGTTTATGACCGAGTGCTTCGCGGATAGGCCGCCAGTCTTCCAGAAACAGCTCTGCTGCCTTGCCGAAGTAGGTTGCCCGGAACCGCTCCCAGATATATTCCACAGCCTGTTCGCTCGGGTGCAGCATATCTTCCTTGTAGAAGCGGTAGTCACGGAGTTCATCGTTCATGATCTCGTAAGCCGGGAAATAGCTCACCACCCCGGGATTCTCCTTCACCAGCTTATCGGCTGCCAGCAGGAGCGTAGCCTTCGAAAGCTGACTCCCGTGGAATCCGTATTTCGCATAGCGGATAGGACTTACCGTGATGACTACCTTCAGACCGCCGTCACTTCCTTCAGATGCTTCCAGCTGCGATTTCAGCAGATTGATAGCCTTCTGCAGATAGCCGGCACATTCGTCCACGCTCAGTTCCCGCTCTTCGAAGAGGCGCTGCGGGCGCTTCTGGCAGTTGTCCACTATCTCGCCCGTCTCCTTCAGGATATACACATGGTTGGTACCCAGCGTAAAGACTGCCACACGGGGATGCACCTCGGAACATTTCTCTACCGTATGGAGAATGCTTGCCGGATTATACATCACCCCGAAAGGGTTCACCGTAGCCCGGAAGCGGTTCTCCACGAACCGCCGACCCAGATTGTCGGCAAAGCAACTGCCCACAAAGAGCATCCGCTCTGCCGCCCCTATCTCGAAGTCGGCCTTCGGAATATCTATTTCTGTTCTAAATCGCATCATCAGAATTTTCAATCTGTCTAAGGGGATTTGCAATCCCCACTATTCCTTCTTGCGTTTTCTCACCTCAACCACTACACCTATTATAATAAGGAGAGCCAGAACGCCATAACCGATGTAAGCCACCGTCTCGGTATTCTTGAGCGACTGAGGATGGAAATCGAGCACTACTTTGTGGTTGCCTGCCTTCACGTTCAGCGCACGCAGGATATAGTTCACTCTGCCCAGTTCAGCCGGCTGACCATCTACCGTAGCCGTCCAGCCCGGATAGTAAATCTCTGAGAATACGATCACGCCGCCCTTGTTCGACTTCACCTCGTAAGTCAGGTTGTTCGGCTTATACTGCGTCATCTTCACCACCGAAGTATCATCCTGCTTCACGCTCTGCGCCAGCTGTTCCTTGAATTTGGCATCAGCCACAGCCACGTGTCGGAGGTTCACCTTGCCCACACCATCGATTTCCTCGTTGGCATTGTTCACATACTTCACCTCGTCTACGAACCATGCATTGCCGTAGGCATACGGATTCTGAACCGGAACGGTCTGTCCGCCCTGCAGCGGCATGATGAAGTATTTGGTATTCAGCATGTTCAGTACCGGATAGATACTGTCGCCGTTCACCTTGGTCATATCGCCGCCCGCAGCAGCTACCGCCTGCATGGTCTTCTGCATTTCAGGAGCGATATGTGCATCAATCATCTCCTGGTAGCGACGGAGCTTGGCTGGATGATAACCGCCGATGCTCTTGTGGTAGTAAGAGGTCTCGTTCTCATTGAATGTATTCGATGCCAGATTCAGCACACGGTAGTCGAGTGCCTTGTCACGGCAGATAATCTTGTCGGTCTCGGTCATCTGCTGCGGTGTATCGCGCTGCGCCTTGTCTACGAACATATCATCGTAGAGATAGCGCTTGTTCACCATCCACATATCTACCAGACAGAGCACGGCGATACCGGCAATCATATATTCCTTGCCCAGCTTCTTCATCTTGAAGAGCATCAGCAGAGCCGAACCGATGAGGATGATCCAGAACGAACGCCAGCAGTCGGATGTAAAGATGCCCTTGCGGATATCTGTCAGATTGCTCATGATTGGAGAGATATACTCCTGAGGCAACTGCTGCAGCGCCTGTGTCTCCTGTACCGATATGAAATCTGGGAAGAATACGCCAGGCATGATGGCGAAGAGCAGACAGAAACCTGCTGTCAGACCAAAGCTGGCATATACATATTTTATCTTCTCTGTCAGAATCTCCGGCTCATCCACAATCTTCTTCAGCGCCATCATCGCCAGGAGCGGGATGGTGAATTCTGCGATGACCAGGATAGATGCCACTGTTCGGAACTTGGCATACATCGGCACATAATCGAGGAAGAAATTGGTAAACGGCATGAAGTTTCTACCCCAGGCGAGCAGGATGCTCAGGATGGTGGCAGCAAGCAGCGCCCACTTCATCGGACCCTTCACGATAAACAGACCCAGGATAAAGAGCATGCAGACAAAGGCACCTACATATACCGGTCCGCTCGTTCCCGGCTGGTTGCCCCAGTACTGTCCCAGCTGCTGGTAAATCTGCACGAAGTTAGGATCAGCCTTTTCCATCGCCTTCTGGTTCTGTGCCAGCGGCACGGAGGCACCGCCCTTGGCATCAGGAATCATCAGCGTCCAGGTTTCGTCGATACCGTAGCTCCACTGTGTGATATAGTCTCTATCCAGACCGCTGCTGGTCTGGTTAGCCACATTTTTCTTTACGAGTTCACTCTTTCCTCGCATGGTTTCCTGACCGTACTGCCAGGTATGATAAAGGTTCGAGAGGTTGAGTGAGATACCGATAAGGGCACCCACCACGCATACCGCCGTAGCCTTTCCGAAGCGTGCGAGTTCACCTTTCCTGATGGCATCCACAAGGAAGGCTATCACCATGAAGAGGATGATAAAGAGGTAGTAATAAGTCATCTGCACGTGGTTAGCCTGCACCTCGAAAGCCGAGAAGATGGCAGTAAGGAGCAGTCCCTTGAGATACTTGCCCCGATAGGCAAGCACCACGCCCGCAATCATCGGAGGCAGATAAGCCAGCGCCCATACCTTCCAGATATGTCCGGCAGCGATGATGATGAAAAAGTAGGACGAGAATGCCCAGATGATACTTCCCAACGCCGCCAGCGACTGTCTGAAGTTGAAGGCACGCAGCATGATATAGAAGCCCAGGAGGTATACGAAAACATACCATACATAGTCTGGCAACCACAGATGATATGCCTTCACAATCTGGCTGAGCACCTGATTACTGTCATACGAAGGCGACATCTGATAGGTAGGCATACCGCCAAACACCGAGTTCGTCCATCGTGTAGTCTCTCCAGTCTGCTGCTGGAAGAGTTCCTTTTCATGTCCCAGTCCCTTTCCAGCCGCTGCATCATGTCGGAAGAGGATTCGTCCGTCCATATCGGCTGGCATAAAGTAGACGAAGGAGATGATTGCAAATGCAATAACTACCAGAATATCCAGTAGATACTTCTTCAAAAATTTCATATTTCTATATAAACGTTTATAATTTGAAGGCAAAGATAGCACAAATTGGAGACAAAACAAAAAAATATAGCAAAAATTTATATTTTTTTTGTTGAGAAAGTTGTATTAGGTCAGAAATAGGGGTTCCCCTCTATCATTTAGGGAAACACTCGCTGCCGTTTCGTTTTTTATCCCTACCTTTGCACCGTAAAACAAGTTTCTTCAAATAGTATATATTAATGAATAAAAGAATAAGAATTATGAAAAGATTAGCATTCATCATGATGGCATTGCTCCTGGCTCTGATGCCGGCAGCAGCACAGAATTATCGTGACAGCAGATATTACAACAGCAGGACAGACCGTCTCGACTACCGTTACAACCACAACTACGGCAGCCCGTATTACGGATTCCGCATCGGTCCTGCCTTCACCTTTGTCAATTCCGACAATTCCCGACTAGATGGTGACGACTGGCAGACCGGCCTGAATGTGGGCATAGTAGCCGGCATTCCATTGACCGACAGCGCCCCACTCTATCTCGAAACCGGACTTTCATATATAGAGAAAGGTGGCAAGAAGGAACTTCCTGAAGGCAAGATGACCTACAATCTCAACTATCTTGAGATTCCAGCCGTACTGAAGTACAAGTACGAAGTAGACGACCACTTCTCCATCCAGCCTCAGGTAGGCGGCTATTTTGCCGTTGGTGTAGGAGGCAAGATCAAGAACTTTGCCGAGCGTGAAGCAGAGAGTTCATTCAAGGATGCAAACTTCCGCCGCCTTGATGGTGGTATCCGCATCGGCTGCGGCATCGGCTACGACATGTTCTATGCCGATCTCACCTACGACATCGGTCTTGCCAACATCTGCCACGACAGTTTCGACAAATCGCGCAATGGAGCCCTCCAGCTCAATTTCGGAGTTAACTTCTAGGAAACCTCGGCAGTAACCCAGTTCTTGAACTTCACGGCAGTAGAAAGCTTAGAGCCGAGCACCAAAGCATAGAAACCGCTCTCGTTAACATAGAGCATCTGTTGGGCACAGAACTGCGGTTCTCCTTTTTTAAAAAACTACCCATGCACCTTAAAACAGGG
>ERZ1031671.86-NODE-86-length-7731-cov-3.944502_pt1 | contig 7731 bp, 6 predicted proteins | sample MGYA00519030_ERZ1031671 | MGnify/ENA primary metagenome ERZ1031671 (study PRJEB33719, sample SAMN04261218) | wastewater metagenome | biome: rural village; feature: human; material: feces | host: Homo sapiens | place: El Salvador | collected 2013-01-14 ... | reverse complement strand
AAGATATTCATAATGCACTTATCCTCGAAAGACACGAGGCTACAGTATAATACTCAAGAATTTTGTCTATTCTAAAATTGTTTAAATGTGAATCGAATCACAATCGTTCGGGGAGCAATATTAAATGCTTTTTTTTAAGATTATAAATTACGTAAGAATTTTAATGTTTAAAAAAAGGGTTGAGGAATAACAGGAGTGCTAACAATGAAGCGAAGCCGCATCTGACAGTCAGAATACGGCTTCGTAAGCGCGGTTACTTACCAATACAGAAGCTGGAGAAAATCCGCCCCAGCAGGTCGTCTGAAGTAAATTCCCCGGTGATTTCGCTTAAGTTCTGCTGTGCCAGACGCAACTCTTCCGCCAGCAGTTCACCTGCCCAGGCTCCCAACAGTTGCGCTTTGCCCTGTTGTAGATGTTCCGCTGCCTGTTCCAGCGCCTGTAGGTGGCGACGACGCGCCAGGAAGCCGCCTTCCATGTTGGTGTCAAAGCCCATGCTCTGTTTGAGATGGTTACGCAGCACGTCCACGCCTTCACCAGTCCTTGCCGAGAGACGAATTAACGCGTGACCGTTCACTTCACTCATTCCCAGCGTTTCGCCGGTGATATCGGCTTTATTGCGCACCACGGTGATCGGCAGTTTCGCTGGCAGACGGGCAATAAATTCCGGCCAGATCTCTGCCGGATCCACGGCGTCTGTTGTGGTGCCATCGACCATAAACAGCACGCGGTCGGCCTGTTCAATTTCCTGCCACGCGCGCTCGATACCAATACGTTCCACTTCGTCACTGGCTTCACGTAGCCCAGCGGTATCGATGATATGCAGCGGCATTCCGTCAATGTGGATATGCTCACGCAGCACGTCACGTGTGGTTCCGGCGATATCAGTTACGATTGCTGCTTCACGGCCCGCCAGCGCGTTTAACAGGCTCGATTTACCGGCGTTAGGACGTCCGGCAATCACCACCTTCATCCCTTCGCGCAACAAACTACCCTGACGTGCTTCAGCACGCACTGCATCGAGATCGGCAATCACGTCATTAAGCTGGGCTTCAATTTTGCCGTCGGAGAGGAAATCGATCTCTTCATCAGGGAAATCAATTGCCGCTTCGACGTAAATGCGCAAGTGGGTGAGGGCTTCCACCAGATGGTTGACCCGTGCGGAGAATGCGCCTTGCAGCGAGTTAAGTGCCGAACGGGCCGCCTGTTCCGAACTGGCGTCGATAAGATCGGCAATCGCCTCGGCCTGGGCTAAGTCGAGTTTATCGTTAAGAAACGCGCGTTCGGAAAACTCACCAGGGCGAGCAATCCGCAGGCCGGGAATGGTCAGAATGCGTTTTAACAGCAGGTCGAGGATCACCGGACCGCCATGACCTTGCAGTTCCAGCACATCTTCGCCGGTGAACGAGTTCGGGCCAGGGAACCATAGCGCAATCCCCTGATCGAGCACGCTGCCGTCGGCGTCTTTAAACGGAAGATAATCGGCGTAGCGCGGCTTAGGCAGTTTACCCAGCACGGTTTCGGCAACTTCACGGGCTTTGAGGCCGGAGATGCGCAGGATGCCAACGCCGCCACGTCCCGGAGGCGTGGCCTGGGCTACGATAGTGTCATTATCGCTCATGATGTTCCTGTTGCTTTGTGTGGCGGATGCGCGGTGCTTATCCGCCCTACGAAAAGAAAAAAGGCGGTCAACTGACCGCCCTTATTTTAGCGAAAACTCACCGAATCAGGATTTTTTCTTCTCGCGGCTATGCAGGCCACGTTTTTCCAGACCACGGTAAATCAGCTGCTGCTGAATAATGGTTACCAGGTTGCTGACGATATAGTACAGCACCAGACCTGACGGGAACCACAGGAAGAACACGGTGAAGATGACCGGCATAAAGGTCATGATCTTCTGCTGCATCGGGTCGGTCACTGTGGTCGGCGACATCTTCTGAATGAAGAACATCGTTACGCCCATCAGGATCGGCAGGATGTAGTACGGGTCCTGTGCCGACAGGTCGTGGATCCACAGTGCAAACGGTGCCTGACGCAGTTCAACGGAACCCATCAGCATGTAGTACAACGCCAGGAAGATTGGCATCTGGATCAGCAGCGGGAAGCAGCCGCCCAGCGGGTTAACCTTCTCAGCTTTGTACAGCGCCATCATTTCCTGGCTGATACGCTGTTTGTCATCACCCAGACGCTCACGCATTGCCTGAATCTTCGGCTGCAGCATACGCATCTTCGCCATGGAGGTGTACTGCGCTTTGGTCAGCGGGTACATGATGCCACGAACGATAAAGGTGATGATGATAATGGAGAAGCCCCAGTTACCCACAAAGCTATGGATCCATTTCAGCAGTTTGAACAGCGGCTGAGAGATGAACCACAACCAACCGTAATCAACGGTCAGATCCAGGTGCGGAGCAACAGCTGCCATTTTGTCCTGGATTTCCGGGCCAACCCACAGGGTGCTGTTCATCGCGCCAGTCTGACCAGGCTGAACCAGTACCGGCTGAGATTTATAGCCGATAGCGGCGATGCCGTTACCCAGATTAGCGGTATAGAAGTTGTTGGTACCGTCGTTATGCGGGATCCACGCCGTCGCGAAATACTGTTGCAGCATCGCCACCCAACCACCTTTCGAAGAGATGTTCAGGTTTTCGTTATCGGCAATGGTATCGAACTTGTATTTCTCATACTTCTCGTCAGGCGTGGAGTACGCCGCGCCACGGAAGGTGTGCAGTGCGAAGTTGCTGCTTCCGGTATCGAGATGCGGTGGCAGAGTGATGGATTGCTTCAACTGACCAAAGGTGGAGATTTCCAGCGGTTTCTCGCCAGCGTTCTGCACGTTGTAGTTGACGTTGACAGCGTAATCACCACGTTTCAGGACAAACGTTTTGGTAAACGTGTTGCCTGCCGCGTCGGTATACGTCATCGGCACCTGCAGTTCGTTTTGACCTTCAGCCAGCACATAAGCGTCTTTTTCAACGTTATACAGCGGACGCGGGCCGTTAGCCGGGTTATCCGGGCCATCACGACCGGTCAGACCGCTCTGTGCCTGATAAATAAACTGCGGTGAAGTTTCCAGCAGCTGGAACGGCTGGGTAGAGTTCAGCTCTTTCGGGTAAGCCGGCAGCAGAGCTTGCTCAACATCACCACCACGGGTGTTGATGGTCAGATCAAGCACGTCGGTCTTAACCGAGATCAGTTTCCCCTGGCCACTGGCCGGTACGCCCTGGTCGGCGGCGCTACCCGCTGCGGTGGTCGTTGTCTGCGTGGTCTGTTGGGCCTGAGGTTGCGGGTTTTTATCCTGCTCCCAGGCTTGCCAGATCATGAAAGACACGAACAGCAAAGCGATGACTAAAAGATTGCGTTGCGAATCCATCGTTAGTGTTCTCTGGTATCAAATGGTCCGGGCGGGACGGGATCGTCACCACCAGGGTGTAAAGGGTGGCATTTTAATACGCGTTTCACCGTCAACCAACTGCCTTTTATCACTCCAAACCTGCGCAATGCCTCAATTCCGTAGCTTGAACAGGTTGGAGTGAAACGACAATGCGGCCCGAGTAGCGGACTAATCAGGCGTTGATAGACCCGAATGAGGGCTATCAGGACCCGCGAGCCAGGCGACAGTGGCGGCGCCATAATTTTTCCAACGCTTCCGAGAGAGCACGGTTATCGAGGTCGGCAACCCCTTTTTTCGCCACCACCACGAAATCCATAGCCGGGAGTTCATGTTGGCGCAGACGGAAGCTTTCACGCGTCAGACGTTTAATCCGATTGCGTTCATGGGCGCGTCGAACGTTTTTCTTGGCGACTGTAAGACCGATACGGGGATGCCCCAGCGAATTCAGGCGGCCGAGAATGGTAATTTGCGGCGTGCCAGCCCGTTGTGGCTGCTGGAAGACGAATGTGAATTGACTGGGAGTTAACAAGCGTAACTCCCTGGGAAATGCGAGCTTAACCACTCAGGGGTTAGCTTTATTACTTAGAAACGGTCAGACGAGCGCGGCCTTTAGCACGACGACGTGCCAGAACCTGACGACCATTTTTAGTAGCCATACGAGCACGGAAGCCGTGAGAACGGTTGCGCTTCAGTACAGACGGTTGAAAAGTGCGTTTCATGGCGATTTCTACCTAAACTTGAATAAATTCAATGGCTTTATTGGATATCCGCCGAAAAATGAAACGATGGACACCGAAGCCATGGGTGATTAAAGAGGCCGGATTGTAATAATTGTACACTCCGGAGTCAATTCTCTTTCCTTATTTACCGCGCTTTTCCGCACCTTTTCGCAGGGAAAATGTACGACCTCACACCAGTGGAAACCAGCATGGCGCGCCGGGTGGAGGATTATACGGGCTGATGGGTAAAGCGCAAGGATCGTCCTGGATCTTTATTAGATCGATTAAGCCAATTTTTGTCTATGGTCATTAAATTTTCCAATATGCGGCGTAAATCGTGCCCGCCTCGCGGCAGGATCGTTTACACTTAGCGAGTTCTGGAAAGTCCTGTGGATAAATCGGGAAAATCTGTGAGAAACAGAAGATCTCTTGCGCAGTTTAGGCTATGATCCGCGGTCCCGATCGTTTTGCAGGATCTTGATCGGGCATATAACCGCAGACAGCGGTTCGTGCGTCACCCTCAAGCAGGGTCTTTTCGACGTACGTCAACAATCATGAATGTTTCAGCCTTAGTCATTATCGACTTTTGTTCGAGTGGAGTCCGCCGTGTCACTTTCGCTTTGGCAGCAGTGTCTTGCCCGATTGCAGGATGAGTTACCAGCCACAGAATTCAGTATGTGGATACGCCCATTGCAGGCGGAACTGAGCGATAACACGCTGGCCCTGTACGCGCCAAACCGTTTTGTCCTCGATTGGGTACGGGACAAGTACCTTAATAATATCAATGGACTGCTAACCAGTTTCTGCGGAGCGGATGCCCCACAGCTGCGTTTTGAAGTCGGCACCAAACCGGTGACGCAAACGCCACAAGCGGCAGTGACGAGCAACGTCGCGGCCCCTGCACAGGTGGCGCAAACGCAGCCGCAACGTGCTGCGCCTTCTACGCGCTCAGGTTGGGATAACGTCCCGGCCCCGGCAGAACCGACCTATCGTTCTAACGTAAACGTCAAACACACGTTTGATAACTTCGTTGAAGGTAAATCTAACCAACTGGCGCGCGCGGCGGCTCGCCAGGTGGCGGATAACCCTGGCGGTGCCTATAACCCGTTGTTCCTTTATGGCGGCACGGGTCTGGGTAAAACTCACCTGCTGCATGCGGTGGGTAACGGCATTATGGCGCGCAAGCCGAATGCCAAAGTGGTTTATATGCACTCCGAGCGCTTTGTTCAGGACATGGTTAAAGCCCTGCAAAACAACGCGATCGAAGAGTTTAAACGCTACTACCGTTCCGTAGATGCACTGCTGATCGACGATATTCAGTTTTTTGCTAATAAAGAACGATCTCAGGAAGAGTTTTTCCATACCTTCAACGCCCTGCTGGAAGGTAATCAACAGATCATTCTCACCTCGGATCGCTATCCGAAAGAGATCAACGGCGTTGAGGATCGTTTGAAATCCCGCTTCGGTTGGGGACTGACTGTGGCGATCGAACCGCCAGAGCTGGAAACCCGTGTGGCGATCCTGATGAAAAAGGCCGACGAAAACGACATTCGTTTGCCGGGCGAAGTGGCGTTCTTTATCGCCAAGCGTCTACGATCTAACGTACGTGAGCTGGAAGGGGCGCTGAACCGCGTCATTGCCAATGCCAACTTTACCGGACGGGCGATCACCATCGACTTCGTGCGTGAGGCGCTGCGCGACTTGCTGGCATTGCAGGAAAAACTGGTCACCATCGACAATATTCAGAAGACGGTGGCGGAGTACTACAAGATCAAAGTCGCGGATCTCCTTTCCAAGCGTCGATCCCGCTCGGTGGCGCGTCCGCGCCAGATGGCGATGGCGCTGGCGAAAGAGCTGACTAACCACAGTCTGCCGGAGATTGGCGATGCGTTTGGTGGTCGTGACCACACGACGGTGCTTCATGCCTGCCGTAAGATCGAGCAGTTGCGTGAAGAGAGCCACGATATCAAAGAAGATTTTTCAAATTTAATCAGAACATTGTCATCGTAAACCTATGAAATTTACCGTAGAACGTGAGCATTTATTAAAACCGCTACAACAGGTGAGCGGTCCGTTAGGTGGTCGTCCTACGCTACCGATTCTCGGTAATCTGCTGTTACAGGTTGCTGACGGTACGTTGTCGCTGACCGGTACTGATCTCGAGATGGAAATGGTGGCACGTGTTGCGCTGGTTCAGCCACACGAGCCAGGAGCGACGACCGTTCCGGCGCGCAAATTCTTTGATATCTGCCGTGGTCTGCCTGAAGGCGCGGAAATTGCCGTGCAGCTGGAAGGTGAACGGATGCTGGTACGCTCCGGGCGTAGCCGTTTTTCGCTGTCTACCCTGCCAGCGGCGGATTTCCCGAACCTCGATGACTGGCAGAGTGAAGTCGAATTTACCCTGCCGCAGGCAACGATGAAGCGTCTGATTGAAGCGACCCAGTTTTCTATGGCGCATCAGGACGTTCGCTATTACTTAAATGGTATGCTGTTTGAAACCGAAGGTGAAGAACTGCGCACCGTGGCAACCGACGGCCACCGTCTGGCGGTCTGTTCAATGCCAATTGGTCAATCTTTGCCAAGCCATTCGGTGATCGTACCGCGTAAAGGCGTGATTGAACTGATGCGTATGCTCGACGGCGGCGACAATCCGCTGCGCGTACAGATTGGCAGCAACAACATTCGCGCCCACGTTGGCGACTTTATCTTCACCTCCAAACTGGTGGATGGTCGCTTCCCGGATTATCGCCGCGTTCTGCCGAAGAACCCGGACAAACATCTGGAAGCTGGCTGCGATCTGCTCAAGCAGGCGTTTGCTCGCGCGGCGATTCTCTCTAACGAGAAATTCCGCGGCGTACGTCTTTATGTCAGCGAAAACCAGCTGAAAATCACCGCCAACAACCCGGAACAGGAAGAAGCGGAAGAGATCCTCGACGTTACCTATAGCGGTGCGGAGATGGAAATCGGCTTCAACGTCAGCTATGTGCTGGATGTTCTGAACGCGCTGAAATGCGAAAACGTCCGCATGATGCTGACCGATTCGGTTTCCAGCGTGCAGATTGAAGATGCCGCATCACAGTCGGCTGCCTATGTTGTCATGCCAATGAGACTGTAATGTCCCTCACCCGCTTGTTGATCCGCGATTTCCGCAACATTGAAACCGCGGATCTCGCTTTATCTCCCGGCTTTAACTTTCTGGTAGGTGCCAACGGCAGTGGCAAAACCAGCGTGCTGGAAGCCATCTATACGCTCGGCCATGGTCGGGCGTTTCGCAGTTTGCAGATTGGTCGCGTCATTCGCCATGAGCAGGAGGCATTTGTTCTCCATGGGCGATTACAGGGCGAAGAGCGCGAGACGGCGATTGGCTTAACCAAGGACAAACAGGGCGACAGCAAAGTCCGCATCGACGGTACTGACGGGCATAAAGTCGCGGAACTGGCGCACCTGATGCCAATGCAGCTGATAACGCCAGAAGGGTTTACTTTACTCAACGGCGGCCCCAAATACAGAAGAGCATTCCTCGACTGCGATTTGAAAAAGAGCCGTTCACTGTCCCTATGCGCGACCGGGCAACCATCTGTTACGCAAGCCGCGAGGAACTGAGCGAAGCCATCTGCAACA
>ERZ1031671.79-NODE-79-length-7879-cov-5.591513_pt1 | contig 7879 bp, 3 predicted proteins | sample MGYA00519030_ERZ1031671 | MGnify/ENA primary metagenome ERZ1031671 (study PRJEB33719, sample SAMN04261218) | wastewater metagenome | biome: rural village; feature: human; material: feces | host: Homo sapiens | place: El Salvador | collected 2013-01-14 ... | reverse complement strand
AGAAATATGAATAATTGATGTTATTTAACTGTAAAGATTTGCAGAAAATTTGGAATAATCAAATAAATAGCGTAACTTTGCAACTAGAAATAGAGTGTCTACCATTTGTGAACTAACACAAATACAGTTTAGTTGCTAAAAACATAAATAACAAGACATATAAAGAACAAACTTATAGTTATATTTAATGATGAAGAAACAGCTTAAGAAAGTCCTCGTTCTGGGTTCCGGTGCTTTGAAGATCGGCCAGGCAGGTGAGTTTGACTATTCCGGTTCGCAGGCTCTCAAGGCTTTGCGCGAGGAGGGTATTAGTTCCGTCCTCATTAATCCAAACGTTGCTACAATTCAGACAAGTGAAGGTATTGCTGACAAGGTTTATTTCTTGCCGGTGACACCTTTTTTTGTAACTGAAATTATCAAGAAGGAGCGCCCAGACGGCATCATGCTGGCTTGGGGTGGACAGACGGGCTTGAACGTTGGTACAGAACTTTACCTCAACGGTGTGCTCAAGGAGTATGGTGTAGAAGTGTTGGGTACTTCGGTAGAGGCTATCATGAACACGGAAGACCGCGACCTCTTCGTAAAGGAGCTTAACAAGGTTGACCTCAAGGTTCCTGTAAGCCACGCTTGCGAGAACATGGAGGAGGCTGTGGCTGCGGCACGCAACATCGGCTACCCTATCATGATCCGTTCGGCCTACGCGCTGGGTGGTCTCGGTTCTGGTGTCTGCAAGACCGAAGAGGAGTTTAAGGAGATTGCTGAATCTGCCTTCACTTTCGCACCTCAGGTGCTTGTTGAGGAGAGTCTGAAGGGATGGAAGGAGATTGAGTTCGAGTGCATCCGTGATGCTAACGACCGTTGTTTCACCGTTGCCTCTATGGAAAACTTCGACCCACTGGGAATCCATACAGGTGAGTCTATCGTGGTTGCTCCTACCTGTTCTCTTACCGACGAGCAGGTGAAGATGTTGCAGGACATCGCCGTAAAGTGCGTCCGTCACCTCAACATCGTGTGTGAGTGCAACATCCAGTATGCTTTCAATGCTGAGACCAACGACTACCGTATCATCGAGATCAACGCTCGCTTGAGCCGTTCTTCTGCCCTTGCTTCTAAGGCTACAGGTTATCCGCTCGCTTTCGTTGCTGCCAAGATTGCCCTCGGTTATACACTCGACCAGATTGGCGAGATGGGTACTCCTAACTCAGCTTATGTGGCTCCATCACTCGACTATATGATCTGCAAGATTCCTCGTTGGGACCTTACCAAGTTTGCCGGTGTAAGCCGCAAGATTGGTTCTTCCATGAAGTCAGTAGGCGAAATCATGTCTATCGGCCGTTCATTCGAGGAGATGCTCCAGAAGGGTCTCCGTATGATTGGTCAGGGAATGCACGGTTTCGTAGGCAACGACCACACCAAGTTCGACAACCTGGATGAGGAGCTTTCTAATCCTACCGACCTCCGTATCTTCGCCATCGCTCAGGCTCTGGAGGAAGGTTACACCATCGAGCGCATCGAGGAGTTGACCAAGATTGATCCTTGGTTCATCGAGCGCATGAAGAATATCGTAGATTACAAGCACAAGCTTTCTGAATATAATACTTTGGAGGAGATTCCTGCCGAGGTATTGCGCGAGGCTAAGGTATTGGGCTTCTCTGACTTCCAGATTGGCCGCTTCGTATTGAAGACTCAGAACACCAATATGGAGAAGGAGGTGCTCGCAGTTCGTGCCCAGCGTAAGAAGTTGAACATTCTTCCTGCCGTAAAGCGCATCCCTACTGTGGCTAGCGAGCATCCAGACCTCACCAACTATCTCTACATGACATACGCTGTAGAGGGTTACGACATCAACTACTACAAGAACGAGAAGTCTGTCATCGTTCTCGGTTCGGGTGCTTACCGCATCGGTTCTTCTGTAGAGTTCGACTGGTGTTCAGTAAACGCCATCAATACAGCCCGCAAGTTGGGTTACAAGTCAATCATGATCAACTACAACCCGGAGACCGTATCTACCGACTACGATATGTGCGACCGTCTCTACTTCGATGAGCTTTCATTCGAGCGTGTACTCGATGTCATCGACCTGGAGTCACCACGTGGTGTGATTGTTTCTGTAGGTGGTCAGATTCCAAACAACCTGGCTATGAAGCTCCATCGCCAGTCTGTGCCAATCTTAGGTACATCTCCTGTCAACATCGACCGTGCCGAGAACCGCGGTAAGTTCTCAGCCATGCTCGATAAGTTGGGCATCGACCAGCCTAAGTGGAGCGCCCTTACATCAATGGAGGATGTTCAGAAGTTCATCGACGAGGTAGGCTATCCTGTTCTCGTTCGTCCATCTTACGTTCTTTCCGGTGCAGCTATGAACGTTTGCCACGATGATGATGAGTTGCGTCGCTTCCTGGAGGCAGCTTCTGAGGTTTCTAAGGAATATCCAGTAGTTATCTCCCAGTTTATGACAGAGACCAACGAGATTGAGTTCGACGGTGTTGCCCAGAACGGTGAGATTGTAGAGTATGGTATTTCAGAGCACGTAGAGTATGCAGGTGTTCACTCTGGTGACGCTACCATGACCTTCCCAGCCCAACAGATTTCCTTCGCTACAGCCCGTCAGATCAAGAAGATTTCACGTGCCATCGCCAAGGAGCTCAACATCTCGGGTCCTTTCAATATCCAGTATCTGGCTAAGGGTCGCGATGTAAAGGTTATCGAGTGTAACCTCCGTGCATCCCGTTCATTCCCATTCGTGAGCAAGGTATTGAAGCGCAACTTCATCGAGACTGCTACCCGTATCATGCTCGATGCTCCATATCAGAAACCGGATAAGTCTGCTTTCGATATCGACCGCATGGGTGTAAAGGCATCCCAGTTCTCATTCGCCCGCCTGCAGAACGCCGACCCTGTCTTGGGTGTAGATATGAGTTCTACCGGTGAGGTAGGTTGTATGGGTGATACTTTCGAGGAGGCATTGCTCAACTCATTGATTGCTACCGGCTACAAGATTCCTTCAAAGGATAAGGGCATCATGCTTTCAAGCGGTGGCGCGAAGGAGAAGGCTTCTCTGCTCGACGCTGCCCAGGCGCTGGTGAAGAACGGTTACACCATCTATGCTACTGCCGGTACAGCGAAGTTCCTCAACGACAACAACGTCAAGGCTACAGCCGTAGGGTGGCCTGATGAAGACCACAAGGATCTCCCTAACGTGATGCAGATGATTGCCGACCACAAGTTCGACCTCATCGTCAACATCCCTAAGAATCACACCAAGCGTGAGCTCACCAATGGTTACAGAATCCGTCGTGGCGCCATCGACCACAACATTCCTCTGATCACCAATGCCCGTCTGGCTTCCGCCTTCATTGAGGCATTCTGCACATTGAGCCAGGATCAGCTTCAGATTAAGAGCTGGCAGGAGTACGAGTAATCGCACGCAGATTTATATGAAATACGCCCTGTAAGGCCCAAGCCTTACAGGGCTTTTTTATTCCCTGCCATGAGAAAAAAAGCTGAAATGATGGCTATCTCATTATTTTATTGTACCTTTGCAAACAGAAATAAGAATAAAACATGATAGTTTGTATAGCAGAGAAACCGAGTGTGGCTAAGGATATCGCCCGAATCATCGGGGCTACCACGGCACGCGACGGTTATATGGAAGGTAATGGTTACCAAGTAACATGGACCTTCGGCCACCTTTGTGAGCTGAAGGAACCGGATGATTATACTCCGATGTGGAAACATTGGAGCCTTGCGGCGTTGCCGATGATTCCACAGCGATTCGGCATCAAGCTCATCAACGATGAAGGCATCAAGAAGCAGTTTGCTACCATTGAGAAACTGATGCAGGCTGCCGACAGCATCATCAACTGCGGTGACGCCGGACAGGAAGGTGAACTTATCCAGAGATGGGTGATGCAGAAAGCGCAGGCGAAATGTCCGGTCAAGAGACTGTGGATTTCATCCATGACCGATGAAGCCATCAAGCAGGGTTTCCAGGAACTAAAAGACCAGGGGGAATATCAGTCGCTCTATCTTGCCGGACTTTCCCGTGCCATCGGCGACTGGATTCTCGGTATGAACGCCACCCGACTTTATACATTGAAATATGGTCAGAACCGACAGGTGCTCAGCATCGGCCGGGTGCAGACCCCTACCCTTGCCCTCATCGTAAACCGCCAGCAGGAAATCGACAACTTCGTTTCCGAACCTTATTGGGTACTCGCCACCATCTACCGCGACACCCAGTTTACCGCTACCAGCGGCAAGTTTACCAGCAAGGAGGAGGGCGAGAAGGCTTTCAGTACCATCGCCGGCAAACCCTTCACCGTTACCGATGTAAGCAAGAAGAAGGGAAACGAGGCGCCGCCTCATCTCTACGACCTTACCTCGCTGCAGGTAGATTGCAACAAGAAGTTTGCCTACTCTGCCGATATTACGCTGAAGCTCATCCAGAGTCTCTACGAAAAGAAGTACACCACTTATCCTCGTGTAGATACCCAGTTCCTGACCGATGATATCTATCCGAAATGTCCGCAGATTCTGAACGGAGTGAGTCAGGCTAAGATTATGAGTCAGCAGAAATACCTCCCGCTCATCCAGCAGCTCGCAACAATCAGCAAGAAGTTGCCGAAGAGCAAGAAGGTATTCGATAACAGCAAGGTAACCGACCACCATGCCATCATCCCGACTGGTGTTCCACCTACCGGACTCACCGATATGGAGGCAAACGTCTATGATCTCATCGCCAAGCGCTTCATCAGCGTGTTCTATCCGGATTGTAAATTCTCCACCACCACCGTTCTCGGCGAGGTAATCAACGAAGACGGGCCCAAACCGGAGAAGATAGAGTTCAAGGTGAGCGGTAAGGAGATTCTCGAACCAGGCTGGCGAGTGGTCTATGCCAAGGATGCGAAGAATGCCGATGACGATGATGCTTCAGATAACGCCAACGGAAATGCAGACTCAGGAAACGGCACCAAGAAGGAAGTGGTAGAAGAAAGAACCCTCCCATCCTTCACAAAAGGCGAATCGGGCGAGCACAAGCCTACCCTGACGGAGAAATGGACCACGCCACCTAAGTATTATACCGAGGCGACCCTACTCCGTGCGATGGAGACTGCCGGCAAATTCGTAGAAGACGAAGAACTTCGTGCAGCATTGAAAGAGAACGGAATCGGCCGACCTTCCTCCCGTGCCGGCATCATCGAGACCCTTTTCAAGCGCCACTACATCCGTCGCCAGCGCAAGAATCTGATGGCAACCCCGACAGGCATCGAACTCATTGACACCATCCATGAGGAACTGCTGAAGAGTTGCGAACTGACCGGTATCTGGGAGAAGAAGCTCCGCGACATCGAGCACAAGACCTACGATCCTGCCGACTTCATCAACGGACTGAAAGAACAGATCAACAAGATAGTCATCGATGTATTGTCAGACAACAGCAACCGGAGAGTGACCATCATGACAGAGGAAGACCTCAAGAAGAAACCGGCTGCCAAGAAACCGGCTGCCCGAAAGGCTCCTGCCAAGAAAGCCAATAAGGCAGCTGCACAGAATACAGATTCTCAGAATGCTCCTGCTCAGCCGGCTCCAGCTGCCGACCCAATGGTTGGCAAACCATGTCCGCTCTGCGGCAAAGGCGTCATCATCAAGGGCAAGACCGCCTATGGCTGTAGCAACTGGAAGTCAGGCTGCCAATATCGTCAGCCATTCTCGCAGATGTAAATCAATATGAAACAAATAAGATTTTATCAAATCATAACAGCAATCAGCTGCCTCTTTCTGATAAGTTGCGGCATTGAACAGAACCTGAAGAAAGCAGACAAGCATCTTTCTTTAGGCGAATACTACGATGCGGCAACCCAATATAAAAAGGTGTACACCAAGACACCTACCAAAGAGCGGGCTGCCCGGGGCAAGGTGGCTCTGAAGATGGCACGCTGCTATGATAAAATCAACAGTACACCGAAGGCACTGGCTGCCTACAGCAATGCCATCCGGTACAAGCAGGCAGACCTCAACGACCGCCTGGCTTACGCCCGTCTGCTCCTGAAGAACGGAAGTTACAGACAGGCTGCCAAGGAATTCGAATTCCTGCTCGATTCCATGCCCAACAACATACTGGTAAAGAACGGACTCGAATCGGCACGAAAAGCCCCTATCTGGAAAAAGGAAGGAAGCCGGTACAAGGTAAAGCGGATGGACGTTTTCAATTCCCGAAGAGACGACTATTCCCCGATGTTCCTCAGCGATGACTACAGTCAGCTCTATTTCACCTCTACCCGTAACGAAGCCCAGGGCAGCGACCTGAACGGAGTAACGGGAACGAAATCTGCCGACATCTTCTTCTCTGAAAAGGACGACAAAGGCAAATGGAGCAAACCGGAAGCCATAGGAACCGGTCTCAATACCGACTACGAAGAGGGCGCATGCTGCTTTACCCCAGACGGCAAGCAGATGTACCTCACCCAGTGTACCACCGATCCCACTTCGCCCCGCTTAGCCCAGATTGTAACCTCCAACCGCTCAGATGCAGCCTGGAGCAAGCCTACAAATCTGGAAATCAGCAAAGATACGCTCAGTTGTTTTGCCCATCCAGCCATCTCCCCTGATGGCGAATGGCTCTATTTCGTATCAGACATGCCGGGCGGAAAGGGCGGTCTCGACATCTGGCGAGTGCGCATCACTCCTGCCGGACTGGGCGGTGTAGAAAACCTGGGCGAACCTATCAACACCCCAGGCGACGAGATGTTCCCTACCTTCCGTCCTAACGGCGACTTCTACTTCAGCAGCAACGGTCATGTAGGAATGGGCGGACTCGACATCTATATCGCCAAAGTGAATTCCATCACCCGGAAATATGAGCTCACCCACCCCGGCTATCCGCTGAATACAGAAGCCGATGACTTCGGAATGACTTTCGAGGGTCTCCATAACCAGGGTTTCTTCTGCTCCAACAGAAAAGACGGAAGAGGCTACGATCATATCTACTCCTTCGAGAATCCGGAGATTGTTACCACGATGAAGGGATGGGTTTACGAGAAAGACGGTTATGAACTGCCTGCCGCAGAGGTGAGAATCGTAGGCAACGACGGAACGAACAGGAAACTATCCGTCAAGGGCGACGGTTCGTTTGTTCTGCCTATCAATCCGCATGTCGACTACCTGGTGATGGCATCCTGCAAAGGCTACCTCAACCACAAGGAAGAACTTCGGGTTGATTCGGCTAAAGAGAGTAAGGAATACGTGCTCCAGTTCCCACTGGCTTCCATCACAGCCCCTGTACTCATCGACAACATCTTCTACGATTTCGACAAGGCAACCCTTACCGAAGCCAGTACAACAGCCCTCGACCAGCTGGTAACGCTGCTGAAAGAGAACCCGCACGTTACCATCGAACTCAGCGCCCATTGCGACTACAAGGGAAACAGCGAATATAACAAGCATCTGTCCCAGCGCCGCGCCCAATCGGTAGTAGACTATCTGATAAAACACGGCATAGAAAAAGAGCGCCTCACCCCTGCGGGCTACGGCAAGGAGAAGCCGAAGAATGTGCGCAAGAAACTCACCGAGAAGTATCCTTGGCTCAAGGAAGGCGATGTGCTCAGCGAAGAGTTTATCCTGAAGCAGAGCAAGGAGCATCAGGAAATCTGCAATCAGCTGAACCGCCGAACCGAGTTCAAAGTGCTCCGCACTACCTATAAATTGTTTTAGAAACCGATATCATAAGCATAGGTGCTCTACTGAAAAAGTAGCAGCACCTATTTGTTTTTCTATATTCAGCAATATTAAATCTTCGTTCAAAGACATTGAATGTCCGTTCAAAGTCATTGAATGTCCGTTCAAAGTCATTGAATGTCCGTTCAAAGACACTGAACGG
>ERZ1031671.74-NODE-74-length-8181-cov-3.947083_pt1 | contig 8181 bp, 6 predicted proteins | sample MGYA00519030_ERZ1031671 | MGnify/ENA primary metagenome ERZ1031671 (study PRJEB33719, sample SAMN04261218) | wastewater metagenome | biome: rural village; feature: human; material: feces | host: Homo sapiens | place: El Salvador | collected 2013-01-14 ... | reverse complement strand
AGATCGGTCTCGGCATTCCTGCTGAACCGCTCTTCCGATCTCCCAGCATGGGATGTGGTGAGCGACGTGTTCTCCAGATTGTGGGATAAACAACTGGTTCCAGACCGGGCTTACCTGATGCGGAGCGTGAAGAATGCCTGCATCAATCTCATAGCCAGAAAGAAGAGAGATGAACGACTGAAACGGCTTCTCCCTCTCTCGGAAGAGAAATTGACGGAGGAAGAACCTTCTCGTCTGGAAGAGCGATGGCAGGCTGCCGTGGATTGCATCGACCATGACCTGACCGACCAGACTGCTTCCGTCATCCGATTGTGCTATCGGGAAGGAATGTCGTATAAGGATACGGCGGAGGAGCTGGGCATCAGCGTCTCGGCAGTGAACAAGCATATCGTAAAAGGTTTGCGAACGCTCAGAGAAAAGTTGAAAGGAAAACAATAACCCTAAAATGAAGAAAGGAAAGAAAATGAAACATGAATTATCTGACATAAATCCTCAGAAGATGGATTCTCAGAAATGGGATTTGCTCCTCGATCTCCTGGAGCATCCCGAAAAGTATTCCGAAACCCAAAAGGATGAACTTCTGGGCGATGAGGAAGTGAACGAACTCTATCAGCAGTTGGTAGAGACCCGACAGTCTCTGGATTTCGCCAAGTCGAAGGAAGAAATGAAGATGCCTTCGATTGATGCAGAATGGGAGAAGCTGAAAGATGAGATGAAGCTGAAAGCAGAAACCCAGCAAACTGCCAAGCTGTTTCCTCTCTGGAGCCCGATGAGAAAGGTGGCTGCTGTTGCAGCCGTCCTTGTCGTCTCCGGCATCACCTTTGCTGCTATTCATCTGGTAACCCGTTCTCGTCAGGCATCAGATAACGGCAATACTGAACTCGTGGCTTCCCAAAAGGATTCTATCCAGCAGGTTTCTGCTCCTCAGAAATCCAACATAGAAGAAAAGACAGATTCTGCAAGTCTTGCCCAGCTCCCATTGGTTTACGAAAACGCTGAGCTTCAGAATATCCTGACTCCTATTGCCGGGCATTTCCATCTCCAGGTAACTTATCAGAACGAGTCGGCTCGCCACATCCGTCTCTTCCTGCAACTGGAGAAGAACATGAGTCTGGATGATATCATCGAACTGATGAATCATTTCGAGAAAGTGAATATTCGTCATGAAGGTCAAACTTTAATCGTGGAATAAGATGAAAAGATTAAGATATATCATGCTGCTGGCAGGTCTGATGAGCCTTTCTCTTCAGACCATCTATGCCCAACGCATCACCCGAAGCTTCCGCAACACTTCTATGTCAGAAGCGCTCACCATCCTTGCCAAGAGCACCAAGGATTATCGTATCAACTTTATGTATGATGAACTGGAGGATTTCACGGTTACCACAAGTATCGTAAAGCGAACCGCTCCGGATGCCATCCGCCAGATCATGGGCTTCTATCCGATGAAGATGACGATAGATGGCGAAAACATCTTTGTGGAGTGTACGCAGAAGACTCCCACCAAGATGATAGGTCGTATCATCGACAATAAAAATCGCCCTGTAGATTTCGCCAATGTAGCCCTGCTGAATGTTCGTGACTCTTCATTGATTAATGGCGGTGTGACGAATGAGAACGGCCAGTTCGTGATTCCCTGTGGAGCGAGAAAGGTGATAGTAAGAGTTAGTTGCGTGGGCTATCATACCGCTGTTGATACTTATAATACAGGTAAGATAGGTTCAATTACTCTGAAGGAGGCAACGATGAACCTGCAGAAGGTGATTGTGAAGTCGGTTCGCCCCAAGACAAAACTGACTCGCGAGGGATTCCAGACCCAGGTGCAGGGTACAATACTGAGTGATGCAGGTATGGTTGCCGACTTGTTGAAGCAGGTTCCAAGAGTGCGTGTGGATAAGGATGGAAACTGTTCGGTGTTTGGAAAAGGCACACCGGAGATTTATGTCAATGGCAGAAAGCTGACCGACAAAAATGAATTGCAAACCATATCTTCCAAGGATGTGAAGAACGTGACGGTTATCACGACTCCTGGTGCGCAGTATGATGCCCAGGTCAATTCGGTGATTCGTATTACTACGCTCAAGAAGCAAGGTTATGGATGGAGTGGTAATTTCCAGACAAAATATGGTTTTGCCATGAAGAATGCCTGGCAAGAGCAGGCTAATCTCAATTACCGTGTGGGTGGACTGGATGTATTCGGTGGATTGATGTGGTCAGATTCGTATTTCTATGATAAGTTGGGATTGGATGAATATATCAATGGAAATCAGCATCAGATATATCAAAAATCAGTAGGGCGCATAGATGCTAGAAATTATGGACCTGATGCCAATCTGGGTTTCAATTATGAATTCAACGAAAATCATACCATCGGTCTGAAATATAAGTTTGGTTCTGGCAAAACTAAGTATTTTACTGTTAGGCAGAACTATTCCATCTTTCAGGATGGAGTTCACCAGGGAGATGTAAATTATCTCAACGATGAGTCAGATTCCAAGCAGACTCCTTTTCATCAGGCTGACTTTTATTATAATGGTAAGATAGGCAAGTGGAGTATAGACCTGAATGCATCTGCGTTGTGGAGGACGAAAGACCAGATACAGAAAGCCACAGAAACCAGTACTGAGTTGGGCGACCAGATTGTATGGTCAGATAGTCATACCAAAGGAAAGTTGCTTGCTGGTAAATTGATTGTTTCTTATCCTTTGACCGACCAGTTGAACATAGACTTTGGTTCGGAATACACAAATTCTGATAGTCATACCAACAACAAGAACGAGGGTGGTGTGGCTGCATCCAATGATTCCAAAATCAAGGAACAGAACATTGCCGCCTTTGCTGAGGCTGCATGGTCGTTGGGAGATTATTCTCTGAATGCCGGTGTGAGATATGAGCATGTAAAATCAGACTATTATGCCGAAGGAGTGCTCAACCCGGATATGAGCAGAAAGTATGATAATGTATTTCCTAATGTATCCTTGGGATATGACAAGGGCAAGTGGCATTCTTCGTTGAGTTTCACGGCAAAGACCTATCGACCAAGTTACTTCCGTCTTTCCGGTTATACCCGATATACGAGTCGTCATTCCTATGAAAGCGGTAATCCTAACTTGCGACCAACGGATGCCTATCATCTGGAATGGGATGCGCAATATTCCTGGTTGAGTTTCTCTGCTGAATATATCTACAACAAGAATGCCTCGGTATATATGATGAAGCCATTCCAGGACTATAAGGATATAGCCCTGTCATATTACGAGAATGTAGATAAGATTCAGAACCTGAAGTTCTATCTTGAGGCTACTCCGGTGATAGGCTTATGGCATCTTGACTATACGGTAGGTCTGGTCAATCAGTTCTTTGATGCCAGCAAATACGTCAGCGACTATAATGCCAACCGTCCTTCTCTCTATCTGGATTTGGAGAATACCTGGGTATTGCCCCATTATTGGAAGGCTCGATTGGAATACGCTTACCAGTCGCGTAATTATAGAGAATTGGGTGTCAACTATGCATGGAATTCCCTGGATGCGTCTATTTCCAAGTCGTTCCTGAACAACCGGCTGGTTGTGAGATTGGAAGCAGAGGATTTGCTTCATGGTCAGAACGAGAGTTGGAAATATAATAATTCGTATGCGCATTTCACCAGAACCGGTATAGATAATACCCGTATATTCTTGGTCAATGTAACTTATAACTTCAATGCCACCAAGAGCAAGTATAAGGGTACGGGTGCTGGTAATGCAGAAAAGAGCAGATTATAGCTTCAATTTAACAGGATTTTTTCCTCCGTTTCTTTGCCATTTCCATCTTTTTCCTTAATTTTGCAGCAGAAACTCTATAATAGATATATGTAATGGCAATAAGAATGAAGATGAAACAGAAAAAGATAAGAAAGATAGGCATCGCTTCGGTGGTGCTCGTGATATTAGGACTGTATGGCGCCAGCAACTATATGCTCAATTATTCGCTCAACTATCCGAAGGAGGAGAGAATGACGGCTGAGCATTGGAAGAACAGAATGAAGAACGAGTGCCCCTGGATGATTGGCTGGATGGACTCCGTGTATCAGCACCATTGCGTGAAGGATACCTTTGTCGTGATGCCATCGGGCTACAAGGCGCATGCCATCTATCTCTATGCACCGAAGACTACGGAAAAGACTGCCGTGGTGGTGCATGGCTATCAGGTGCGCTCCGAGGGAATGCTGCACATCGCCTATCTCTATAATCACGATATGGGGTATAATGTACTCCTGCCAGATCTGTATGGACATGGAGAGAGCGAGGGCGACCATATCCAGATGGGATGGAAGGATAGATGGGATGTGATCAGATGGTCGGAAATCGCCAATGAGATTTTTAGAGTGAAGGGTGAAGGACAGAGAGTGAAGGGGGAAGACCGAAGAGCGAAGAATACCCGTCAGGTGATTCACGGTATTTCGATGGGTGCGGCAACCACGATGGCAGTATCGGGAGAGAAGACTCCCGATTACGTGAAGTGCTTTGTGGAGGACTGCGGCTATACCAGCGTGTGGGATGAGTTTGCTGCTCAGCTCAAAGACCAGTTTGGCTTGCCTGCCTTCCCGCTGATGAATACCACTTCCGCCCTTTGCCAGCATCGATACGGCTGGTCGTTTGCCGAGGCTCAGCAGATAGAGCAGGTTCGCAAGAGCACCAAACCGATGCTCTTTATCCATGGCGATAAGGATGCCTTCGTGCCTTACGCCATGCTTCATCCGCTTTACGAGGCAAAGACGAAGGGCAGAAAAGCCATCTTCATCGCCAAAGGTTCTGTTCATGCTATGGCATATCGCGACCATCACGAGGAATACACCCACATCGTGAAAGACTTTGTTTCAAAAGAAGAATAGGCTATTCTCCGATATGCTGTCCCACCACATACCCCGTGGTCCAGGCTGCCTGCAGATTGAAGCCGCCGGTGATGGCATCGATGTCGAGCACTTCGCCGCAAAGAATCCTGCAGCACCCCCACCAATAATTGCAATATGTAGTGTCTGTGGCATATCGTATTTTTTGATGATTAGGGTGCAAAGGTACTGCTTTTCTTTGATAAAAGAAGAAAAGTTCCCCTTTTTCTTTTGCAGATACGATAGATTTTTGTAACTTTGCGCAAAAATCATAGTATATCAAGTATCAAATAGATTTATGGCAAAAAGAGAATATGTTGAGGCCAACAAGCGTTGGCTGGAGGAAAAGGCAAAGGAGGAGGGCGTTATGGCGCTGCCTCGTGGTATATATTATAAGGTGTTGAAGCAGGGCGACCCGAAGGGAGCACAGCCTAGCCGACGCAGCATCGTGACGGCCCATTACACCGGTTGGACCATCAACGGCAAGAAGTTTGATTCCAGCCGTGGCGGTACGCCGTTCGCTATGCGATTGAGCGACCTGATAGATGGCTGGATTGTTGCCATGCAGCAGATGCACGTGGGCGACCAGTGGGAACTTTACATCCCAGCCGAGATGGGCTACGGCAAGTTCTCACAGCCGGGCATCCCAGGCGGTTCTACCCTGATATTCGAAGTAGAACTGCTGGGTGTGGGATAACCCGGCTATAGTCGGTTCAATTCATCTTCCGCACTGTTCATGCCGTTGTATCTTCCCTTGCGCTTGTTGAATTTCCAGGTTACGGTCAACTTGTAGCTCCATAGCTTGTAATCCTCAGTCTGGGAGAAGTCAACGGCATGCTCGTGGTTTCGCTCCTTGAAGAGCTGCTGATGGAAGAGGTCGTTGGCACTGAAGGCAACCTGTAATCTGCCGTCCATCCACGATTTGTTGGCACCAAGACTCCAGTTCTGAGTGGGGCTGAACTTCGTTTTGCCCACTTGTCCTCCGTTGTCAAAACTGTAGGAGAGCGACAGCTGATAGTCGTTTGGTAGCGTGAAGTAATTGTCAAACGATGCATTCCAAGTTGCTCCGTTGTAACTGATTAGCTCTCCATGATCATTTACGGAGAAGCGCTGGTAAGTGATGCTTGCATGGGCATTCGGACGCCAGCAGTCGAAGACGTGACCCCAGTTGAGATATGCCATGTATTTCTGAATCTTGTTGAAGTTCATGAATGTACTCACGTATCTTACGGGCTTGTCTTCCGGCACCTCATGCACGTACATGATGGAGTGGTCGATACGGGTGTATCTCAGCATTCCCATGAAATCTTTCCACTGCACGGAGTAGGTCAGACGATAGGTGTTGACAGGCTGCAGCTTCGGATTGCTGATCTGATACTGAAAGCGCGAGATATAGTAGATGTTCCCACTGAGCTGACTGAAAGAAGGTCGGGCGGTGGTAGTTCGGAAGCTGAGCGAGTGATGCCACGATGGTTCTTTGATAGTGATACCGAACGATGGAAACCATTGGTCGTAATGGCGCTCCATATTGTCGGGAGATTCCTCCGACAGATTGGTGTATCGGGAGGTGAGATGCTCGTATCGGATGCCTGCCCACCAGCTCCATCTGCCAGCTTCACCCTGATATTGCAGGTAAGCAGCCGTCTTGGTATCATGGTTTTTGTATTCCGTAGTTCCAAGCATATCGGCAGAACTTTCGGTTTTTCCCTTACCTTCCATCAGGCTCCATTCGCCACCATAGTTGATGGAATGTTTGTCTGAGAAGAGTTGCTTGACTTCGATTCTTCCACTATAGATATCGTAGTTGGAATTAGAGCGGTTGAGGGTTTCCTGTATCTCGCTACCTTCTTTCTCCGTGATAGGCTGGCTGTCAGAATCCTTGTTCCTTGCATAGTCCAGATAAATCTGTGATGAGAAATGCTTCGACCATTTAGCCAGATGGAAGAGGTTGAAGTGGTGACTGCGCTGGTGTCCCCATTGCTGGCTCTCCGCATCAAAATACTTCATCTCGCCATCCGCATCAGAAAGCTTCATCTCGCTGTTTGTATCTTCTCCTGCTGGGTTAGGATAGCGATAGTACTGCTGCTGTTTCTCGCTTCTGCCGCCATTCAGCCAAAGCCCTTCCCATTGTATTCCCACTTCGTGTTGCTTGCTGAGCAACCAGTCGAAGTTGAGTTCTGTAGCGTTATAATTTGCCTTGTTCTTGCCATGGCGATCGGCTCCGAAGAGATATTCGCCATCTTTGGCTCTTACGAGCGCTTCCTGTGGCTGATGCACATTGTATCGGTTGTCTGTGTAACCGTAAAATCCTGTGAGCGAAATTTTCTTCGTTACCCAACCCAGGGTCAATTCCTCGTGGTTGGTGTTCACCTCGCTCAATTTATCATACACCTGCATCTTGCCGAATATACCCTCGTCTGTTCTTCTCGTCAGGATTCTCAGTACGGCTCCCGTCGTTGCATCATATTTTGCACCAGGAGTGGTGATGAGTTCTATTTCATCTATCAGCTTCACATCGAGATGAGAGAGTTCGGCGGAGGTAGCCTTCTTGTCGTTGAGATAGATGGTGGGTGCTCCCAGTCCGTTTACTTCCAGAGTTCCATCGGAGGTTTGTTTCATGCCGGGTATGTGCTTCAATACATCTTCCAGCGTCGGCTCCTTTGCCAAAGGAGTATTGCGGACACGGGTAACCAGGGCATCGTTTCTCATCTTGTACATCGGGCGATGACCTGTTACGGTTACGGCTTGAATCTCAGCCTCCTTATCAGCTTTGATCTCAGCTTTTTGGTTAGCTTTGATCGAATCTTTTTCCGTCTGTATCGAATCTGCGGAAACTCCGGATGTCGGGAATTTCCCGTTTTGTGCTGTTGCACAGGTGGCGGTGGCTAGCATCGTCCATAAAACTGTTTCTTTCTTCATATTCTTCCTTGTTTTTTGTTTTCGTCTGCAAAGGAACTGCTTTTCGGGCTCAAAATCGCAAATAATCATTACTGAAACATTACACTGGCAAAATAATCTTGCTTCACCTTATTATATATAGTGAAATCTTCGTACCTTTGCATCGAAAAAAGAAAAATGATATGAATAGAAGAATCAAACAAGTCTGGCTGCTCGCCATCCTTTCCTCTTTCCTGCTGATAGGCTTGCAGACTTATTGGCTCTACAATAGCGTGACCTATTCGATGGGAGAGATGGGGAAGAAAAACGCCGAAAAGGCGGAACGGGCGATTATTGCCTATCTGACAAATATCGGAGCGGCGGTAAAAGAAAAATCACATATCGGTTATGTCGTCACGGCATATTTTTCTGAC
>ERZ1031671.68-NODE-68-length-8535-cov-3.386910_pt1 | contig 8535 bp, 8 predicted proteins | sample MGYA00519030_ERZ1031671 | MGnify/ENA primary metagenome ERZ1031671 (study PRJEB33719, sample SAMN04261218) | wastewater metagenome | biome: rural village; feature: human; material: feces | host: Homo sapiens | place: El Salvador | collected 2013-01-14 ... | reverse complement strand
TTAAACGGCATTTGCCCAAGGGCGAATGTCTGGTTGAGCCTTTTGTAGGTGCCGGGTCGGTGTTTCTCAACACCGACTTTTCTCGTTATATCCTTGCCGATATCAATAGCGACCTGATCAGTCTCTATAACATTGTGAAGATGCGTACTGATGAGTACGTACAGGCCGCACGCGAGCTGTTTGTTCCCGAAACAAATTGCGCCGAGGTTTACTATCAGTTCCGCGAAGAGTTCAACAAAAGCCAGGATCCGTTCCGTCGGGCGGTACTGTTTTTATATTTGAACCGCTACGGTTACAACGGCCTGTGTCGTTACAATCTGCGCGGTGAGTTTAATGTGCCGTTTGGCCGCTACAAAAAACCCTATTTCCCGGAAGCAGAGTTGTATCACTTCGCTGAAAAAGCGCAGAATGCCTTTTTCTATTGTGAGTCTTACGCCGATAGCATGGCGCGCGCAGATGATGCATCCGTCGTCTATTGCGATCCGCCTTATGCACCGCTGTCTGCGACCGCCAACTTTACGGCGTATCACACAAACAGTTTTACGCTTGAACAACAAGCGCATCTGGCGGAGATCGCCGAAGGTCTGGTTGAGCGCCATATTCCAGTGCTGATCTCCAATCACGATACGATGTTAACGCGTGAGTGGTATCAGCGCGCAAAATTGCATGTCGTCAAAGTTCGACGCAGTATAAGCAGCAACGGCGGCACACGTAAAAAGGTGGACGAACTGCTGGCTTTGTACAAACCAGGAGTCGTTTCACCCGCGAAAAAATAATTCTCAAGGAGAAGCGGATGAAACAGTATTTGATTGCCCCCTCAATTCTGTCGGCTGATTTTGCCCGCCTGGGTGAAGATACCGCAAAAGCCCTGGCAGCTGGCGCTGATGTCGTGCATTTTGACGTCATGGATAACCACTATGTTCCCAATCTGACGATTGGGCCAATGGTGCTGAAATCCTTGCGTAACTATGGCATTACCGCCCCTATCGACGTACATCTGATGGTGAAACCCGTCGATCGCATTGTGCCTGATTTCGCTGCCGCTGGTGCCAGCATCATTACCTTTCATCCAGAAGCCTCCGAGCATGTTGACCGCACGCTGCAACTGATTAAAGAAAATGGCTGTAAAGCGGGTCTGGTATTTAACCCGGCGACACCTCTGAGCTATCTGGATTACGTGATGGATAAGCTGGATGTGATCCTGCTGATGTCCGTCAATCCTGGTTTCGGCGGTCAGTCTTTCATTCCTCAAACACTGGATAAACTGCGCGAAGTACGTCGCCGTATCGACGAGTCTGGCTTTGACATTCGTCTGGAAGTGGACGGTGGCGTGAAGGTGAACAACATTGGCGAAATCGCTGCGGCGGGCGCGGATATGTTCGTCGCCGGTTCGGCAATCTTCGACCAGCCAGACTACAAAAAAGTCATTGATGAAATGCGCAGTGAACTGGCAAAGGTAAGTCATGAATAAGTTTGAAGATATTCGCGGCGTCGCTTTTGATCTTGATGGTACGCTGGTCGACAGTGCTCCCGGTCTTGCTGCTGCGGTAGATATGGCGCTGTATGCGCTGGAGTTGCCCATCGCAGGTGAAGAACGCGTTATTACCTGGATTGGTAACGGCGCAGATGTTCTGATGGAGCGCGCATTGACCTGGGCGCGTCAGGAACGTGCGACTCTGCGTAAAACAATGGGTAAACCGCCCGTTGATGACGACATTCCGGCAGAAGAACAGGTACGTATTCTGCGTAAACTGTTCGATCGCTACTATAGCGAGGTTGCCGAAGAGGGGACGTTTTTGTTCCCGCACGTTGCCGATACGTTGGGCGCGTTGCAGGCTAAAGGCCTGCCGCTAGGCCTGGTCACCAACAAACCGACGCCGTTCGTCGCGCCGCTGCTCGAAGCCTTAGATATTGCCAAATACTTTAGCGTGGTTATCGGCGGCGATGATGTGCAAAACAAAAAACCGCATCCGGACCCGCTGTTACTGGTGGCTGAGCGGATGGGAATTGCCCCACAAGAGATGCTGTTTGTCGGCGACTCACGCAATGATATTCAGGCGGCAAAAGCGGCAGGTTGCCCATCAGTTGGCTTAACCTACGGATATAACTACGGCGAGGCTATCGATCTCAGCCAGCCTGATGTAATTTATCAGTCTATAAATGACCTTCTGCCCGCATTAGGGCTTCCGCATAGCGAAAATCAGGAATCGAAAAATGACTAAGCCCATCGTTTTTAGTGGCGCACAGCCCTCAGGTGAATTGACCATTGGTAACTACATGGGTGCGCTGCGTCAGTGGGTAAACATGCAGGATGACTACCATTGCATTTACTGTATCGTTGACCAACACGCGATCACCGTGCGCCAGGATGCACAGAAGCTGCGTAAAGCGACGCTGGATACGCTGGCCTTGTATCTGGCTTGTGGTATCGATCCTGAGAAAAGCACCATTTTTGTTCAGTCCCACGTACCAGAACATGCGCAGTTAGGCTGGGCACTGAACTGCTATACCTACTTCGGCGAACTGAGCCGCATGACCCAGTTTAAAGATAAATCTGCGCGTTATGCCGAGAACATCAACGCTGGTCTGTTTGACTATCCGGTGCTGATGGCTGCGGACATCCTGCTGTATCAAACTAATCTGGTACCGGTGGGTGAAGACCAGAAACAGCACCTGGAACTGAGTCGCGATATCGCCCAGCGTTTCAACGCGCTGTATGGCGAGATCTTTAAGGTGCCGGAGCCGTTTATTCCGAAATCTGGCGCGCGCGTAATGTCGCTGCTGGAGCCGACCAAGAAGATGTCCAAGTCTGACGATAACCGCAATAACGTTATCGGCCTGCTGGAAGATCCGAAATCGGTAGTGAAGAAAATCAAACGCGCGGTCACTGACTCCGACGAGCCGCCGGTAGTTCGCTACGATGTGCAGAACAAAGCGGGCGTTTCCAACCTGCTGGATATCCTTTCTGCGGTAACGGGCCAGAGCATCCCAGAACTGGAAAAACAGTTCGAAGGCAAGATGTATGGTCATCTGAAAGGTGAAGTGGCTGATGCCGTTTCCGGTATGCTGACTGAATTGCAGGAACGCTATCACCGTTTCCGCAACGATGAAGCCTTCCTGCAACAGGTGATGAAAGACGGCGCGGAAAAAGCCAGCGCGCACGCTTCCCGTACGCTAAAAGCGGTATACGAAGCGATTGGTTTTGTGGCGAAGCCGTAATTTAACATTAATGCCAAAAACCGGGGAAACCCGGTTTTTTTATCCTCATTTGCAATAATCCGAAAAAATGTGAAGCGCCTCGCCGTTTCCACATCTCACAGTTGCCACTTATCTTCATTTTAATGAAGATATAAACATTCATTTTATTGAAAATATATTATGCGTCGAACGTTTATCAAAAAAGAAGGCGTCGTTATCACGACGCTGGCCCGTTATTTGTTGGGTGAAAAATGCGGTAATAGGTTGAAAACCATAGATGAGCTGGCAACTGAATGCCGTTCATCCGTTGGCCTGACGCAGGCCGCGTTGAAAACGCTGGAATCAAGCGGAGCGATACGGATTGAACGCCGTGGGCGCAATGGCAGTTATCTGGTCGAGATGGATAACAAAGCATTGCTGAGTCATGTGGATATCAACAACGTGGTATGTGCGATGCCTTTGCCCTATACCCGCTTGTACGAAGGTTTAGCGAGCGGATTGAAAGCCCAGTTTGATGGCATTCCTTTTTACTATGCGCATATGCGCGGCGCGGATATTCGCGTGGAGTGTTTACTTAACGGCGTGTATGACATGGCGGTGGTTTCCCGACTGGCGGCGGAAAGTTATCTCACGCAAAAAGGGTTTTGCCTCGCGCTGGAGTTGGGGCCGCACACCTACGTTGGCGAGCACCAGTTGATTTGCCGTAAAGGCGAGTCCGCAAACGTGAAGCGCGTGGGGCTGGATAACCGTTCGGCGGATCAGAAAATCATGACCGATGTCTTTTTTGGCGATAGTGATGTGGAACGTGTCGATCTCTCTTATCACGAGAGTTTACAACGCATTGTTAAAGGCGATGTCGATGCGGTGATCTGGAACGTGGTGGCGGAAAACGAACTGACCATGCTGGGATTAGAGGCGACGCCGCTCACAGACGATCCGCGATTTTTACAGGCCACCGAAGCCGTGGTCCTGACGCGAGCCGATGATTACCCAATGCAACAACTGCTGCGTGCCGTTGTAGATAAACACGCCCTGCTCGCCCATCAACAACGCGTGGTGAGTGGGGAACAGGAACCGAGTTATTAAACGAAAGGCATCTGATATGGAAACCAGACTCAACCTGCTTTGCGAGGCAGGCGTTATTGATAAGGACATCTGCAAAGGCATGATGCAGGTCGTCAACGTACTGGAAACAGAGTGCCATCTGCCGGTGCGCAGTGAGCAAGGAACGATGGCGATGACACATATGGCGAGTGCACTGATGCGCAGTCGCCGTGGTGAAGAAATAGAGCCGCTGGATAACGAATTGCTGGCAGAGCTGGCGCAATCCAGCCACTGGCAAGCCGTTGTGCAATTGCATCAGGTGTTGTTGAAGGAATTCGCACTGGAAGTTAACCCGTGTGAAGAAGGCTATTTGCTGGCCAACCTTTATGGATTATGGATGGCTGCTAACGAAGAGGTTTGAAGCTCCCGACAAATCCACGTCGCACAACCTAAATATTCAAAAAAATGAATATTTAATTCAAGGAACAGAAACGAGGCAACAAGATGTTTGTAGAAGCATTGAAACGCCAGAACCCGGCGCTGATTTCCGCCGCACTAAGTTTGTGGCAGCAGGGCAAGATCGCCCCGGACAGCTGGGTGATCGACGTGGATCAGGTACTGGAAAACGGTAAGCGACTGATTGAGACGGCGCGGCTTTACGGCATTGAACTGTATCTGATGACCAAGCAGTTTGGCCGTAACCCATGGCTGGCGGAAAAATTGCTGGCATTAGGTTACAGCGGCATTGTGGCGGTGGATTACAAAGAGGCGCGAGTCATGCGCCGCTGGTTTGTCGGTGGCGCATCAGGGGCATCTGGTACAAATCCCTTGTCATCAGGTTGCTGACGCCGTTGAACAGGGCACCGACGTCATCACCGTGTTTACTCTCGACAAAGCGCGGGAAGTTTCTGCGGCAGCGGTGAAGGCCGGACGTGTGCAGTTTGTGCTGCTCAAAGTTTATAGCGACGATGATTTTCTTTATCCGGGGCAGGAGAGCGGTTTTGTACAGCATTCGCTGCACGAGGTGGTTGCTGAAATTAAGAAACTGCCGGGGCTGCATTTAGCCGGACTTACCCATTTCCCTTGCCTGCTTTGGGATGAGGCTGCCGGAAAAGTTTTGCCGACACCGAATCTTCACACGCTGATACAGGCACGGGATCAACTGGCGAAATCTGGTATTGCACTTGAGCAACTGAACGCGCCTTCAGCGACCAGCTGCACTTCGCTGCCATTGCTGGCGGAATACGGTGTGACTCATGCCGAACCCGGTCATGCGCTGACGGGCACTATTCCGGCAAACCAGCAGGGCGATCAGCCTGAACGTATCGCGATGCTCTGGTTAAGTGAAATCTCCCATCATTTCCGTGGCGACAGCTACTGCTACGGCGGCGGTTACTACCGTCGTGGTCATGCGCAACATGCGCTGGTGTTTACGCCAGAAAATCAAAAGATTACTGAAACCAATCTCAAAACTGTGGATGACAGCAGTATCGACTACACCCTGCCGCTGGCAGGCGAGTATCCGGTGAGCAGTGCAGTGGTGCTCTGTTTCCGCACGCAGATTTTTGTCACCCGTAGCGATGTGGTGCTGGTGTCCGGTATTCACCGTGGCGAACCGAAAATCGTTGGTCGTTATGACAGTCTTGGAAACTCTCTGGGGGCGTAATGGCGCGATTTGTGGTGTTAGTGATTGATAGCTTTGGCGTAGGGGCAATGAAAGATGTCACGCTGGTGCGTCCGCAAGATGCGGGAGCGAATACCTGTGGTCACATCCTGAGCCAGTTGCCGCATTTGCAGCTACCAACGCTGGAGAAGCTGGGGCTAATCAACGCATTGGGTTATGCGCCAGGCGATATGCAGCCGTCAGATTCCGCAACCTGGGGCGTGGCAGAGCTGCAACATGAAGGTGGCGATACCTTTATGGGGCATCAGGAAATTTTAGGCACGCGCCCGTTACCGCCGCTGCGGATGCCCTTTCGCGATGTGATTGGCCGTGTTGAGCAGGCATTAGTTTCCGCTGGCTGGCAGGTGGAGCGCCGTGGCGATGATCTGCAATTTCTGTGGGTCAATCAGGCGGTTGCGATTGGCGATAATCTCGAGGCGGATTTAGGCCAGGTCTATAACATTACCGCCAATCTCTCTGTGATCTCTTTTGACGACGCGATCAAAATTGGTCGTATCGTGCGTGAGCAGGTACAGGTCGGTCGGGTCATTACATTTGGCGGCTTGTTAACCGACAGTCAGCGTATTCTCGATGCCGCAGAAAGCAAAGAAGGGCGCTTTATTGGTATTAATGCGCCGCGTTCTGGCGCTTATGACAACGGCTTCCAGGTCGTGCATATGGGCTACGGTGTTGATGAAAAAGTGCAGGTGCCGCAAAAACTGTATGAGGCGGGCGTGCCAACCGTGCTGGTAGGTAAGGTGGCAGATATCGTCAGCAATCCTTATGGCGTGAGCTGGCAAAACTTGGTGGATAGCCAGCGGATTATGGATATCACCCTCGACGAATTTAACACGCATCCGACGGCGTTTATTTGCATCAATATCCAGGAAACCGACCTCGCTGGTCATTCAGAAGACGTCGCACGTTATGCCGAACGTTTGCAGGTCGTTGACCGTAACCTTGCCCGGCTTGTTGAGGCGATGCAGCCAGATGATTGCCTGGTCGTGATGGCGGATCACGGTAACGATCCGACCATTGGTCACAGCCACCATACCCGTGAAGTGGTGCCAGTGCTGGTTTATCAGCAAGGGCTGGTCCACACGCAACTCGGTGTACGCACCACGCTTTCTGATGTGGGGGCTACCGTGTGTGAATTTTTCCGTGCGCCACCGCCACAAAATGGTCGCTCTTTTCTTTCCTCCCTCCGGTTTGCAGGAGACACCCTATGAGTATTGATCCGACGGGTTACACCCTGGCCCATGAGCATCTGCATATTGATCTCTCCGGCTTTAAAAACAACGTGGACTGCCGCCTTGATCAGTATGCGTTCATTTGCCAGGAGATGAACGACCTGATGACCCGGGGCGTGCGTAATGTGATTGAGATGACCAACCGTTACATGGGGCGCAATGCGCAATTTATGCTCGATGTAATGCGCGAGACGGGGATCAACGTGGTGGCCTGCACCGGTTATTACCAGGACGCTTTTTTCCCGGAGCATGTGGCGACCCGCAGCGTGCAGGAACTGGCGCAGGAGATGGTCGATGAAATTGAACAGGGTATCGATGGCACCGACCTGAAAGCCGGGATTATCGCGGAGATCGGCTCTAGCGAAGGGAAGATTACGCCGCTGGAAGAGAAGGTGTTTATTGCCGCTGCGCTGGCGCATAACCAGACCGGACGCCCGATCTCCACGCATACGTCGTTCAGCACGATGGGGCTGGAGCAACTGGCGTTGCTACAAGCCCACGGAGTTGATCTTTCGCGCGTCACCGTTGGTCACTGCGATCTGAAAGACAATCTCGACAACATTTTGAAGATGATCGATCTCGGCGCGTACGTGCAGTTCGACACCATTGGTAAGAACAGTTACTACCCGGACGAAAAGCGCATTGCGATGCTCCACGCGCTACGTGACCGTGGGTTGCTGAACCGCGTCATGCTGTCGATGGATATTACGCGCCGCTCCCATTTAAAAGCCAATGGTGGTTATGGCTATGACTATTTATTGACCACCTTTATTCCGCAATTGCGCCAGTCAGGATTCAGTCAGGCCGATGTGGATGTGATGTTACGTGAAAATCCCTCTCAATTTTTCCAATAAGGACAGACTCATGAAAAAGATTGGCGTTGCAGGCTTACAGCGTGAGCAGATTAAAAAAACCATTGAAGCGACGGCTCCTGGCAGTTTTGAAGTTTTCATTCACAACGACATGGAAGCGGCAATGAAAGTGAAATCCGGGCAACTGGATTACTACATCGGTGCGTGTAATACCGGTGCGGGCGCGGCATTGTCGATTGCCATCGCGGTGATTGGCTATAACAAAAGTTGCACCATTGCCAAACCAGGCATTAAAGCGAAAGACGAGCATATCGCCAAAATGATCGCTGAAGGGAAAGTGGCGTTTGGCCTTTCCGTTGAGCACGTCGAACACGCGATTCCGATGCTGATTAACCATCTGAAATAAAAGGCACGACTATGGATCTGTATATTCAGATTATCGTGGTGGCGTGCCTGACGGGTATGACATCGCTTCTGGCGCATCGCTCGGCGGCTGTTTTTCATGACGGCATCCGCCCGATCCTGCCGCAACTGATTGAAGGCTATATGAATCGTCGCGAGGCGGGGG
>ERZ1031671.64-NODE-64-length-8693-cov-6.166821_pt1 | contig 8693 bp, 4 predicted proteins | sample MGYA00519030_ERZ1031671 | MGnify/ENA primary metagenome ERZ1031671 (study PRJEB33719, sample SAMN04261218) | wastewater metagenome | biome: rural village; feature: human; material: feces | host: Homo sapiens | place: El Salvador | collected 2013-01-14 ... | reverse complement strand
CCCTGGCCAACCTGTTTCGGGTGGACCAAATGATACGTCAGTGGGAGAGATCTCACTAAAAACTGGGGATAACGCCTTAAATGGCGAAGAAACGGTCTAAATAGGCTGATTCAAGGCATTTACGGGAGAAAAAATCGGCTCAAACATGAAGAAATGAAATGACTGAGTCAGCCGAGAAGAATTTCCCCGCTTATTCGCACCTTTCTTAGGCGTTACAGAAAGAACAGAATTTTAAATTTATAGTGAAGCCGTTGCAGCAACTTTGTGGGGTGCAACCAACACTGAACAGGAAAAGAAAATGGATCATAGTGTACATAACAAGCTCATCTCATTTATTTGGAACATTGCCGACGACTGTTTACGTGATGTGTACGTTCGCGGTAAGTACCGCGATGTGATTTTACCTATGGTGGTATTACGACGTTTAGATACGTTACTTGAACCCACCAAAGAAGCCGTGCTTGAAGAGGTCAAGTTCCAAAAAGAAGAGATGCAAGCCACGGAGCTTGATGATGAACCATTGAAGGCGGCTAGTGGTTATGTTTTTTACAATACATCTAAATGGACCCTGAAATCCCTGTTCAACACCGCAACGAATAATCAACAGATATTACTCGCCAACTTTGAAGAGTACCTGCTTGGCTTTAGCGATAATGTTAAAGAAATCATTGAATGCTTTAACCTCAAGTCGCAAATTCGTCACATGGCCTCAAAGCAAGTCCTTCTTGATGTCGTCGAAAAGTTTGTTTCCCCTTACATCAACTTAACTCATGAAACGGTCGAAGACCCAGATGGCAACAAGATGCCAGCCCTTACTAACCTGGGTATGGGGTACGTGTTCGAAGAGTTGATCCGTAAGTTCAACGAGGAGAATAACGAAGAAGCCGGTGAGCACTTTACACCTAGGGAAGTGATTGAGCTGATGACACACTTGGTTTTTGACCCAGTGAAAGAGCAGCTACCATTGACCATGACCGTTTACGACCCTGCGTGTGGTAGCGGTGGTATGCTCACTGAATCTCAAAACTTCATTGAAGAGAAATACCCGAACGACAGCCGAGATATTTACCTTTACGGCAAAGAGATCAATGACGAGACCTACGCGATTTGTAAATCGGACATGATGATCAAAGGTAACAACCCTGAGAACATCAAGGTAGGCTCAACCTTGTCTACCGACGAGTTTGCGGCTTCACGCTTTGACTTTATGTTGTCTAACCCGCCATACGGTAAGAGTTGGGCGTCTGAACAGAAGTACATTAAAGACGGCAGTGATGTGATTGACCCGCGTTTTAAGGTTAGCCTGAAAGACTATTGGGGAAATCTCGAAGTGGTGGATGCCACGCCACGTTCGAGTGATGGCCAGCTGCTTTTCTTAATGGAGATGGTCAACAAGATGAAAGATCCGAGCGTAAGTCCATTAGGCAGCCGGATTGCCTCTGTTCATAACGGCTCATCGCTCTTTACCGGAGATGCGGGCGGTGGTGAAAGTAATATTCGTCGCTTCATCATTGAAAACGACATGCTAGATGCCATCGTTCAGTTACCTAATAACCTGTTCTATAACACTGGCATTACCACTTACATTTGGGTGTTGAGCAACAATAAACCTGAGGCGCGTAAAGGTAAGGTGCAATTAATTGATGCCAGCTTGCTCTACCGTAAGTTGCGCAAGAACTTAGGTAACAAAAACTGCGAATTTGCGCCTGAGCACATCACGGAAATTACCGATACTTACCTCGCGTGTAAGGATGTTGAAAGAGCACTGGATGCAAACAATGATCCTGTTGGCATCGCCAGTAAGGTATTCAGCAATGACGATTTTGGCTACTACAAAGTCACTATCGAGCGCCCAGATCGCCGCAAAGCCAAGTTTACTCAAGATGCCATAGCCCCACTGCGTTTTGATAAGCAACTTAGTGAAGTGATGGAGTACGTGTACGCAGAGCACGGCGAACGTGTTTACGAAAAAACTGGCTACGGGTCAGATCAGAAAAAGAGCTTCTTAAAATCCATCGAGAAAGACATTCTTTCTTGGTGTGAAGATAACGACATCAGTCTCAATGCTAAGGCTAAGGCCAAACTGCTTGATGTGAAACACTGGCTGGCGCTAAAAGCATTGCTTGAAACTGCACAAACGCTGATGGCTGACATCGGTAGCATTGAATTTGATGACTTCAATAGCTTTAAAACCCAAGTTGATAAATCGCTAAAAGCCCATGCTATTAAGCTTTCAGCACCTGAGAAAAATGCCATTCTTCACGCGGTGAGCTGGTATGACGAAACCGCCAAGAAAGTGGTTAAAAAGGTAGTTAAATTAACGGGTGATAAATTAAACGACCTGCTGGAGCGCTATGAGTGTGAAGTCGCTGACTTGCCAGATTTTGGTTATTACCCCGTTCCTTCAGCAGAAGGCGGTAAAAAAGGCGAGTATATCACTTACGAGACCAATTCAGACCTGCGAGATACAGAATCTGTTCCATTAAAGCAAAGCATTTACCAGTACTTCCTAGATGAAGTGAAGCCTCATGTCGATGAAGCATGGATAAACCTAGATACGGTAAAAATTGGCTATGAAATCAGCTTCAATAAGTATTTCTACCGTCATAAACCGCTGCGTAGTTTAGAAGAGGTCGCAACCGACATCATCAACCTAGAACAAAAAGCCGAAGGTTTGATTGCGCAGATTCTTGGTGCGGAAGTAAAAAAGGTTCAGGGGTAAGTCGTTATGATGAAGATTTCTGAAATGCCGAAATATGACGATTATGTAGATTCTGGGGTTGAATGGTTGGGACGAGTACCTGCTTCTTGGGAATTAACACGATTAGGCACTCGCTTTAATGAGCGTAGATCTAAAGTTTCAGACATTGACTACCCCGCACTCTCCGTAACAAAAAAAGGCGTTCTACCTCAATTAGATAATGCGGCCAAAACAAAAGATGGCGATAACAGAAAGCTAGTAAAAGAGGGTGACTTTGTTATAAATAGCCGCTCTGATCGGAAAGGTTCTAGTGGAGTATCTGACAGAGATGGATCAGTATCGCTTATAAATATAGTGCTTAAACCAAAAGGGATTCATCCAAAGTTTTCTGAGCATCTTTTGAAAAGTCATGCATTTATTGAGGAATACTATCGTGTTGGACGTGGAATTGTCGCAGATTTGTGGACTACTCGATACGATGAAATGCGGACGATTACTATATCTGTTCCTTCACTAGAAGAGCAAACCCGTATCGCCAACTTCCTAGACAAGAAAACTGCGCAAATCGACGACGCGATTGCGATCAAAGAGCAGCAAATTAGCCTGCTGAAAGAGCGTAAGCAGATCATCATCCAACAGGCGGTGACCCAAGGGCTTGACCCGAATGTGCCAATGAAGGACTCCGGTGTGGATTGGATTGGGAAGGTTCCAGCGCATTGGGAAGTGAAAAAAATGAAGACCTTTGCGCGAATAAAGAATGGCATAGATTATAAGCATGTGGAAAGTGATTCTGGTTATTCTGTTTACGGTTCTGGAGGCCAGTTTACTTTTGCCAATAGGTTTTTATACAAAGGTGAAGCCGTTTTATTAGGAAGAAAGGGAACCATTGATAAGCCATTATATGTTAATGAGGCTTTTTGGACTGTTGACACGATGTTTTATGCTGTCTGCAATACCCGTGTGGTAACCAAGTACTTATATTTTTGCGCAACAACTATTCCATTTGGGTTTTATTCGACAGCAACAGCTTTACCTAGTATGACTCAAACGGACTTATTGAATCATAAATTTGCTGTGCCAAGTTTTAGTGAGCAATTGGATATAATCGCCTTTATCGAAGATAAGGAGTTCGAAATTGAGGAATGTATTAAGTTACAACGCCAACAAATAAGTAAGCTTAAAGAATACAAAACCACCCTGATCAACAGCGCCGTGACAGGAAAAATAAAGATTACCCCAGAAATGGTTGAGCAATAGGATGCGATTATGTTCACGGTAAATCATCAAACCAACAGGATTAGTCCTGTTAGGACAAAGAAGTTCAGTGAGTTGGGCTTTACTGAGCGCAAGCATCTTCAGGAATGGTTGGCACACGAGCCTTCCGCACTCGGTGAAGAGCTGCTGATTATTCAAAAAGAGTTCGATGGCTTTGATGACACCCGTGAACGCTTAGATTTACTGGCGCTGGATAAAGATGGCAACTTGGTCATTATTGAAAACAAGCTGGACGACAGTGGCCGAGATGTGGTGTGGCAGGCGCTTAAATATGCCTCTTACTGTGCAAGTTTAACCAAAGCGCAAATCGTTGACATTTACCAGCAGTACTTAGACCGCTATGAGCCCGTAACCGGAGAGGTTGACCTGTTAAATGCCCCTGCAAGTGCTTCGGCGAGAATATGTGAATTTTTGGATGCGCCCGATCTGGATGAGTTAAAGCTCAACCTGGGTAACAGCCAGCGCATTATGCTAGTTGCGGCGAACTTTCGCAAAGAAGTAACCAGCACAGCGCTGTGGTTATTGGGTCAAGGCATTAGCATTGCCTGCTTCAAAATCACTCCTTATTCACTGGGTGAACAGCTACTGATTAATATTGACCAGATCATCCCAACGCCAGAAGCGAAAGAGTTGATGATCGGCATTAATGCCAAGGAAGCGGAAGAAAAAACCACCGAAGTGGTACTAAAAAACCGCCATACGGTGCGTCGCGAGTACTGGGAGCGTGCCTTAGAGGCGTTTCAGAAAAGCGCTTGCCAACTCTATAACAATATTAGCCCAAGCAAAGATCATTGGTTATCAGCAGGCTCAGGGTTAAGTGGGTGTCCGTATAACCTGATATTTCTGCAAAAAGAGCTTCGAGTAGAGCTTTGGATCAGCCGTGGGGTTACCGAAGAGAATAAATACCTTTTTGACTTGTTGAGTCAGTCCAAACAGGACATTGAACATGCTTTTGGTGCAGAACTTGAGTGGATGAGGCTGGATGAGAAGAAATCTTGCCGTATTCAGTTTTCGACCAAAGCTGATGGGTTTAATAAAGAGACGTGGCCCCAAGCGGTTGCGTGGCACTTAGAGCAGATGACAAAGTTAGAAAAAGCCTTGAAAGGACCGCTGCAAAAAGCGGCTGAGGCAATGAAACAGAAGAATTTTGATTAAGGGAATTTACAATTATGGTCAGTCAAACCAATGAACAAGCATTAGAGTCGGCCATTGAGAAATGTCTGGCTGGGATCAGTACTGAAGAGCTTAAAGAGGGACTGAGTCAGCAGTCACTGGGTGCTGGATACTTCATTGGTGCTGCTAGTGACTTTAATATGCAATATGCCATTGATGAACGTTTTTTCTGGCAATTTCTGCAAAAGACACAAGAAGTAGAGTTGGCCAAACTGCAAAAGAACAACCCCTCAGATTGGCAACGTAAGTTACTCGAACGATTTGACCGACTGATTAAGAAGCATGGCATTCTTCATTTACTTAAGAAAGGGCTAAGCGTAGACGATGCTCATTTCAATTTGCTCTATCCAGCCCCTTTGGCAAGTAGTAGTGAAAAGGTAAAGCAAAACTTTGCAGATAACGTGTTTAGTTGTACTCGCCAAGTGCGCTATTCCATGGTAAATCCCCTACAAGAAATCGACATGGTATTGTTTATCAACGGAATACCCTTGATAACGCTGGAGTTGAAGAACGCATGGACCGGGCAAACAGCACGTTATCACGGCCAAAAGCAGTATCGAGATGATCGGGATGCAACTCAGCCATTGCTGACCTTTGGCCGCTGCCTAGTGCATATGGCGGTCGATACCGACGAAGTGTATATGACCACCAAGTTATCAGGTAGCAGTACATTCTTCTTGCCGTTCAATAAAGGTCACAATCTTGGACAAGGCAACCCGCCGAATCCATCTGGCCATAAAACGGCATACCTATGGCAAGAAGTATTCACTAAAGACAGCTTGGCGAATATTATTCAGCATTTTGTGCGTCTGGATGGGTCAAGCAAAGATCCATTACCAAAGCGAACCCTGTTCTTTCCTCGATACCATCAATTGGATGTGGTGAGAAAATTAGTAGACCATGCCGCCCAGCACGGTGTCGGTCAGACTTACTTAATTCAACACTCAGCCGGTTCAGGTAAGTCTAACTCGATTACCTGGGCAGCTTATCAGCTAATTGAAACCTATCCTGCTTCGTCTGATGTGGCAGGCGGAAAAAGCTTGGAGCAGCCGTTGTTTGACTCTGTGATTGTGGTCACCGATAGACGCCTATTGGACAAGCAGCTGCGGGATAACATTAAAGAGTTTTCTGAAGTAAAGAACATTATTGCCCCAGCGAATAAGTCTTCTGAGCTTAAGCAGGCGCTGGAGAATGGCAAAAAGATTATTATAACGACGATTCAGAAATTCCCGTTCATTATTGATGGTATCGCCGATCTTAGTGACAAGCGCTTTGCAGTGATCATCGATGAAGCACACAGCTCACAGTCTGGTTCGGCGCATGACAATATGAACCGAGCGATGGGCAAGTCTGAAGACGAAGAGGCAGAAGATGCTCAGGATAAAATCCTTCAGGCGATGAGATCGCGTAAGATGCGCGGGAATGCGTCGTACCTGGCATTTACAGCGACACCAAAAAACAGCACTTTGGAGAAATTTGGTCAACGCCAAGAAGATGGCTCTTACAAGCCGTTTCACTTGTATTCGATGAAACAAGCCATTGAAGAAGGCTTCATCTTGGATGTGCTGGCAAATTATACGACGTACAAAAGTTATTATGAGATTGAGAAATCAATTGCTGATAACCCTGAGTTTGATACCAAAAAGGCGCAGAAAAAACTCAGAGCTTATGTAGAACGAAGCCAGCAAACAATTGATACCAAGGCAGAGATTATGCTGGAGCATTTTGTTCCGCATGTCGTGAATACGAAAAAGCTCAAAGGTAAAGGTAAAGGAATGGTGGTCACTCAAAATATTGAGGCGGCCATTCGATACTACAAAGCGATAAGGCGAATACTTGAGGAGCAAGGGAACCCCTTTAAAGTTGCCATTGCTTTCTCAGGAACCAAAGAAGTTGATGGTATTGAATATACCGAAGCAGATATTAATGGTTTTGCCGAGTCAGATACCAAAGATATGTTTGATACCGATGAGTATCGACTTTTAGTGGTTGCGAACAAGTATCTGACTGGGTTTGATCAGCCTAAACTTTGCGCCATGTATGTAGATAAGAAGCTCGCCAGTGTCTTGTGTGTTCAGGCGCTATCTAGGCTCAATCGCAGTGCACCTAAGCTAGGGAAGAAAACAGAAGACTTGTTTATCCTGGATTTTTTCAACTCGGTTGAAGATATTCAATCAGCATTCGATCCTTTCTATACAGCAACGTCATTGTCCCAAGCTACAGATATAAACGTACTGCACGAGTTGAAAGATGAAATGGACGATGTCGGTGTGTACGAGTGGTATGAAGTTGAAGACTTTGTGACGTGTTATTTCAAGAATGAAGACGCCCAAACACTCAGTCCAATCATTGATATTGCCGCAGTGCGGTTTGACCATGAACTAGATCTTGAAGCTGAAGCTAAAGTGGACTTTAAGATTAAAGCCAAACAGTTCGTTAAAATCTATGGGCAGATGGCTTCTATCATGCCTTATGAAATGGTCAGCTGGGAAAAACTGTTTTGGTTCCTGAAGTTTTTAATACCGAAATTGAAAGTGGAAGATCCCGATGCTGATGCTATTGATGAGCTTCTCGATTCTGTCGATCTGAGTTCATACGGTTTGCAACGTGTGAAGCTTAACCACAGCATTAAACTTAGTGACCAAGAAGCGGAGCTTGATCCTCAAAATCCGAACCCACGTGGGGTGCATGGCGGTGAAAAAGAAACTGACCCGCTGGATGAAATCATTCGCACATTTAATGAGCGATGGTTCCAGGGCTGGAGTGCCACACCTGAAGAGCAAAAGGTTAAGTTCGTGAACATCGCTGAAAGTATCCGCAATCACCCTGACTTCGAATCGAAATACAAAAACAACCCAGATCCCCATAATCGAGATTTGGCCTTCGAAAAAATGCTCAAGGAAATCATGCTGCAACGCCGTAAAGATGAACTTGAGCTCTACAAGTTGTTCGCAGGAGATTCAGCATTTAAAGCCTCGTGGACGCAAAGTATGCAACGAATGGTAGGTAGGTAGAAAGGAGTGATGGTTTGCTGAAGGCAGTCTCAGAGTTATTAGGTGGGTCACCAGGCCTGAAAGGACGTCAAATTGCCAAGGAGCTGGGGCTGGATAAGTCACAAGTGAACTCGTTTCTTCACAAACACCAGGATACGTTTTGAAGTGGCACACTGAATTTGGCCACCTGAACAGAGGTGATGTGCTCACCTCAGAACAACACAGGTGCTCCAATGAAAAAAAGAAATTTCAGCGCAGAGTTTAAACGCGAATCCGCTCAACTGGTTGTTGACCAGAACTACACGGTGGCAGATGCCGCCAAAGCTATGGATGTTGGCCTTTCCACAATGACAAGATGGGTCAAACAACTGCGTGATGAGCGTCAGGGCAAAACACCAAAAGCCTCTCCGATAACACCAGAACAAATCGAAATACGTGAGCTGAGGAAAAAGCTACAACGCATTGAAATGGAGAATGAAATATTAAAAAAGGCTACTGTAGATTCAATTGGTCAACGCAACAGTTATGTGAAAACATGGGGTTGCGGAGGT
>ERZ1031671.59-NODE-59-length-8751-cov-8.414213_pt1 | contig 8751 bp, 6 predicted proteins | sample MGYA00519030_ERZ1031671 | MGnify/ENA primary metagenome ERZ1031671 (study PRJEB33719, sample SAMN04261218) | wastewater metagenome | biome: rural village; feature: human; material: feces | host: Homo sapiens | place: El Salvador | collected 2013-01-14 ... | reverse complement strand
GCGTAATCGGGGCAGACGCTATTACAAAGCTGTTGATGCTAATAACCGAGCCAACTGAACCGCCCCGGGAATCCTGGAGACTAAACTTCCTGAGAAAGAGGTAAACAGGATGACTAAAAATACTCGTTTTTCCCCCGAAGTCCGTCAACGGGTAGTCCGTATGGTTCTGGAAAGTCAGAGCGAATATGACTCACAATGGGCGACAATTTGTTCCATTGCTCCAAAGATTGGCTGTACGCCGGAGACTCTGCGTGTCTGGGTTCGCCAGCATGAGCGGGATACCGGGGGCGGTGATGGAGGGCTCACCACCGCTGAACGTCAGCGTCTGAAAGAGCTGGAACGTGAAAATCGTGAACTGCGCCGCAGTAACGATATCCTTCGCCAGGCTTCCGCTTATTTTGCGAAGGCGGAGTTCGACCGCCTCTGGAAATGTCAACGACGGATGAAAAGTGATCCACTTATATCTCCACCAACGGCCCAATATTGATCCACCGTTTTACTCAGGATTAGCTTCTGCTATAACCCCGGCCTTTCGTTTCTGTCTGAGTCGATAGCTTTCTCCTTTGATTTGAACGACATGTGAGTGGTGTAAGATACGGTCCAGCATCGCTGAGGTCAGTGCTGCATCACCGGCGAACGTTTGATCCCACTGCCCTAACGGCAGATTGGATGTCAGGATCATTGCGCTCTTTTCGTAACGTTTAGCGATGACCTGGAAGAACAGCTTTGCTTCTTCCTGACTGAACGGCAGATAGCCTATTTCATCAATGATGAGCAGGCGGGGGGCCATTACTCCACGCTGAAGCGTCGTTTTATAACGGCCCTGACGTTGTGCCGTAGATAACTGAAGTAACAGATCTGCTGCTGTTGTGAAGCGAACTTTGATACCTGCACGGACTGCTTCATAGCCCATCGCTATTGCCAGATGGGTTTTCCCCACACCTGATGGCCCCAGTAATACGATATTTTCATTACGTTCTATGAAGCTGAGTGAGCGTAACGACTGGAGTTGCTTCTGCGGTGCTCCGGTGGCGAATGTGAAGTCATACTCTTCGAACGTTTTCACCGCCGGGAAGGCTGCCATTCGGGTATACATCGCCTGTTTACGTTGATGACGTGCCAGTTTTTCTTCATGAAGCAGATGCTCCAGGAAGTCCATATAACTCCATTCCTGGTCTACTGCCTGTTGTGACAGCGCAGGCGCTGCGCTTATAAGGCTTTCCAGTTGCAACTGCCCGGCGAGCACCATCAGTCGTTGATGTTGCAGTTCCATCATCACGCCACTCCTCTGCAGAATGAGTCGTAGATGGAGAGTGGATGATGCAGGGGGTGTTTGTCGAAGTTCACCAGATTTTCATCAAGATGCACGTCATACTCTTTTTTCTCCGGAGGCAGTGCCAGCATGGACTGCTGCTCTTCGAGCCAGCGATCGCAGGGACGTGCCTGGATTGTTTCATGCTTTCGTTGGTTAGCGACATCGTGCAGCCAGCGCAGACCGTGGCGGTTGGCTGTTTCAACATCGACAGTGATCCCCATCGGGCGCAGGCGAGTCATTAGTGGGATGTAAAAACTGTTACGGGTGTACTGCACCATCCGTTCCACCTTACCTTTAGTCTGTGCCCTGAAGGGGCGACACAGTCGGGGAGAGAAGCCCATCTCCTTGCCGAACTGCCACAGCGAAGGATGGAACCGGTGCTGACCGGTCTGATATGCGTCACGTTGCAGAACCACAGTTTTCATATTGTCATACAACACTTCGCGCGGCACACCACCAAAGAAGCGGAACGCATTACGATGGCAGGTCTCCAGCGTGTCATAACGCATATTGTCAGTGAATTCGATGTACAGCATTCGGCTGTATCCGAGAACAGCAACGAACACGTGAAGCGGTGAGCGACCATTACGCATAGTGCCCCAGTCAACCTGCATCTGTCGTCCGGGTTCAGTTTCGAACCGAACGGCAGGCTCCTGCTCCTGAGGAACCGAGAGAGAACGAATGAATGCCCTGAGAATGGTCATTCCGCCACGATATCCCTGGTCTCTGATCTCGCGAGCGATTACCGTTGCCGGGATTTTGTAAGGATGAGCATCGGCGATGCGTTGACGAATATAATCCCGGTATTCATCCAGGAGTGAAGCAACAGCAGGTCGCGGCGTATATTTTGGCGGCTCAGATTTTGCCTGCAAATAACGTTTAACGGTATTGCGGGAGATCCCCAGTTCTCTGGCAATCGCCCGGCTACTCATTCCCTGCTTGTGCAGGATTTTAATTTCCATAACTGTCTCAAAAGTGACCATAAGCTCTCCTGAATCAGGAGAGCAGATTACCCCCTGGATCTGATTTCAGGCGTTGGGTGTGGATCACTATTGCACCGTTCGTGACAGGAAAAAATGATGCCACTGCTGGATAAGCTGCGTGAGCAGTACGGGGTCGGACCGCTATGCAGCGAACTGCATATTGCCCCGTCAACGTATTACCACTGTCAGCAACAGCGACATCATCCGGATAAACGCAGTGCCCGTGCGCAGCGCGATGACTGGCTGAAGAAAGAGATACAGCGCGTATACGATGAAAATCACAAGGTATACGGTGTGCGTAAAGTCTGGCGTCAGTTGTTACGGGAAGGTATCAGAGTGGCCAGATGCACTGTGGCACGTCTCATGGCGGTTATGGGACTTGCCGGTGTTCTCCGGGGTAAAAAGGTCCGTACGACCATCAGCCGGAAAGCCGTTGCCGCAGGCGACCGCGTAAACCGTCAGTTCGTGGCAGAACGACCTGACCAGCTGTGGGTGGCTGATTTTACTTACGTCAGCACATGGCGGGGCTTTGTCTATGTGGCGTTCATCATTGATGTGTTTGCCGGATACATCGTGGGGTGGCGGGTCTCATCGTCCATGGAAACGACATTCGTGCTGGATGCACTGGAGCAGGCGTTATGGGCCCGTCGACCGTCCGGCACGGTCCATCACAGTGATAAAGGTTCTCAGTATGTATCGCTGGCCTACACACAGCGGCTTAAGGAAGCCGGATTACTGGCATCAACAGGAAGTACAGGCGACTCGTATGACAACGCGATGGCGGAGAGCATCAATGGTCTTTACAAAGCGGAGGTAATACACCGTAAGAGCTGGAAAAACCGTGCAGAAGTGGAACTGGCCACACTCACGTGGGTGGACTGGTATAACAATCGACGATTGCTGGGAAGGCTGAGGCATACTCCTCCGGCAGAAGCAGAAAAAGCGTATTATGCTTCCATCGGAAATGATGAGCTGGCAGCCTGAGTTCACAGATAAAACACTCTCCAGGAAACCCGGGGCGGTTCAATCCACTTTTTTGCACGCCCATATTCAACGGCTTCTTTAAGGATTTCATTTTCCATCGTTTTTTTGCCGAGCAGGCGCTGGAGTTCTTTAATCTGCTTCATGGCAGCAGCAAGTTCAGAGGCAGGAACGACCTGTTCTCCTGCGGCCACAGCAGTAAGACTTCCCTCCTGGTATTGCTTGCGCCAGAGAAATAACTGGCTGGCTGCCACACCGTGTTGCCGGGCAACAAGGGAGACCGTCATTCCCGGTTCAAAACTCTGCTGAACAATTGCGATCTTTTCCTGTGTAGTACGCCGTCTGCGTTTCTCCGGTCCTAAGACATCAATCATCTGCTCTCCAATGACTAGTCTAAAAACTAGTATTAAGACTATCACTTAAATAAGTGATATTGGTTGTCTGGAGATTCAGGGGGCCAGTCTAAGGCACAAAGCTATTATTAAAGAGGAGCCGCCATTTACCCTCGATATGACTATCCGATAGATATGTAAAAAGCCTTATTCAAATATAGTCAAATCTATTGATAGAACTCGTTTGTCAACTGAAAGTAAAAACATTCCATAAAGCTCAGAAATGGATATTATCACAGAAACAGATATAGACAAACCAAACGCAATCTCTTATACTTTCAAAGCGTTATAGAATACTACTATGGGAGATTTAAATAGATGTTAGACAAGGAGACTATCCTTTTAACATGTTAGCAACCCCTTTACTAAATACAACGTTAGTTTATATACTCCCTTTAAGTTAAAGGATAGCGGGAATACAATTTTACTTCGCCTCTATTAATATGAATCGTAATAGATGAGATACAACAACTTAATAAGGTAACAATCCCTTACCGTATAGTAACACTGGACGGGGAGAGTATGTAATGCAAACAGAAAATGGAGGGTAAAAGATCACTGTTATTTTAACCTGAAAGTACAAGGAACTATCTCTTTTAAAAGACAATAAATGTTATTTATGTTGTCTTTATTTGTTGTGTGGGTATTTTTTGATAAAAGACAGGATTCTATATATGAATAAAGTGTTCTCTCTTAAGTATAGTTTTTTAGCCAAAGGTTTTATTGCTGTTTCTGAACTTGCCCGTTGCGTTTCTGTTAAAGGGAAACTGAAGAGTGCTTCATCAATAATTATTTCACCAATAACAATTGCTATTATTTCTTATGCCCCCCCATCTCTTGCTGCAACAGTTAATGCAGATATATCGTATCAAACATTTCGGGATTTTGCCGAAAATAAAGGAGCTTTTATAGTTGGTGCATCAAATATAAATATCTACGATAAGAATGGAGTGTTAGTTGGGGTGCTTGATAAAGCTCCAATGCCTGATTTTAGTAGCGCCACGATGAATACAGGGACATTACCACCTGGGGACCATACACTGTACTCACCTCAATATGTTGTCACAGCAAAGCATGTTAATGGATCAGATATAATGAGTTTTGGATATATTCAAAATGATTATACTGTAGTAGGAGAAAATAACCATAATAGCCTCGATATTAAAACACGCCGTTTAAATAAGATTGTCACTGAGGTCGCTCCTGCAGAAGTCTCCAGTGTTGGAGCTGTAAATGGAGCTTATCAAGAAGGAGGGCGTTTTACCGCCTTTTATAGGCTTGGAGGTGGATTGCAATATATAAAGGATAAAAATGGAAATCTTACACAGGTATATACAAATGGTGGTTTCCTAACTGGAGGAACTATTAGTGCTTTAAGCTCATATAACAATGGGCAAATGATTACTGCACCTACAGGAGATATTTTTAATCCTGCTAATGGGCCTCTTGCAAACTATCTAAATAAAGGTGATAGTGGCTCTCCTTTATTTGCGTATGACTCTCTGGAAAAAAAATGGGTTTTAATTGGCGTTCTTTCATCAGGAAGTGAGCATGGTAATAACTGGGTTGTCACAACTCAAGATTTTCTTCATCAGCAACCAAAGCATGATTTTGATAAAACAATATCATATGACTCTAAAAAGGGGAGCTTACAATGGAGATATGATAAAGACGCAGGAGTGGGAACATTAAGTCAAGAGGGAGTTGTGTGGGACATGCATGGAAAAAAAGGGGAAGACCTAAATGCAGGTAAGAATCTTCAATTTACAGGAAATAATGGAGAGGTTATTTTACACGACTCTATAGATCAAGGGGCTGGCTATCTGCAGTTTTTTAACAATTACACAGTTACATCCTTAACTGACCAAACATGGACCGGAGGTGGTATCATTACTGAAAAAGGTGTAAATGTGCTTTGGCAGGTTAATGGTATTAATGATGATAACTTGCATAAAGTTGGTGAAGGTACATTAACTGTTAATGGTAAAGGGGTTAATAATGGAGGACTGAAAGTCGGTGATGGAACCGTAATTCTGAATCAACGCCCTGATGATAATGGACACAAGCAAGCCTTTAGCTCTATTAACATTTCCAGTGGTCGTGCAACAGTTATACTTTCAGATGCTAATCAAGTTAACCCAGATAAAATATCATGGGGATATAGAGGCGGCACTCTTGATTTAAATAGAAATAATGTAACCTTTACTCGTCTTCAGGCTGCAGATTATGGTGCTATTATTTCTAATAATAACAAAAATAAATCTGAATTAACACTTAAATTACAAACACTAAATGAAAATGACATTAGTGTTGATGTGAAGACATATGAAGTTTTTGGGGGGCATGGTAGTCCCGGTGACTTATATTATGTTCCTGCATCACATACTTATTTTATCCTAAAATCAAAGACGTACGCTCCATTTTTTAGTGATTTAGATAATACCAATATCTGGCAAAATGTTGGTCAAGATCGTGATAAAGCGATTCAAATCGTGAAACAGCAGAAGATTGAGGAAAGTTCTCAACCTTATATGTTTCATGGACAGCTTAATGGTTATATGGATGTAAATATACATCCACTTTCTGGTAAGGATGTGCTGACTCTTGATGGTTCTGTTAATCTGCCTGAAGGGGTGATAACGAAAAAGTCAGGTACTCTGATATTCCAAGGGCATCCGGTGATTCATGCTGGAATGACAACCTCAGCCGGCCAGAGTGATTGGGAAAACCGTCAGTTTACAATGGATAAACTGAAGCTTGATGCAGCAACATTCCATCTATCCAGAAATGCTCATATGCAGGGAGATATTAGTGCTACCAACGGAAGTACCGTCATTCTGGGAAGTTCTCGTGTCTTTACTGACAAGAATGATGGAACCGGTAATGCGGTATCTTCTGTTGAAGGGAGTTCCACTGCAACAACAGTTGGTGATCAAAGTTATTACAGCGGTAATGTGCTGCTGGAAAACCATTCGTCTCTAGAGGTTAGGGATAATTTTACTGGTGGTATTGAGGCTTATGACAGTTCTGTTCGTGTGACCTCTCAGAATGCTATTTTTGACCATGTTGGTAGCTTTGTTAATAGTAGTCTGCTTCTCGAAAAAGGCGCAAAACTGACAGCACATAGTGGTATTTTCACAAATAACACTATGAAAATAAAAGAAAACGCCTCCCTGACTCTGACTGGGATACCTTCTGTAGGAAAGCCTGGGTATTATTCACCAGTGACTTCGACTACTGAAGGAATTCATCTTGATGAACGGGCCAGCCTTTCAGTAAAAAATATGGGCTATCTGAGTTCAGATATTACAGCAGGGAACTCTGCAGCAATTATTAATCTGGGAGACAGTAATGCAACTATCGGGAAGACGGACTCTCCATTATTCAGTACCTTAATGAGGGGATATAATGCTGTTTTGCAGGGCAATATTATGGGCCCCCAGAGCTCAGTGAATATGAACAATGCTCTGTGGCACTCTGATAGAAATTCGGAAATCAAAGAGCTGAAAGCCAACGACTCCCGAATAGAGTTGGGTGGAAGAGGGCATTTTGCAAAACTGCGGGTAAAAGAGCTTATTGCGTCTAACTCAGTGTTTCTTATACATGCAAACAATAGCCAGGCTGACCAGTTGAATGTTACCGACAAACTGCAGGGCAGCAATAATACTATTCTTGTTGACTTTTTTAACAAAGCAGCCAATGGTACAAATGTGACATTAATTACTGCACCAAAAGGCAGTGATGAAAATACATTCAAGGCCGGAACCCAGCAGATTGGATTCAGTAATATCACGCCAGAAATCAGTACAGAAAATACGGATACAGCCACAAAATGGGTACTGACTGGATATCAGTCTGTCGCTGATGCCAGAGCCTCGAAAATCGCAACGGACTTTATGGATTCAGGTTATAAGTCCTTCCTGACGGAAGTCAATAATCTGAACAAACGTATGGGAGATTTACGGGATAGTCAGGGAGATACTGGAGTGTGGGCACGTATCATGAATGGTACCGGTTCAGGTGAGAGTGGTTACAGAGATAACTATACCCACGTTCAGATTGGTGCAGACAGAAAGCATGAGCTGAACGGTATAAATTTATTCACCGGTGCATTACTGACCTATACAGACAGCAATGCTAGCAGCCAGGCTTTCAGCGGTAAAACAAAATCGCTAGGGGGAGGGGTGTATGCATCAGGTCTCTTTGAGTCTGGAGCTTATTTTGACCTGATTGGTAAATATCTCCATCATGATAATCGGTATACGTTGAATTTTGCCTCCCTGGGGGAAAGAAGCTATACCTCCCATTCTTTGTATGCTGGAGCTGAAATCGGGTATCGTTATCACATGTCAGAAAATACATGGGTGGAACCACAGATGGAGCTGGTTTATGGTTCGGTATCAGGAAAGTCATTTAACTGGAAAGACCAGGGAATGCAATTGAGTATGAAAGACAAAGACTATCACCCACTAATTGGTCGAACAGGCGTGGATGTAGGTAGAGTGTTCTCTGGAGATACCTGGAAAGTAACAGCACGTGCAGGACTGGGTTACCAGTTCGATTTGCTGGCAAATGGAGAAACTGTTTTACAGGATGCTTCTGGTAAAAAACACTTCAAAGGTGAAAAAGACAGCAGGATGCTAATGAACGTGGGAACGAATGTGGAAGTTAAAGACAATATGCGTTTTGGTCTGGAGTTGGAGAAGTCGGCGTTTGGGAGATATAACATAGATAACTCTATAAATGCTAACTTCCGTTATTATTTCTGATTTTGATAGCTGTGCAGCTATCCAACATAATGCGAACTAGTTAAGGGAGCTTATATCACCTTAACGATAGTACAGCGACGGCTTCCATAATAGGGAGCCGCCTTCTTATTATAGCAGGATGTGGGGGTTCGCGCCTATTTCCTCTATAAGTCTGGTGATGCTGCCAACTTACTGATTTAGTGTATGATGGTGTTTTTGAGGTGCTCCAGTGGCTTCTGTTTCTATCAGCTGTCCCTCCTGTTCAGCTACTGACGGGGTGGTGCGTAACGGCAAAAGCACTGCCGGACATCAGCGCTATCTCTGCTCTCACT
>ERZ1031671.46-NODE-46-length-9378-cov-3.578998_pt1 | contig 9378 bp, 4 predicted proteins | sample MGYA00519030_ERZ1031671 | MGnify/ENA primary metagenome ERZ1031671 (study PRJEB33719, sample SAMN04261218) | wastewater metagenome | biome: rural village; feature: human; material: feces | host: Homo sapiens | place: El Salvador | collected 2013-01-14 ... | reverse complement strand
AATTGATATCAGTATTGCGGGTCAGCCGCTCAACAGGGGAGGCAATCACCGCGCCCACTTCCGCACCGTTGACCAGAATGGGTCGCCGTGTACCGTCAGGTGGAATCGGCGCTCGCGGACCAACCAGCACTTTGTTGTTTTGATCAACCACCCAGAACTGGGTACGCCAGCCGTGCGGTGGCATACCCGGGCCGGGTTTATCTTCCGAATTATCGTGTTCAAATGAACGCAGGATCTGAAAGACAAAGCGATCATTGTTGCGCAGGAAGCGCCAGTTGCCATGCTGCGCATACTGCTCGCCCAGGGCATCGCCGAGCATTTGCAGCCGCTGCTCATTACCATGCTTGATGTAATCAATAAAGCCACGCTCAAAACTGATACGCACCGCCCAGTGCATACTGATCAGCAAGACAATGCAGGTGGCGAAAATCGCCAGAAACAGTTTGCCGGTAATACCGGGTCGCCAGAACTTCATTGCGCGCTCCTTTTTCGCCGCGAAATAGCTACATTTTGATGCGTATCGTTCGGCACTCTGGCAAAGATGAACGCCGGAAGGGCGATGATCAACGCCATGCTAAGCCAGGTGTACATAAAGACGGTTTGTGTGGTGCCGCTGTCGACGCTGACATGCTGCGAACCAAAAAGTCCCAGCAACAGCCCGGCGATGGTGACGCCGATACTCATCGACAATTGCATAATCATCGACAGCAGGCTGTTGCCGCTGCTCGCCAGATTGTCCGGGAGATCTTTCAGCGTCAGGGTGTTCATGGAGGAGAAACGCGTCGAGTTGACCATCCCTTGTAAAAACAGGACGAACGGCAAAACGTAGTACCAGCCCAGCAGGGCGGTAGTCATAAACAACAGGGTGACCAGCGACAGACCCAGCGTGGTCGCTACCAGTACCCGACGATAACCAAAGCGATTCACCACCTGTACCACAATTCGCTTCATTCCCATGCTGCCAAGCACCATCGGGATCATCATCAGTCCGGCATGAAACGGCGAGAAACCGAGGCCAATTTGCAGGAAAACCGGTGTCATAAAGGGCAACATGCCACTGCCAATACGTCCGGCAAAGCTCCCCGCCAGGCCCAGCGAAAAGGTACGAGTGCGGAACAGTTTCAGACTGAACAGGGCGCGGTTGTTATTTCTGGCGTGCAGCAGATAAAGCACCAGTGCCACCACGCCAACTGCGACCAGGCCAGCAATCGCCAGCGGCGATAAACCTGTACCTTTACTGCCGTCCAGCGCCAGGGTTAATACCGCCATGCCAACCGCCAGCAACAGAAAGCCGGAGAGATCGAAACGCCGCGTCTGCATGGTATAGTTCGGCATCAACATCAGCGTGGCGATCGCGCCGATAATCCCCACCGGAATGTTGATCAAAAAGATCCAGTGCCACGACGCGTACTCCACCAGCAGGCCGCCGAGCGCCGGACCCAATAGCGGGCCGACCTGCCCGGGCAATGGGACAAAGGTCATCGCCGCCATATACTGTTCGCGCGGAACAATTTTCATCACCGTAAGCCTTCCGACTGGCACCATCATCGCGCCGCCCACGCCCTGTAACGCGCGCGCCAGCAACAGTTCGTTCAGCGTGCCGGAAAGCGCGCAAAACAATGAACCGAGAGTAAACAGCACGATGGCGGTAAAGAAAATATTGCGCACGCCGACTTTGTCCGCCAGCCAGCCGCTGGCGGGCAGCATCACCGCCACGGTCAGCACATAAGAGACAATGACCATGTGCATATGCAGCGGGCTTTCCCCGAGGCTTTGCGCCATGGAGGGAAGCGCGGTGTTAACGATGGTAGTGTCCAGCGACTGCATAAAGAAGCCGAAAGCCACAATCCACAATTGCCAGCGGGTGCTGTCGGGAAGATCTGTCATTTACTCGGTTACCGTTTGTTTAGGTTTACGCGAAAAACGCAGCCGCAGACGGTCGAAAAAGAGATACACCACCGGCGTGGTATACAGCGTCAGGAGCTGGCTCATTACCAGACCGCCGACAATGGTGATCCCCAGGGGTTGGCGCAACTCCGATCCGTCGCCGCCCGACAATACCAGCGGCAGCGCACCAAACAGCGCCGCCAGGGTAGTCATCATAATCGGGCGAAAACGCAGCAGACAGGCCTGGAAAATAGCTTCCTGCGGCGTCAGGTTACCGTGCCGTTGGGCTTCAAGCGCAAAATCGACCATCATAATAGCGTTTTTCTTCACGATGCCGATTAATAGCATGATCCCTATCAGGGCGATTAGGCTGAACGGGGCATTGAACAGCTCCAGCGCCAGCAGAGCACCAACGCCCGCCGAGGGCAGGGTGGAGAGAATCGTCAGCGGATGTACGTAACTCTCGTAAAGGATACCCAGCACGATATACACCGTGGCGATGGCGGCGATAATCAGGATCACCTGCGAGTTCATCGTCTCCTGGAACACCTGCGCCGTGCCGGCAAAACTGCCGCGCACTGTCGAAGGCACGCCAAGCTGGGTCATTGCGCGATCGATCGCCGCACTGGCGTCCGAGAGCGATTTCCCGGTCGGCAGGTTGAACGAGATGGTCGAGGCCGCCGATAATCCCTGATGATTCACCGATAGTGGGGCATTCGCCGGTTGCCATTTAGCGAAATACGACAGCGGGATCGCTTTGCCTTCGTTATTGATAACGAACATTTTTTCCAGCGCGCTGATGTCCTGGGTATAGCGCGGATCCACTTCCATCACCACTTTGTACTGGTTCATCGGCTGGTAAATGGTCGAGATTTGCCGCTGACCGAAGGCGTTATTTAACAGGCTGTTGGCGGCTTGTACGTCGATTCCCAGCCGTGCCATGGTGTCGCGGTCGTAAACCAGATTCATCTCCGCGCCGTTATCCTGCTGATCGGAGTTCACGTCCGCCAGTTCCGGCAACGTCGCCAGTTTTTTGCGGATTTTCGGCTCCCATTCTCGCAGTGCCGCCAGGTCGTCGGATAACAACGTGTACTGGTAGCTGGCGTTCGACTGACGCCCACCAACGCGAATATCCTGTACCGCCATCAGGAACAGATTCGCCCCCGGTTCTTTCGCCAGTTTTACGCGCAGACGGTCGATAATTTGCTGCGCCGTTTCGCTGCGTTCGTCGCGTGGCTTGAGGGTGATAAACATCATCCCGCTGTTCACTCGCGAACCGCCTGTAAAGCCGGTGACATTATCCACTGCCGGATCGTCACGGATAATTTTCATGAAATCCTGCAATTTGCCGCGCATCGCCTGAAACGAAATGCTCTGATCCGCCTGTATCCCGCCCATCAGCACGCCGGTGTCCTGCTCCGGGAAGAAGGTTTTCGGGATCGAGATATACAGCCAGATATTCAGCGCAATGGTGCCAAGCAGCACCACACCCACCAGACGGGTATGATTGAGCACCCATTTCAGCGACTTGCCGTAGCCTTGTTGCAGGGCTACCAACATGCGGCCAAAACCACGCAGTCGCTTTTGCTCACGCGGCTTGCTGGCTTTCAGCATCCAGCCACACATCATTGGCGTTAATGTCAGAGAAACCAGCAACGATATAACAATGGCGACAGAAAGCGTCACGGCAAATTCGCGTAACAGTCGGCCCGGCAATCCGCCCATCAACAGCAGCGGCAGGAACACCGCCACCAGTGACAGACTCATCGACAGCACCGTAAAGCCGACTTCGCGAGTACCTTGTAGCGCGGCCTGTAGCGGTTTCATCCCCGCTTCCAGATGACGGGCAATGTTTTCCAGCACCACGATGGCGTCATCCACCACGAAACCAGTAGCGATGGTGAGCGCCATTAACGAAAGGTTATTGAGACTGAATCCGCACAGGTACATCGCCGCAAACGTACCAATCAGCGAAACCGGCACCGCAACGGCGGGAATAATAGTGGCGCGACCCGAGCGCAGGAATAAAAACACCACCAGAATCACCAGCGCCACCGAGATAATCAGCGTTTGCTCGACTTCTTCCAGCGAGGAGCGAATGGTGGGGGAGCGATCCTGGGCAATTTGCAGATCAATCGCCGCCGGAATGGTTTCCTGCAACTCCGGTAATTTTGCCCGGATGCTGTCAACCGTCTGGATAATATTGGCTTCCGGCAGCTTGCGGATCATCAGCAAAATAGCCGGTTTGGCATTGGTCATCCCGGCGTTACGTACATCCTGTACAGAGTCGGTCACTGTCGCCACATCGCCCAGACGAACCGCGCCGCCGTTGTTGTAATGAATAATCAACGGCTGATATTCGGCGGCGGTTTTTAGCTCATCATTGGTCTGGATCTGCCAGCGGTGAGTGCCATCTTCCAGCGCCCCCTGCGGTTTACGCACGTTGGCATTGCTGATGGCGGTGCGTACGTCGTCCAGCGAGACGCCCTGATTAAACAGCGCCTGCGGATTCAGCCCGACGCGTACGGCGGGCAGTGAGCTGCCGCCGACATCGACATCACCAACACCGTCGATTTGCGAAATCGTCGGAGCCAGCTGCGTCGAGGCAAAATCGTACAGTTCACCCTGCGAATAAGTATCGGATGTCAGCGTGAGGATCATAATTGGCGCATCCGACGGGTTAGCTTTGCGATAGGTCGGGCGGCTGGGCATCCCACTGGGCAGCAAACTTTGTGCAGCGTTGATCGCCGCCTGCACATCACGCGCTGCGCCGTTGATATCCCGGTCAAAATCAAACTGCAAAATAATACGCGTGCTGCCGAGCGAACTGCTGGAGGTCATTTCACTGACTCCGGCAATGCGCCCAAGTGAGCGCTCCAGCGGCGTGGCAACGGAAGACGCCATTGTTTCTGGTGACGCACCGGGCAGCGAGGCGCTGACCATAATCACCGGAAAATCGACCTGCGGCAGCGGGGCGACCGGCAGCATACGGAAGCCCAGTATGCCGCACAGGGTAATGGCAACCGACAGTAAAATCGTCGCCACCGGACGGTAAATGAAGAGGGCAAAAAACTTCACTTACGCCTCCTCTTCATGACGGGCAAAGCGGCTTTTGGTCCACAATGCCAGGCGGTCGAACAGCAGATAAATTACCGGCGTGGTGAACAGCGTCAGCACCTGGCTGACAATCAGGCCGCCGACCATGCCGATACCTAACGGACGACGCAGTTCCGCGCCGACCCCGGTACTCAACATCAGCGGCAGCGCGCCAAGCAGAGCCGCCAGGGTGGTCATCAGGATCGGACGAAAACGCAACAGACAAGCCTGGTAGATTGCCTCGCGCGGCGACATGCCTTGCTCGCGCTCGGCAGCCAGCGCGAAGTCGATCATCATGATGGCGTTCTTCTTCACGATACCGATCAGCAAAATAATGCCGATAATCGCAATCACATCCAGTTCGCTACCAGCAATCATTAATGCCAGCAGCGCGCCGACCCCTGCGGTGGGTAGCGTCGAGAGAATGGAGATCGGGTGAATAAAGCTCTCGTACAGAATGCCGAGCACGATATACATCGCCACCACCGCCGCGACAATCAGCCAGACAGTGCTGCCCAGCGCCGACTGGAAGGCGAGGGTGCTGCCCTGAAATTGCGTGGTGATATCCACCGGCAGATTCAGCGTCTTTTCGGTGTCCATAATCGCCTGCACCGCATCGCCCAGCGAATAGTTATCCGGCACGTTAAAGGAGATGGTCGTTACCGGGAACTGATCCAGATGGTTGATGGAAAGCGGCGCAAAACGCTGTTCAACTTTGGCAATTGAGCTTAACGGCACCACGCCGCCGTCGCTACTGGTCAGGCGAATGGTATCCAGCGCCGCGAGGCCCGGGGTAATTTCGGTGTTGTGCTCCAGCACTACGCGATACTGGTTAGCCTGAGTATAAATAGTGGAAATCAGTCGCTGACCAAACGCGTTGTACAGGGCGTTATCGACATCCGCCATGCTGATCCCCAGACGGCTGGCGCTGTCGCGATCAACATTGACATACGCCACCAGCCCTTTGTCCTGCCAGTCGCTGGAGACATCAGAAAGCTGTGGCAGTTGCTGGAGTTTTTCCATCAACTGTGGCACCCAGGTACTGAGCGCATCCAGTGAGGTGGCCTGCAAGGTAAACTGGTACTGGGTGCGGCTGACCTGAGTATCAATAGTCAGATCCTGCGTTGGTTGCAGGAAGAGATCGACGCCCGGCACTTTATCCACCGCCGTTTGCAGACGGGCAATGACTTTTTGCACTCGGTCATCACGTTCATCCAGCGGTTTGAGGTTGATTTGTAAACGTGCACTATTCAGCGACGGGTTAGTGCCATCAACGCCAACAAATGAGGTCAGGCTTTGCACTGCCGGATCCTGCAAAATCACGTCCGCGACCTGGCGTTGTCGCTGGGCCATATTGGCAAAGGAGCTGGATTGCGGTGCCTGCAAAGTGCCCTGAATAATGCCGTTGTCCTGTACCGGGAAGAAACCTTTCGGAATGAACACCCATAAGAGAACGCTAAGCAGCAGCGTGCTGAGCGCCACGCTTAAGGTCAGCCACGGATGATTCAGCACCTTCGCCAGTCCACGACCATAGGCGGCGATTATCCTGTCGAACATTTTTTCCGAGGCACGGGAGAATCGGTTCTGTTTACGCAGCGACTCCTGGCTGAGCATCCGCGCGCACATCATCGGTGTCAGGGTCAGCGACACCACCGCTGAGATCAAAATCGCTACCGCCAGGGTAATAGCAAATTCGCGGAACAGTCGCCCGACGATATCGCCCATAAACAGCAGTGGAATCAACACCGCAATCAGCGAGAAGGTCAGCGAGATAATGGTAAAGCCGATTTCACCCGCGCCTTTGAGCGCCGCCGCCAACGGTTTTTCGCCTTTTTCGATATAGCGGGAAATGTTTTCGATCACTACGATGGCGTCATCGACCACGAATCCGGTGGCGATAGTTAACGCCATCAGTGTCAGGTTATTGATTGAAAAATCGAGAAACACCATAACCGCAAAAGTGCCGATTAACGACAGCGGTACAGCAACACCGGGAATGATGGTCGCCGGAATATTGCGCAAAAACAGGTAGATGATCATGACTACCAGCGCGATAGCCATCATCAATTCAAACTGAGTATCATCGACGGATGCGCGAATATTGGTGGTGCGATCGGAAAGCACTGTCACCTTCACCGATTTCGGCAGACTCTCGGTGAGCTGTGGCAGCATCTGCCGGATGCTGTCGGCGGTGGAGATAATGTTAGCACCGGGCTGGCGCTGAACATTCATCACAATGGCCTGTTCTTTGTTCGCCCACGCGCCGAGCCAGCTGTTTTCTGCACCTTGCTCTACAGTTGCGACATCGCCCAGACGAATTGGCGCGCCGTTCTGGTAGGCGATGATTAGCTGGCGATACTCTTCGGCGGATTGCATCTGGTCGTTCGCGGAAAGCGTGACCGCACGGGAAGGGCCGTCGAGGCTACCTTTTGCCGAGTTAACGTTAGCGCCGGTAATGGCGGTGCGCACGGTTTCGCTGGTCAGGCCGAGGGCGGCAATCGCCTGAGCGTTAAGTTTGACGCGAACAGCCGGACGCTGACCGCCGGAAAGCGTCACCAGTCCGACACCGGAAATCTGCGAGATTTTCTGCGCGACGCGGGTTTCCACCATATCTTCCACTTGCGTCATCGGCATGGCGGTTGAGGTGACGGCGAGCGTCATGATCGGCGGATCTGCCGGGTTCACTTTGCTGTAAACCGGCGGGTTAGGCAGATCGCTCGGCAACAAGTTGGTCGCAGCGTTAATCGCGGCCTGCACTTCCTGCTCGGCGACATCGAGCGGTAATGTTAGCTGGAACTGCAAAGTGATAACTGACGCACCGCCGGAACTTTGCGACGACATCTGTTTCAGGCCAGACATCTGCCCGAACTGGCGTTATAGCGGCGCGGTAACGGCAGAGGTCATGACATCCGGGCTGGCACCTGGGTAGAGCGTGACCACCTGAATGGTCGGATAGTCCACTTCCGGCAGCGCCGAAACGGGCAGGGCGCGATAACCGATAATCCCGGCGAGTAAGATCGCCACCATCAGCAGCGTGGTGGCGACAGGACGCATAATAAACAGGCGCGACGGGCCGCCTGTGCTGCTCGGGGGTAACACCTGCATCAGGAGCGTGCTCCTTTTTTCGCGTATTCGCGGCTGGTGGCTTTCTCTTCCGGAGTGGTGGCGCTCTGGGCTTCCACCACTTCCACTTTCGCCCCTTCGGTCAGGCGATCAATGCCGTCTGTCACCACGCGATCGCCCGCAGAAATACCTGCACGGATCACCACTTTCTGGCTGTCCTGAATGCCCGGCGTCACCAGATGTTTGCTGACCTTGTTTTCGCTATTCAGCACCCAGACAAAATGGCCTTCATTGCCCATTTGCAGGGCGGCTGTTGGGATCACTACGGCGTTTTGTTCGGTGTCGACTAACATGCGCGCGTTAACAAACTGATTGGGAAACAGCGCATCATCCTGATTATTAAAGCGTGCTTTCACTTTAATCGTACCGGTTGTGGCATCGATTTGGTTATCGAGGCTTAACAGCGTGCCTTCACTTAATTTCTTCGAATTGGTGCGATCCCAGGCTTCTACCACCAGCGGTTTTCCGGCTTTTTGCGCCTGCACTACAGTAGCGATATCGCTTTCCGGCAGGGTAAAGACTAAATCGATAGGATGCGTCTGGGTGATCACCACAATTCCGGTGGTATCACCACTGGAGATTTGGTTACCAACATCAACCTGCTTGAGACCAACGCGACCATCGACTGGTGCGGTGATGCGGCTCCAGTCGAGTTGCAGCTGCGCGCTGGCGACGCTTGCTTCATCAGCCTTAATGGTGCCTTCGGTTTCACTGACCAGCGCCTGTTGGGCATCCAGCTCCTGACGGGAGACGAGATTGGTTTTTGCCAGTTGCTGATAACGCGCCAGATCACGGCGGGCGTTAGCAAGCGTGGCTTTATCTTTTGCCAGTTGGCCCTGGGCTTGTGCTAATGCAACTTTGAACTGGCTGGGGTCAATTTCTGCCAGTAAATCGCCTGCTTTGACCTGCTGGCCTTCCTGGAAATGTAACGCCATCAACTGACCATCCACGCGGCTACGCACCGTAACAGTATTCGCCGCGGTAATGGTGCCAAGCCCGGTGAGGTAACGCGGAACTGCCTGTTCTACGGCGGTCGCCGCCTGAACCGGGGCTAATGGGCCTGAACGCATACCACGGCGACCACCCGCTGGCGATTGCTGCGCTTGTTTCGTCGCCCCTGGGGCTGCACTCTGGGAGTCATTGCGGCCTTGCCAGAACCAGAATGCGGCGATGGCGGCGATAACCACCACGATTACGATTACCCAACGGGATTTATAACTGCCTTTCATCGTTAAGAGTTTCTCTTCCTGAAACGTTTCGCGGAATGATACT
>ERZ1031671.35-NODE-35-length-10040-cov-3.760040_pt1 | contig 10040 bp, 7 predicted proteins | sample MGYA00519030_ERZ1031671 | MGnify/ENA primary metagenome ERZ1031671 (study PRJEB33719, sample SAMN04261218) | wastewater metagenome | biome: rural village; feature: human; material: feces | host: Homo sapiens | place: El Salvador | collected 2013-01-14 ... | reverse complement strand
CGTTCAGCTCTACGTTATAGGTCGCGCCAGCATGATAAGGCAGCTCAATGCCCACTTTACCATCCCACGCCACGCTGCCACTCAATGCTTCGTTCACCGCTTCAGGCAGAACGCCGGTTTTCGCCGGTTGCCAGTTACCGTTGAGATTCACCGCAACCTGGTAGGCTTTTGCCCCTTCTTTGGTGGAAAAATCCACGTTCAACGGCTGATTAAACCAGCTTGCTGTCAGTGGTTCACTTTGCAGATCGCCATTGATAAAGCTGAATTTACCGCTCAAATTTTTCAGGGTGCTGTCGAGTAGTTTGATAAACAGACTGTTATTACGCAGCGTCACTTCACCTTTCGCGGTTACCAGCTCGCCGTTCAGCGGGATATCAAGATGTAAGCGAGCATTCACATCGCCGTCGAGCTGGAGTTCTTGCAGGGTCGCACCCAGAGAATCTTTCAGCGGTGTCTCATCAAAGTAAGGGCCTACGGCTTTACCCGGACCTTTAATGTCAGCGTCAATCAGCAGTTTTTCTTTTGAGTAGTCAGGGATCACTGCGGTGAGATTACTCGCGCGCACGCCGCCCAGATTAACGCCATCGGTTTTCATCCATAAACCGTCGTTAATAAAGTCCAGTTCAATATCAAGGTTAGTTAATGCAGGCCAGTCCGGCTGGAAGGCAAACTTCGCGTTGCGCAGCGGCACCAGCACTTCAAACTGACCTTCGTTGTGTTTATAGGGGAAGAGTTGCGGATTGCCACCATAAACCAGCGTCGCGTTATCCGCTTCACCGCCCTGAATCGCGCCACTTAAGTAATCAACCAGGTCTTTACCCATCAAGTTTTCCGGGAAATAGCGCCAGGCTTGTGAACCATCATCGGTACTGATGCCAGCCAGAATACCCAGCCAGGGTTCATCGTTAGCAGGTTGCAGGTAACGAAAACCGCCGCGCGCATGGACGGCTTTGGCTTTAACGTCAATATTACGCCCATCCAGCTGGAAACCTTTGTCATTGTTCAGCCAGCTTATAGTTGCCTGGCCGTCGGCGATTTCCAGTGGCGCACGGAATACCGTTTCGTAAGGCATCTTTGCCTGCTTCATCGACGCGGTAAGCAAACCATTTTCAACGCTGCCGGAAAGCGTCCCGGAGAAGTGTTCCGCACCCGGTAATAATTTCCATTGCTTCCAGGCCAGATCGCTCCACGATGCCTGAAAACGGGTATTGTCTGCCGCCTGAAGCGGGATATCCAGCGCCAGAGTGTTAATCTTGCCGCTCGGTTGTGTGGAGCGCCAAACATCACCCAGTGCAGGTGAAAGTTTCGCGGCCAGCGGGCGTATGCCCTCCAGGCCTGCCAGCTCCAGATTACTGGCGCGAATCCGGAGTTCGTCACTGCGTTTATTGTCTTTGCCGCCAACGTCCTGTTCCGGTATCCAGGCCAGCGTCAATGCTCCGCTCGGCCAGGGTTTACCGTCCATCGTGATCCGTGTATCGGGAATAGAGAACTGCCAGCCCGGATTTTCACGCGTAATATGCGCGGTCAGATTATCCACCGACAGCGTATGCGTTTCCTTCTCGCCCAACCAGCTGGCACCGCCCTGTTTCAGCCAGACGTCACCGCCGGTTACATCGCCTTTGTCGATCGTCATCCAGCCTTCAAGGGAGAACTGTGCCGTTTCCAGCGCAATATTGTCCTGCATCCATTTACCGAGCCACGGCTTCAGGTCGATGTCATCCGCCTGGAGCCAGACGCGACCATTGCTTAACAACCCCTCATCATCGCGCAAATCCATGCGCACCTGCATCACGCCATGCTGTCCGGTAAGGCTGGAGAGGCTTACCAGACCTTCCGCACGGTGTCGACGTGGATCGTTCAGCCAGGTGAGTTGTGGGATCGCCAGCTCGGCGCGCAGACCGGATGGCGTCAGGAAACTGACTTCACTGTCGCGGAGATCGAAATGGTCAAATTGACGAAGAAACAGATCGCTGATGTGACTGGCTTCCAGACTGTCATCGCTACCACCGCTGGTGATAGGAGTGTTGGTTCGAAAGCGCAGCTGCCAGAAAGTGAGATCACGAAACTGCCAGCGCATATGTAACAGGCTTTGCCAGACATCCAGCGCCAGAGTAACGCGTTTAACCGAAAATTCGCCGCCATCTTTTAGTTCTGCACGGATGTCGTGTGCTTCAAGCGTCGGGCCAAAATTCTGCCAGCTGGCTGAGAGCTGACTGGCTTCTACCGGCATGCCAGTCGCGGATTCTATTTTGTTGAGGATTTCCGGACGCCAGGCGTCAAGATGCGGTAAAGCAATACGCAGGCCGCTAACCAGCAGGGCAGCGATCACAACGAGCGCGGCTCCAGTAAGCAGTAAAATCCCCGGCAATCGCCTCACCCGTCACTCCTTGTCTGCTAAAAATGTGACTCAAAAACCCTTTGCCGGATGGCGGCCCAGCATCTGTTTACATCATTACGACGTCAAACTGCTCCTGGTTATAGAGCGGTTCAATTTGTACTTTAACCTGTTTACCAACGAAAATTTCCACTTCCGCCAGCGAGTGTGACTCTTCGCCTTTCAAGGCTTCAGCTACTGCCGGAGAAGCATAGACCAGGAAACGGTCGGAGTCGTAAGCATGGTGGACACGAACAATCTCGCGCATGATTTCATAGCATACCGTTTCCACGGTTTTCACCGTTCCGCGACCGTGGCAGGTTGGGCATTCGTTACACAGTACGTGCTCAATGCTTTCGCGGGTGCGTTTACGCGTCATCTCCACCAGCCCCAGCGCCGAAAAACCATTAACGCTGGTTTTCACCCGGTCTTTGCTCAACGCCTGCTCCAGCGAGTGCAGCACGCGGCGGCGGTGATCTTCATTATTCATATCGATGAAATCAATAATGATAATCCCGCCCAGATTACGCAACCGTAACTGGCGAGCGATAGCCTGCGTCGCTTCAATATTGGTATTGAAAATGGTGTCGTCCAGATTGCGATGACCGACAAACGCTCCGGTATTGATGTCCACGGTGGTCATCGCTTCGGTCTGGTCGATAATCAGATAACCACCGGATTTCAGTTCTACTTTGCGTTCCAGCGCTCGCTGGATTTCGTTTTCGACATCAAAGAGATCGAAAATCGGCTGGCGTCCGGTGTAATGCTCCAGCTTGCTGGTCATCTCGGGAATGTACTCCGAGGTAAACTCCAGCAATGCTTCGTAAGTCAGGCGTGAGTCAACGCGAATGCGGTCCAGTTCGGCGTCGGCGAAATCACGCAGAACACGCTGCGCCAGCGCCAGTTCGCCGTACAGCTGATAACGGGTCTGCGGGCGTTTTTTACGCTCCATAACTTTGGTCCAGACGCGTTTCAGATAAGCGGCATCGGAGGCCAGTTCAGCCTCGCCAACCCCTTCCGCTGCGGTACGGATGATAAACCCGCCCTGCTCGTCGCAATACTCTGCGACCACTTTTTTCAGGCGTTCACGTTCTGATTCGCTTTCAATACGTTGGGAAACACCAACGTGAGAAGCCCCTGGCATAAAGACCAGATAGCGAGAAGGCAGCGTGATATCGGTGGTCAGGCGTGCCAAGCGGATCTTTCACCACCTGCACCATCAGATCTTGCCCCTGACGAACCAGTTCCGAGATGTCGCGCACCGTGAATTGCTTTTGTTCTTCACCCGCCACACATTCGGTGTGCGGCATGATATCGGATGCATGAAGAAACGCGGCTTTATCCAGCCCAATATCTACAAAAGCCGCCTGCATACCCGGAAGTACACGACTTACACGACCCTTGTAGATATTGCCTACTATTCCGCGTCGCGCCTCACGTTCAATATGAATTTCCTGCAGAATACCGCCATCAATATACGCCACTCGCGTTTCCGAAGGCGTTACGTTTACTAACAATTCAGCCGTCATGTTTATCCCTTTTCTCACGCAGTGCGTTAAAATTACTTAATAATTCATACGTTTCAACCAGCGGTAAGCCGACTACGGCGTGATAGCTGCCATTTATCTTCCTGACAAAACAGCCACCCAGCCCCTGAATACCGTATGCACCTGCTTTATCTAACGGTTCACCGCTGGCGACATAGCCCGCGATGTCTTCGTCTGTTAACGTTCTGAAAGTCACATCGGTGACCACCAGGCAATCGAGAATGTGCTGGCTGTCGGCCAACGCCACTGCCGTCATCACCTGATGGGTCTGACCCGATAATTTGCGCAACATCTGCGCCGCATGCTCTGCGTCGCGCGGTTTCTCCAGCACTTCTCCATTCAGGATAACGATAGTATCCGCACCCAGCACCGGGAGATCCTGCGCCGTTTGCGCGACACCCGCCTGTGCTTTCTCGCGCGCCAGACGCACAACATACTGCTGCGCGCTCTCCTGCGGCTGACGCTGCTCCTCAATGCCCGTAACAATACGTTCAAAGGTCACGCCAAGTTGCGCAAGTAACTCCTGACGACGCGGAGAACCGGAAGCTAAATACAGAGAAGTCATAGAAACCTTTATTGCACTGCAAACTGCTGACGGACTTTACGCATCAGCAAGAAAATCCACGGCCAGAGCACCCCATTGACTACACTACTCCAGAACACTTCCGGTCTGAAAGAGACGTTAATCACTAAAAACTCTGCCCAGAAAACAATAATATCCACCACCAGCGAAAGCAACATGACGACCAGCGCCTGCTGCCATAATGCGAGGTTGCGGAAAAGCTGGTATTTCAGCGCCACCAGGTAAGCAATGATGCTCATCGCCAATACGCGTACGCCAAGCGTCGAGCCGCTGATCAGATCCAGTATGGCACCCATCACAAAACCTGTGCCCACATTTACGCGATGAGGCAAGGCCAGGATCCAATACAACAAGATGAGTAACACCCAGTTTGGCCGGAAAACAATCAGGTTATCCGGCCAGGGCATGATTTGCAGCAACAGCGCAATGAGGAAAGAGAGCCAGATTACCCAACGTCCCTGGCTACGATAGCTCGCCACTATTGCCCTCCCGGCGCACGCGCAGGCGGTTGAGCACCACTTTGCGGCGGCGTAGCCCTTTGTGGAGAGCGATTAGCAGCAGGCTGTGTGGGCGCAGCAGGCGCAGTAGCTGCATTTCCTGTCGTCGGTTGCTGCGGAGTCGGCTGAGCGATCCCCGTTGCCGGTTCAGGTAACTTTGGCCCCATCGCGTCTGGCGAAGGCAATACCTGCGGCATCATCTGCATCAGACGTTCATTAGCAACACGATGCACCTCTTCCGGCGTCATCGGGTTAGCGCCGTTACGATCCGCGCCCCACAGCAGCAGCAGATAACGCAAACGTTGCAGTCCTGCAGTCGGACGCGCCTGAATCACAGTATAAGCGCGCTGGGTATCGAGTTTTACGGAAGAGACAACCGCGACCGGATAGCCTTCCGGGAAACGACCGCCCAGACCGGAGGTCACCAGCACATCACCAACACGAATATCCGTATTCGCTGGCAGATGCTCAAGTTGCAAATCATCCGTACAACCGTTACCGGCTGCAATTACGCGGATATCGTTGCGCAGCACCTGGATTGGCAGCGCGTGGGTCGCATCACAAATCAGCAGCACGCGACTGGTCAGTTTAGCGACGGCCACCACCTGACCAACAACACCTTTGTCGCTGATGACCGGCTGGCCTTCATAAACGCCATTAACGCTACCTTTATCGATAACAACTTGATCGCTATAAGGATCGTTAACCGTGGAGATAACCTGAGTCACCATTTTCTGCTCATCCTGACGCAGCGGGGAACCCAGCAGCTCGCGCAGACGCGCGTTCTCCTGTTTGTATTGTCCAAGCATCAGCAGTTCACTGTTTTTCAGCAACAGTTCCTGACGTAACGCCCGGTTTTCAAGTTCTAGTTGGTCACGCGAGGCCAGCGTCTGCGATACGCCATCCAGCAATTCACGAGGAGCATTGGAAACAAAGTAGAAAGGACTGACGGCGGTATCCATATAAGTACGGATTTGACTGAACGTCCCCAGGCGGCTGTCGGCAATAATAATGCCGAGCGCCACCAGCACCGCCAGAATAAGGCGAATCTGTAGCGACGGGCCACGGCTAAAAATTGGCTTCATAAGTTATGCGTATTCTCGTATCAGACCAGGCAGGGTAAACAGACATTTCCCCTGCCTGCATCCGATTACTCTTCGCTGAACAGGTCGCCGCCGTGCATGTCGATCATTTCCAGCGCTTTGCCGCCACCGCGCGCCACACAGGTCAGCGGGTCTTCAGCAACAACGACTGGAATGCCGGTTTCTTCCATTAACAAACGGTCAAGGTTACGCAGCAGTGCGCCACCACCGGTGAGCACCATGCCGCGCTCGGAGATGTCGGAAGCCAGTTCCGGCGGGCACTGTTCCAGTGCAACCATTACCGCGCTCACAATACCGGTCAGCGGTTCCTGCAGTGCTTCGAGGATTTCGTTGGAGTTCAGGGTAAAACCGCGTGGAACACCTTCTGCCAGGTTACGGCCACGAACTTCGATTTCACGGACTTCATCGCCCGGGTAAGCCGAACCGATTTCGTGCTTGATACGTTCTGCGGTGGCTTCACCGATCAGAGAACCGTAATTACGACGCACATAGTTGATGATAGCTTCGTCGAAACGATCACCACCAATGCGCACGGAAGAGGAGTAAACCACGCCGTTCAAGGAGATAACAGCAACTTCAGTGGTACCACCACCGATATCAACCACCATAGAACCGGTCGCTTCAGAAACCGGCAGGCCAGCACCAATTGCGGCAGCCATCGGTTCTTCAATCAGGAAGACTTCACGGGCACCAGCGCCCTGCGCGGATTCACGAATTGCGCGGCGTTCAACCTGGGTCGCGCCAACCGGTACACAAACCAGAACGCGCGGGCTTGGACGCATAAAGCTGTTGCTGTGCACTTGTTTGATGAAGTGCTGGAGCATTTTTTCAGTCACGAAGAAGTCGGCGATAACGCCGTCTTTCATTGGGCGAATGGCAGCAATATTGCCCGGCGTACGGCCCAGCATCTGCTTCGCGTCATGACCTACTGCAGCTACGCTTTTCGGTGAACCGGCACGATCCTGACGAATGGCCACCACGGAAGGCTCATTCAATACGATGCCTTGTCCTTTTACATAAATGAGGGTATTCGCAGTACCCAGGTCAATGGACAAGTCATTGGAAAACATGCCACGAAATTTTTTCAACATACTAAGGGATAATCCTGAAAGCTGGGGCGGAAAAGAAAATCCGCTTACTTTACCAACCACACGCAGCAGCGACAAGGCGCAAAAATCATCTGCTACGGTGAAAATTAGTGCAGTTCGTTTCCTTTGTTACAAATCTCTGCCTGAGTCCAGAAAGGCTTAATGCATCAGCAGCATTCCTCGCCTGTTTGCAACCGCGTAAGGTCATTCATCTGCATATGTGCTGCAACAATCTGGCGAGCAGACAAGCACACTCCCATGAGACGCAGCGCGCGTTATTCTACGTGAAAACAGATTAAACGGCAGGTTAAACCGAGTATCTTTGTGAATATTTTTTCACGTTAGTATCAAGTGGCTGTGAGGACGCGAAAAAATCCCCTTGCCCGCCTGTAACACCGCGCTGAATCAGGGTCTGCCACTCGCTTCGCGAACGCACACCGGTGGCGTAAACTTGGGTGCTGGTCCCGGAGCAGGCTTCCACCAGGCTTTGAACCAGCAGCTGGTTCTCCGTTCGCTTCTCAATGTTTCTGACCAGCCCCGGATGGAGCTTGAGTAACTCAACATTAAGTTCTTTGATCCAACTGGTGCTTACCAGCGTCAAACCAGCCTGGTTGACGGCTACCCGTACCCCTAAAGCATTCACTAAACGAATAACAGGTTGTAAACGACTGATATGTTGACCTACATCGGCCTCTGCAAGTTCAATAATTATGCGTTTTCGTTGTGATTTTTCACATTGCATTAACGTATCGCGCAGCCAACGCTGAAAACGCGGGCGAATCAGCGACTCAACGGTAACCTGAATCGCCAGATTTTCCTCTGGCCAGTAACGCAATAGTGGAATAAGACGGCTGATTTGCAGACGGTCATACTCTTCCGATAAGCCAAACTGCAAGACCATCGGCATATACTCCGCCGAGCTAACCTCTTCATTACCATCGAAGATGCGGCACATGAGTTCGCGATGATGAACCTGACCTTCGCGAGTAACCGCCGGTTTTTGATAAAGGCGCGGGCCGCCGCGACTGAGCATTTGCTCGATAAGCGTACGCCAGCGAACATTACCGCGTCCTTTTTCAGGCAACGAGTCATCGTAAATAGCCCAGCTATTGCCGCCCTGCAATCCCGCATTACGCGTGGCAGACTCTGCATGTTCCATTACCTGCTCGGTATCCTGACCACTACGCCAGGCGCAGATACCAATGTGGATCATATCGTCGCGATCGAGCATTTTATTGTTCGGCAAGGTATCGACGGCTTTGATTAACTGACCGGCGATGCTCTCTGCCTCTTTTAACGTCCGGTGCGGTAACAGCGCAGCAAAATCACTGCGGTGGTAACGCGCCAGCAGTGCGCCAGGGTAGCGCATCATAAATGTCGACAGCAGATTCGTCAGAGTGAAGAACTGTTCTTCAACCTGGCTGTGCCCCCAAGTATCGCTCAACATATTGAAATCCGGCAGACGAATCATCATCACGATCCCGTGGGTACCTACTTTCTCCTGATCTTCCAGTAACGTTGCTAACTGATTATCGAAAAAGAGTCGGTTATTGAGGCCGGTTTTCACGTCCTGGGCGGCATAAGAGCGGATCAGCGTATCAAGACGGCTGTGTTGTTCGCGTGCGTTCTGAATTTCACGAAGCAGCGTATCTAGCGCACTGCTGGTTCTGGGCGGCCATTCATAGATGGTTCCCAACACATTAGAGCCACGCTCACCGTTTAAGATACGAGTAGCCCGGGTTTCCAGCAATTCTTGCCCGGCAAGTTGCCGTTGTAACCAGCGTACCGCCAGAAAGAGCATAACAATGATAAAGCCAATCGCCCCCGTGAGCGGCGCGGTAGTCATTAAAGAATGGAAATAGTTGCCCATCGGATCCTGATAAACCAGACGCAGCGACATCCCCGGATGCTTTATCAACGGAACACTCAGTTCGCGAAACAGATCGCTGGAGCCAACCGGACGATAACTACCATTTCTGGCCAGGGTATAAACCTGTTTATCACCATGGAGCAGGTCTACACGAACGATATCTGCCGACATCATTAATTCGGTAATTTGTGGCCTTAATGTGCTGAAGTCATTCGACACAAGGTGGGTATCAATCGCCGTCGCCACCGCCTGAACGCGATGACTAAACTTATACTGAATTGCGTTGTAGAAACTTAGCGAACAGCCCAGCAAAGTCACAAAAATTGTTAACCCGGTGAGCAGCGTAACAAAGGCCGAAAATTTCGTCGTTAATCTCATCCTTGTGTTAACTCCGATAGTGAGGAAGCGGGCATACTAGCAAATCAGATTTATCTCGCAATTTATTGCGCTTCATCGGCTTTGCTTTTCCATTAGCGAGTATAGTCTTCAGAAATTATTTTCCAATCCATCATGCACATGAGGACCACTTATGCAGGCGTTACTTTTAGAACAGCAGGACGGCAAAACTCTCGCATCGGTACAGACACTTGACGAAAGTCGCCTGCCGGAGGGCGATGTCACGGTTGATGTTCACTGGTCGAGCCTGAACTATAAAGATGCGCTGGCGATTACCGGTAAGGGAAAAATCATCCGTAATTTTCCGATGATTCCTGGGATCGATTTTGCCGGAACTGTACGCACCAGCGAAGATCCGCGTTTTCATGCCGGTCAGGAGGTGTTACTCACTGGCTGGGGCGTTGGTGAAAACCACTGGGGTGGGCTGGCGGAGCAGGCGCGAGTGAAAGGTGACTGGCTGGTTGCCATGCCGCAAGGGCTGGACGCGCGTAAAGCAATGATTATCGGTACTGCCGGTTTTACCGCCATGCTGTGTGTGATGGCGCTGGAAGATGCCGGTGTTCGCCCGCAGGACGGGGAGAT
>ERZ1031671.34-NODE-34-length-10166-cov-5.806745_pt1 | contig 10166 bp, 8 predicted proteins | sample MGYA00519030_ERZ1031671 | MGnify/ENA primary metagenome ERZ1031671 (study PRJEB33719, sample SAMN04261218) | wastewater metagenome | biome: rural village; feature: human; material: feces | host: Homo sapiens | place: El Salvador | collected 2013-01-14 ... | reverse complement strand
GGGCCAGGGCGGAGTGAATGTTTCCGGCGGGCAGAAGCAGCGGCTCTGCATTGCCCGCACCCTGCTCAAGCACCCCAAAGTCCACATAATGTTTCTTTATATCTATTCTAGATAATATTTAAAAAATTGCTTTTTCTCGATGCAAAGGTACATTAAAATGCGAACAAAACAAAATAATTCCCATTTTTTTTTGTATTATTCTCGATTTGCAGTACCTTTGCATCCGTAAAATGTAATAAGAATGAAAGATATTTGTTGTATTGGGCACGTAACAAAGGATAAAATCGTGACCCCGAGCAGTACGGTTTACATGGCTGGCGGCACCTCTTTTTATTTTGCCTACGCCATCAACCAATTGCCAAAGGATGTAAGTTTCTCGCTCATTACGGCGATGGATCCTACAGAGAAGGAACCGGTTGAAAAGATGCTCAAGGCAGGAATAGACGTTACCTTGAACCCATCGCGCAATACGGTTTTCTTCGAGAATATTTATGGCGATAATCCTAACGACCGTAAGCAGCGTGTGCTTGCCAAGGCAGATCCTTTCACCATCCAGCAGCTGGAGCATGTAGAGGCAAAGGTTTTTCACCTGGGCAGTCTGCTGAGCGATGATTTCTCGCCAGAAGTGGTTGCCTTTCTTGCCAAGAAGGGAAAAGTTTCCATCGATGTGCAGGGATATCTGCGCGAGGTGAGAGACGAGAAAGTTTACGCCATCGACTGGAAGGACAAGCTCGATGTGCTCAAGAACACCTATTATCTGAAGGTGAATGAGACCGAAATGGAGACCATTACCGGACTGAAGGACCCGAAGAAAGCCGCCAAGCTGATTCATGCCTGGGGCGTAGCCGAGGTTATCATCACCCTAGGTAGCGAGGGTTCGCTGGTTTATGTAGATGATACGTTCTACGACATTCCAGCCTATCCTCCTCATGAAGTAGTAGATGCTACCGGATGCGGCGATACCTATTCGGCAGGCTATCTCTACAAGCGCCTGCAGGGAGCCAATCCGGTAGAAGCCGGCAAGTTTGCTGCAGCCATGTGTACCATCAAACTGGAGCACAACGGACCATTCAACCGCACCACCCAGGACGTAGAACGCATCATGAAATAAATTTTAGATAATTTATCCTATTATCTTCTTATTTTTGCCTGAATTGGTGTAACTTTGCACCCTATATGGAACAGATTTCACCAATTCAGGCATTATTGCAGCAACGCACCCTGCTCCAGCTGGAGTATTATACCGAGAAAGAAGCCTTCCGCAAGCTTACCGAACAGATGGGAATGCAGCGGAAGGTGAAACGAGGTGATGCCTGGTTCCCGCTACAGGTGGGAAAGAGCTTTTATAATTCGCTGAACCAGACAGCCATAGAGGTTTTCCGAACCTCTGACCAGGATATCGAGCACAATTTTGAGTTCGGTCGCCCCGTCATGTTCTTTATGGTCAAGAAGATGGGCAAGAATGAGAGCCAGGGCAACGCAGCCCTTCAGCAGCCAGAAAACGCTTCAGACGCTAATCATAAAGTTCAAAGTATAAAATATTTCTCCTTCACCGGAACCGTGAGTTATGTGGATGGCGACAGAATGGTGGTTACCGTACCCGATTCTGCCCCTCTGCTCGAACTTCAGCAGTCAACCGATCCTATCGGCGTACAGCTATCCTTTGACGAAACCAGCTACAAACTGATGTTCGAGGCCCTAGACCGCGTGATGAAGGCGAAGAACAACCGTCTGGCTTATCTCCGCGATTTATTCTATTCCCATCAGAAGGCAGGAAGATTCTCCTTCGAACCGATGAAGTTCCCTTGGCTCAATCCTACCCAGGAAAGGGCTGTGAACGAGGTGCTATGGGCGAAGGATGTGGCCATCGTTCACGGACCTCCGGGAACCGGAAAGACCACGACCCTGGTAGAAGCCATCAACGAAACCCTGATGCGTGAGAGCCAGGTTCTGGTGTGTGCACAGAGCAATATGGCGGTAGACTGGATATCAGAAAAACTGGTAGACAGAGGCATCAACGTGCTCCGTATCGGAAACCCGACCCGCGTGAACGACAAGATGTTGGGCTTCACCTACGAGCGCCGCTTCGAGAGCCATGCTGATTACCCTCAGCTTTGGGCAATCCGCAAGGCAATCAGGGAATTAAGAAAGAACAGAAAGAAGGGTAGCGAAAACTATCATCAGAAGATGGATAGGCTGAAGAGCCGTGCCGCCGAGATAGAACTCCGCATCAACGCAGAACTCTTTGGCGAGGCGCGTGTCATCGCCTGTACCCTGGTAGGCTCAGCCCATCATCTGCTGGAAGGCATGAAGTTCGGTACCCTCTTTATCGACGAGGCTGCGCAGGCTTTGGAAGCTGCCTGCTGGATTCCGATGAGAAGAGCCAGCCGGGTGATTCTGGCAGGCGACCATTGTCAGCTGCCGCCTACCGTAAAGAGTATTGCGGCATTAAGAGCCGGACTGGGCAAGACCCTGATGGAGCGCATCGCCGAAAACAAGCCGGAGGTGGTAACCCTGCTGAAAATCCAATACCGCATGAACGACGAAATCATGCGATTCTCCAGCGACTGGTTCTACGGGGGCAAGGTGGAGAGTGCGCCTCAGATCAAATACCGGAGCGTATTGGATTACGACCATCCGATAACGTGGATTGATACTTCGAACGAGGAGAATCAGATAACGATAGAAGGAGAAGATGCTCCTGAGGATTCTGCATCCACATCATCTTCTGTATCTGCAGCCAATCAGAATTCTGATTTGAACTTCAAGGAGCAGTTTGTGGGCGAGAGTTTCGGGCGCATCAACAAGGCAGAAGCCGAGCTAACCCTGCTGACTCTGGCGGAATACTTCACCAAGATAGGCAAACGGCGCGTTTTGGAGGAAAGAATTGATGTAGGCATCATTTCGCCTTACCGTGCCCAGGTACAATATCTCAAGAAGCTCATCAAGAAGTATGAGTTCTTCAAGCCTTACCGCCGTCTGATCAGCGTAAACACGGTAGATGGTTTCCAGGGGCAGGAGCGCGACGTGATTCTCATATCCCTGGTGCGTTCCAACGATGAAGGCCAGATAGGTTTCCTGAAAGACCTCCGTCGCATGAACGTGGCGATGACGAGAGCCAGAATGAAGCTCATCATCCTGGGCAACAAGGACACGATGACGAAACATCCTTTCTACAAGAAACTGTGGGAGTATGTGGAAGCTATCAACAACAACGAATAAAATAAAGACTATTTTATGCTACAACGAGACTACATACAGCGACTGATTCGCGAGTTTATGGCGGCACTCGAAAGAATGCTCGAAAAGAAAGAGGGGGAGGGGAGACGTGAGAAGATTAAGGAACTCTACAATCAATACGTAGGTCCTTACGCCTTCTACAGCATCGCCACCATCGAGGACGTGATGAAGGCAATGGCAGGAATAGAGGACGAGGAGAAGCGACTCTCCAAGATGGACATGCTTGCCGAACTCTACTATCACGAGGCGGATACCGTGGGACAGCCCACAAGAGACGAACTCCTGAACAAGGCGTTCATGCTCTTCGATTATGTGGAAGCCCACGGAGATACGTTTTCCATTGAGCGCCGCAATAAAATGGCACAAATCAAACAGAAAGTGGGAAATGAACTCTACTAATGACATGACAGTAGGCTCGCCTTTGCGAGCCATCATCAAATTTGCTATTCCGCTGATTCTAGGCTACATCCTTCAACAGATGTATCTCATCATCGATGCCGCCATCGTGGGAAGATGGATTGGCGTGGGAGCACTTGCGGCAGTAGGCGCATCCAGCTCCATCATGTTTCTCATCATGGGCTTCTGCAACGGCTCCTGTGCCGGTTTTGCCATCCCTATCGCCCAGGCTTTCGGTGCCAAGGATTATGCCAAGATGCGGGCTTACGTGAGCAACAGCATCCGCATCGCCGTGGTGTTTGCCGTGGTCATCACCTTTCTTTCCTGCATCTTCTGCGGAAAGATTCTGCACCTGGTGAATACGCCGAAGGAGGTGTTCGATGATGCCTACATCTTCCTGATGCTGCAGTTTGCGGCGATTCCTTTCACTATCGCCTACAATCTGCTCTCCGGTCAGATCCGTGCTCTGGGCAACTCGAAACAACCTTTCTATTTCCTCATCACAGCTTCCGTTATCAACATCATTCTAGATGGCATTCTGATTCTCGGTATGGGGTTAGGTGTAGAGGGAGCAGGTATTGCCACTTGGCTTTCACAGGGAATTTCCGTGCTGCTCTGTATCTGGTTTATCAAGAAGAAAATGCAGATTCTGATTCCGAAGGGTGAGGAGAGAAAATTCGATAACAAGAAGATAAGCATTCTGCTGAACAACGGCGTTCCGATGGGTCTGCAGTTCTCGATTACCGCCATTGGTCTCATCATGCTCCAGAGTGCGAACAACGCTCTGGGAACGGTTTATGTGGCTGCATTTACTGCCTCTATGCGCATCAAATATCTCTTTACCTGCGTATTCGAGAACATCGGAGTGGCGATGGCTACCTATTGCGGTCAGAACCTGGGAGCCAGGAAGTTGGATAGAATCGGTCAGGGCGTAAGGGCTGCCATCAGGATGATGGTGGTTTATTTCGTCTTCACCTTCCTGCTCATCTATCCGTTTGCCGACGAGATGATGATGCTCTTCGTGGATAAGGGCGAGGCGGAAGTGGTGACTTATGCTGCCCAGTTTATGCGCATCGCCAACTATTTCTATCCTTGTCTGGGCTTGCTCACCATCCTGCGCTACAGCATCCAGGGCTTGGGTTACAGCAATCTCTCGATGCTGAGTGGCGTGATGGAAATGATAGCGAGATGTGGCGTGAGTCTCTGGCTGGTACCAGCCCTGGCGTGGACGGGAGTCTGCTTCGGCGACCCTGTGGCGTGGGTCATGGCAGATCTCTTCCTCATTCCCGCCTTCCTGTGGCTTTATAAGCATCTGAAGAAGGAGCAAGTCCGATAGGGTTATTTTGACGTTTTAAAAATTTGCATTAAAAAATATTCTGCTAAGGGTTAGGAAAATGAAAATTCGATTGTAATATAGGCAAAAGAAAAGAAATAAAGTAATGCAAATAAACAAAGAAACGATAGAACAGCTCTTCCGGCAGCATTATCTGAGGATGTACCAATTGGCCAGGGTACTTCTGAAGGATGATGCAGCCAGCAAAGATGTGGTAAGCGAAGTCTTTGCCGATGTGCTCGACGGAAAGACCCAACTAGGGCTTGATAACAAGACAATAGCCAGCGAACCGCCCCTGCCTTCCGCCAACGCCGGGAGCTATCTTCTGGTGTGTGTGCGCCATAAATGCCTCAACCTGTTGAGCCGACAGAAGATGAAAGACCGGGTTCATCATCTCCTGAAAACCGATACTTCGCCTTCGATAGTTCCCCAGGAAGCGATGATTGCCGAAATAGACAGGGAGACCGAAAAGTACGAGGCAATTCTGGCTTATATGGATGCAGAACTCACGCCACAAACCCGCAAGGTACTCGATCTCCGTTTTCGGCAGAAACTGAAATATCGGGAGATTGCTACGGAATTGGGCATCAGCGAAGTGGCAGTTTATAAGCATCTGGCGCAAGGCATCAGAAAATTAAAGCAAAAGTTTAACCCTTAGCAGATTTATTATGGACAAGTTTGAAAAAATACTGGATATCATCGACCATCAGGAGAAGTATTCTGATGAGGAGATTCGTGAAATATTGCAGGATGAGGAATGCCGAAAACTCTATCAGACGATGGTGGAAGTGGATTCTGCACTCCTTCAGCAGACTTTAAACACTCAGGCTTCTATTTTTCATTCGCCTGATGATGCTCTTTCTTCTAACTCTTCTCTGGGTAACTCTTCTCCTAATATAGATAAGGAATGGGAGAAATTCAGCCAGGAGCATCAACTTCAAGAAGAGGCATCCCATCCTATAACTTCCTGGCGTAAACTGGCAGCATCCATCGCCGGTTTTGTCTTGATTTCGGGTATTGCCTTTGCCGCAATCCATACTTACATCAAGCGCAGCCAGGAACCAATCCAGGTAACCGCAGACACTCATCCGGAAGTCATAAAATCAGATTCCGCAAAGCAGGTAGCAGCAAAGGATTCCCTGACTCATCCGAAACCAGAAAAGCCAGCCATTCACAAGACTTTCGAGAATGTGGCTTTCGAGCAGATGCTTTCTGAAATTGCTTCTTATTATGATTTACAAGTGAAGTTTGAGAATAACGAGGACAAGACCCTCCGCCTCTATTACGAATGGAACAGTCATTCGAGCATCGAGAACATCGTAAAAGAACTGAACCAATTCGAGAATGTAAACATCGAATTGCAACAAAACGAGCTGATTGTAAAATAACAAATAAAAAGCAACATCATTATGAGAAGATTTTCAGCCATCATATTCCTGCTGTGCACGTTCGCCCTGGCGATGAGCGCACAGCACATCCAGCGCAACTATCACAACCGCAGCATGTCGGATGTCCTCATCGACCTCGACAAGGCTTCCAAGCGCTACAAAATCAGTTTCATCTACAACGAACTGGAGGATTTCACAGTTACCCAGAACGTGAAGACAGCCAATATTCCCGATGCCATCCGCAAGGTAATCGGTTTCTATCCGATGCAGATGACCGTGGGCGACAGCCTCATCACGGTAGAATGCATACGCAAGAGCGAGCGCAAGCTGATAGGCAGACTGATAGACAATCACAATCTTCCTGTAGAATTCGCCAATATCCAACTGCTCAACCCGAAGGATTCCTCCTTTCTCTGTGGAGGCGTGAGCAACGCCAATGGCGATTTCGTCATCCCCTGCCAACAGAAGCAGGCCCTTATGAAGGTTTCTTTCGTGGGCTACAAGACGATTTGCAAGCTGGTACCTATTGCCCGCATCGGAAATGTAAAGATGCAGGCGAATGCCTATCAACTGGGCAAGGTGGAAGTAAAGGGCAAGCTGCGTATCGACCACGGCGACCATGCCTCTTATACATTCTCTGACGAACAGATCAGGAACTCACGCCATTCACAGGATCTCCTGGGAACACTCCCGGGAATCTATACCGATCCGATGACCGGCAAGACATCCAGTATGACCGGCAAATCCATCAAGATTCTCATCAACAACGTGCCGATGACGAGCGAGAACGACTTGAAGGCTATTGCCGCCAACAAAATAAAGAAGGTGGAATACTACGAAGATCCTCCTATCAGATACGGCGATGTGGGCATCTTGATGAACATCATTACCAAGCCGCTTGATACGGGTTATACTACCGGTTTTGACGTGTCTAGTGCCTTGACCACAGGGTTTAGCGATGACAATGTGTATTTCAAGTACAACAAGGGCAATCATCAGTTTTCCTTCGATTACAGCATCAACGTGAGAAACTATCGTGACTGGATAGAAGACAACCAGTATTCCTTTACGCTTGACGACCAACAGGCTGTCTATGATTACCATCTGCACAAACGTTTTGGCTATACCGACAACAAGTTCAACCTGAAGTATGCTTACAGCAAGCCAGACAACGTAACCTTCCAGGTCACCTTTTCGCCAGAATTGTCACATAAGTTCAACCGGGGAAATAGCGAGGTTGCAACGCAAGGAAACGAGGCTTGGAAGGATGGTTTCGGAAACACGAAGGATATTGTAGATTACGTGAAACCAGCAGTAGATCTCTATCTCAGCAAGCAGTTTGCCCATAAGCAGACACTCGATGTGGACTTGCTCGGCTCTTACTTCAACACCAGGCAGCAAATGCTCAACCGGCAATGGACTTCCGACAAGGATAGCATCTTGACCGATGACGACATGCACTCCAGGAGCCACATCTATTCCCTGATAGGAGAAGCAGATTATACCAAAGAATGGGAGCAGGGAGAGCTGTCGGCAGGAGTTTATACCTGGAATAAGTGGAGCGACTATAATGTGCGCAATATCCTTTCCGGCTATGAGCCATCCAAGTATTCTTCATGCATCAAGATCAATACGGTTTATGCCCAATACCAGAACCATATCGGCAAGTTTACCTATCGCATAGGCGTAAAGAGCACGTGGAGAACCCAGAGCTATCAGGATCTCACCTATAACAACAACTATATTCATCCGTTGCTGTATTTCTCTTATAAGCTGAAGAACGGTTCGTTGCAGCTGCTATCGTCCAGCGGCACCAATTACCCCGCCATCTCAACATTGAGCGAGAACATGACGATTGTCATCCCCGGACTGATGAAGCAGGGCAACCCAAATGTAAAGGCTACGATGGAATGGGGACCGATATTCAGATACACCTATAATGATGCGATGCTCTACCTGCAAGTAGCACTTTATGGAATCTATAATGACAAGGTAATTACACCTTATTATTATTGGACCACGGTGAACGACAAGCGCAGCATAGTTTCTACCTATGAAAACGGCAGTTTCTATTGGCGTTATGGCACAGGCTATTATCTTCAGTTCAAGCCGTTCAAGAACGAGGTTTTGAAACTGATGGTGGGTGGAGGTTTTGAACGGGAGGTAATCAGCAATTCCTATGGTCGCCATTGCTACTGGTGGAGTCCTTTCAAATATGGCATCTATTTCCGGAAGGGAAACTGGGGAGCATCTTACCAGGGAAATATTCCTTCGAAGATGGCAGTCCTGGACTATCGCAAGGCAGATGAGTCCAAGAGTGAATTCTCTGCTTTTTACCAGAAGGGAGCCTGGCGTTTCTCGTTCTATGGCTTGTGGATGTTTGCACCAGCCAAGTACGAGAGCCAGACGTTCGACAATCCGATTATGAACCAGACGGAACAGCACATCATCAAGGATAATCGCCGCATGCTGACGCTGGGTGTCAGCTACAACTTCTTCTCCGGAAAGAAGAAGAACATCCGGAAGAACATTAACAACTACGATGCTGATGCTGGCGCATTCAAGTAATTCCTGTATTACATTTTATCGTTTATAGACGATGAAAACGGCGACTTGTAGTTATAAAAAATAATCTTTCTAACTGGGAAAATATTTTTTTCCAGTTAGAAAGATGAAATTCTATTATTCAGTATTCGTTATGGAAAACCTTATAGGGGTCCATCTGCTGCATTTTTTCCTTTATTTTCTGCTCTATTCCCTCTGATGGTTCCGGAATTTCGGCACTCATTTCCTTGGCTGCAGCCTCATCCTCGGCAGCACCGGCACTATCACCCAGACTTCTGCGAACCTCGCTGCGCTCGCGATACGCATCAATAGAGAAAGGATTTACATCCATCACCTTACCGTAGGTCTGCTCAGCCTCCTCCATCTTTCCCTGCGCCTTCTCTACACGAGCCTTCAACAACAGCACATCCTCGTTGCCCGGAATATGCTCATAGAGGAAAGTTGCATCGAGTTCTGCCTCGGAAAGCTGAGCCTGATCCAACAGGATGCTGCCACGAAGCAATCGGGCGGCATAGAAATCCTCACGCTTGCCTATCGCCTCAGTCAGCATCGACACGGCACGGATGGGTTCGCCCAATCCCCGGCAAGCCTTGGCATAATAGAGATAGGTCTGCAGATTCGATGTGTCCAGGTGAAGAGCCTTATCGCATACCTCCGACATGGCAGTATAGTTCTCCATCATATACGCCACATCCGCCATACGCAGCAACACCGCCACGTTGTCGGTCTGGGCTTCCGAGAGAATCTGCAACTGCTCATAGGCTTTCTGCAGATCACCCATAGAGATGTAAGCTTGCGAGAGATAGTCGCGGCATTCCAAATCTTCGGCATTCAACTGCAGAGCGTGTTCCAAAGACTTGGCTGCAAGGTCAAATTGATGCATGCGGAGAGCACGAACACCCTCATATTTCACCTTGTCGAAGTCTTTTTCCTTCTCCTGTTTCACTTCCTCAGTAGTCTTTTGGCCACCAAATAGCTTTTTAAATATGTTCATAATCCAACTATTTTTTTAGGTTTTGAATTGTTTGTTGTTGAAATCGTATCAAACGACAGGGCAAAAATACGAATAAAATCCCGAAAAACGCCCCTTTTTTGGAAGAAATATTTTCTTTTTTTCTGATTTTGGAAAGTAAAGAACTTATTTAACTATTTGATTATTAGCCTTTTAGAAGAAAGTAAATTAGAAAATCTTCCAGATTCCAGTTCTTCCAATTAATTTTCAATGGGTTGCGTTTTGCTTCTTT
>ERZ1031671.33-NODE-33-length-10214-cov-6.333301_pt1 | contig 10214 bp, 10 predicted proteins | sample MGYA00519030_ERZ1031671 | MGnify/ENA primary metagenome ERZ1031671 (study PRJEB33719, sample SAMN04261218) | wastewater metagenome | biome: rural village; feature: human; material: feces | host: Homo sapiens | place: El Salvador | collected 2013-01-14 ... | reverse complement strand
TGGAGAAAGAACCCCGCTGTTCGCTCTTACACTGCCTGTCACAACGGTTTCTATAGTGTCAGTTATAGACAGTTCTTCTCCGACCAGAGCACCAAAACCAGCACCACCTGATGTTTTGGCCAGGACTTGCAACCTGTTCTTCCCGCTGAACAATATGCCGGACAGAACATGCCTCAGAGCTGACATGCCGAGTATACACTTATCCAGTACTTGCAGAAATATAATTCCGGACGTACTATTTACAGGTCAGTTATAGACAGTTCTTTTCCGACCAGAGCCACCAACTCTGTAGCGGAACAGTAAAAAAGCCGACCTCACCAGTCGGTTTTTTTACGCTCGTAACTCCTGCATATCTGTTTCTCCTGCACGATGATGAATAATCTGAAATTCCACGCTAAACCACCTGAAAACAACTCTTTCTGGGAAAGAGTCGCCATCGTCACTGCTGCCGCATTCATTCTTTTTGCGGTATTCTGGCGTGCCTGACTATTCCCTGAAGAAGTTCCCCGCCCTGCAGGACTTTAACCTCAACCAGGACAGACGATGAACAGAATGATGATTGCGGCACTCACTGCCGCCGGCATGTTACTTTCGGTCAGTGTGACACAGGCTGCGGAGCCTCCAGCTCTCCCCAAAAAGGTTGACTGCAGAAAACCATCTGAGCCACCAAAAGGTAAGGACGGAAAACCGTTACCGCCACCGGACAGCAAATTCAAAGACGGGAAGAAAGACAGCAGGCCGGTTCCACCTCCGGATGGCTGCACCCCACCACCGGACGGTAAAAAATAAAAACAGGGCGCAATGAGGCCAGCCTTCGCAACAAAGCGGCGGCAGAAAACCTGCCGCCGTGTTGCCCGTTAACGTTTAACTTCGTAGGCTAACGTTGCCACAAGCACTGTGTTTCCCTGCTGGAGCCGGAATCCGCAAAGCGAATCCCTCACTATCCAGACAAAACACAGAATCGTCACACAGACGACGATTAACATCATTAAAAACGTTCGCTGTGGCATCATAGCCCCTCCATTGCCTTCCGGCGGTTATCGGGCTACTATAATGTTGTCTAGGCATTACAGTAGAGCCCCTGGTTGATTGATAAAAAAATCGCCTGGGGCTTTCTGCTGTATACCGTCCACAAAACGCTTTCGGCATACAGCCTCAAGCGCCCGCAGCTATTCTGACTTTTTTCGAACTCCGCAACAATCCTTTTGTTTTCCTGACGTTATTTCACACCTGTCGACAGGGGCTTCTGCCCGCCTGCCGCCAGTCCCACACATCCTTTCTTTCTGTATCAGGGCATCTTATGAGACTTTTCATTGCCGAAAAGCCTCAGGTGGCCATGGCCATCGCTGAGGCACTCTCCGATATCAACAACACGCCTGTTTCCAGAAAAGACGGCTACATCCTCTGCGGGAAGGACGCCATCACCTGGTGTCTCGGACATCTCCTGCAGCTTCAGGAGCCGGAGACCATTAATCCTGACTGGGCAATCTGGAAAGCAGAAGACCTGCCCATCTGGCTGTGGCCTCCCCGTTACTGCCCGAGAACACGCCGGGAGCCTGGCAAGCCTCCTGCCGAAGACCCCGCTGTACTCAGGCAACTGAACGTGATCTCTTCCCTTGCCCTACAGGCCTCACGTATCGTGCATGCCGGAGACCCGGATGACGAGGGGCAGTTGCTTGTCGAGGAGGTTCTGGTCTGGATCGGGAATCAGTTGCCGGTGGACCGTATCCTGATTAACGACATCACGCTGGCCACCGTCAAAAAAGCCCTGGCGGACATCCGCGACAACCGCCAGTTCTGGCCGCTCTACCAGCGTGCACTGGCCCGCAGTGTGGGTGACCAGATGTTTGGCTACAACATGACCCGGGCCTGTACCGTGGCGGCCCGCGCACGTTACCCGGAAATGCGCGGCGTGCTTCCGGTGGGCCGGGTTCAGACCCCCACGCTCGGACTGGTCGTTAACCGCTGGCTGGCCGTCAAAAACCATCAGGAGGCCTGGTATTTCACCGTGGATGCCGCATTCTCTGGCGCAGAACACGCTATCGAAGCCCGGATGCAGGTACCTGAAGATGCCCCCTGCGATGAGAAAAAACGTATCAGTGACGAGGGCTGGGCGACCCGTTGCGCGCAGTCACTGACAAAACAGCCCGCCGTGGTGGAGAACGTCAGGACAGGCACCGAGGTAAGTAATCCGCCGCTGCCACTGACGCTGCTGGATCTGCAGCGCCTCATGGCCCGTCAGCACGGCATCGATGGCCAGACCACGCTGGCCATCACACAGTCCCTGCGCGACAACTGGAAAGCCATCACCTACAACCGCAGCGACTGCCCGTACCTTTCTGATGATCAGTATGCGGAATCCCCCGCACTGCTTGACGCACTGCAGCGCACGGGCTGCTGGCATAACCTGCCGCTGGACCCGTCACGCAAATCTGCCGCTTTCAACACTGCAAAGGTGGGGGCACATACCGCTATCATACCCACGACGTCGCTCCCCGATCTGAGCAGACTGAATGATCAGGAGCGCCTCGTCTGGCAGACCATTGCGGAATACTTCCTGGTGCAGTTCATGCAGCCCCGCCAGCGGGAAGTAGTGACCGTAACGCTGACCTGCCGGGGACAACGTTTCATGGTTCGTGCACGACGCCTGCTGGAGCCGGGATACACCTCGCTGCTGAAAGCCTCCCGACAGGAAGACACAGAGCAGGATGAACAGGGCACACTGGCCGGGGATAACACGGCCTGGCTGAAACGTCTGGTACCGGGACAACAGCTGCAGTGTGTCTCCGCCACGGCAGTCCGCCACAAAACCACGCCACCGCCCCTGTTCACAGAAGACACGCTGCTGGCGGCGATGGCACGCATTGCTGACTTCGTCACCGATGAACGGGTCCGGGCGCTGTTGCGCCAGAAGGATGAAGACAAGGAAAAAGAGAACGGCGGTATTGGAACAGCCGCCACGCGGGCCGGGCATATCCAGCTTCTCAGGCGTCGCGGCCTCATCACAGAGATGAAAGGCAAACTCATTCCCACCGAAAACGGCATCGCCCTTATCCGCAGCCTGCCGCCCACCATCACCCGCCCTGACCTCACGGCGCTCTGGGTCGAACGCCAGAATGCCATCATCGACGGCAGAATGACCGTTGAGCAGTTTGCTGAAAAGCTGCACGAGGAACTGAAAGTGCTGGTTGTCCGGGCTGCTGATATCAACGGAATAAAACCAGGCGGTGACCAGGCAGTCAGCCTGCCCTGCCCCGGTTGTCGTAAACCGCTCCGCTTCTGGAAGGACAACGTCAGTTGTTCAGCCAGGTGCGGGTTCCGCCTGTCAAGGACGCTGCTCGGCAAGGAGCTGACGCAGCATCAGCTGACCACGCTGCTGACCACGGGACGCTCCCCGTTAATCAGGGGTTTTAAAGGGAAAAATGACAAAACCTTTGATGCGTATCTGGTGTTCCGGGATATCAGGAAAGGCGACATCGGCTTTGTGTTCCCGGAGAGAAAGAAAAAACGTTAAGGAAACGACATCATCATGAGTACGTCCACAAACAGTGTGCAACAGGGTGAGCAGGGACTTGCCCTGGTTGCCATGATCATCATTTCGATCATTCTCTTTCTGGTTGTCTGGCTGAAAGGCACGGTATATGCCACCTGTGCGTTTCTGCACAGCTGCTGGGGCATTCTGCTGGCACTCCCCCGGGATTTCGCCCTGCACAGGCTGGCAGCAGAGAAGTACAACCTGCTCGCAGAAACGGCCGCACGCGCTGACAGTATCACCGCCTCCGAATGGCTGGACGTGATGGCAGACACCGTCACGATACTTTATGCCGTGCTGTTCCCGCTGGGGCTGCTGCTGTTATATCTCTGGTGGGGACATCCGTCCCAGAACCGTTTCAGCCGCAGACGCGTCAGCATCACCACACTGCCACACATGCTCGCTCCCCTGTCACCGGCCCTGCAGTACATCCTCGCCCGCAGTAACGGCCGGAAACGGCTTCTGCTGGACCTGCCGTCCCCGACAAACCGCCTGGCACAGACACCCCAGGCCTTTGTTAAAAAGTACAGACTGGTTTCCGGCAGAATTCTGGATGAAAGGAAGACGGCAGCCTGTTTCATGAAACAGGCCGGTCCGGCGCTGGCGGGGTGGAAAAGCCTGAGACCACATCACCGGGCTTTATTTACCGTCTTCGGACTACAGTTTTTTCTGCAGGACCGCCCCGCCGCAGAAGCCCTGCTGGACAAACTGAACATCTCCGCCGCCACGGCCCGGAAAACGGGGGCTTACCGGAAATGCCGGCATCCGTTGCCGGACTGGTCACTGGTGACACAGGATTTCATGCGCGTGGCACGCCATCCTGCGGCACGCCGGTGGCTGAAAGAGCACCGTTTTGTACGCAGTGGTCTGGTCTGGCTGTATGCCCATGACCTTCGCCTGAATTCGCCCCGCTGGTACTGGCTGAAAGAACTCGAGCGGCCACTGTGGTATGCCCTGCACAGGGCAAACAGCAGCAAGGGATTCATTGAGGGGGCGGGTATTGTGGCCATCGCCAGAAACGAAGGGCTGGCGAAAAGTCTGCACCTTCCGGTTCCGGAACCTGACGTCAGTATGGCAGTCCGGGGACTCCGGGCAGACCTTATCGCCTGTGGCCTGTTGTGGGAAGAAGAAAACACACCGCCCGCACGACCGGAAACACACAACGCCGGCTGGGAATGCCCGGAGCTGTGACCTGCATCCCCGTGCCCCGCACGGGGAAATTCACGCCTTTATTCATTCCATAAACACATAACGGATATCACCATGTTTCAGAACGATATTTTTGACGAAGACCAGAACAGCACCTGGCATGCCGAATCCACTGACAACTATTTCATCGTCACGGAACGCTACAGCGACAACACGGAAAGGGTGGCACTGGTACTGAAAAAGGACATAACACACCTGTACTCCCCGACGGACGCGAGCGGCATCAGACTCTCTTACAGTAAATGGAGCGGTGATGAGCTGACTTTAATGCCCGACCTGTCGCCGGAAAAAGCCCGCAGGGTGGTTGATGCCATTGCGGATGAAATCCGCCGCAGGGAAAGTACCCCGGTCATACTTCGCCCGCTAAACAACATAAAAGCAGAACGCAGTATCACCTGGTTCGCCCGGCGAATTGTTCCCGTGGTCGGCGGCATACTCATCGCAGCCGGACTTATGTGGATGATATCGGGCTGGAGCGGCCCATTCACCGCCGCTGAGCATATCTACCGTACAGATATGACGCCACAGTATGTCGGGGAGGACAAGCCGGAGCCGGTGCACACTGCTCATGAACGCCCCCTCCGCCAGGTGCTCAGTTCAGCGGTGGCAACCCGTGATGCCGCCACACAGCATATCCGTGACCGTCTGCCGGCGACACCGGATGCCGTCACTCAGCGACAGTCGCCTGCAGAAAGTACAGAACACCCGTACACATCGACACAACCGGCGTCGGGCGAACAGCGTCTGGCGGAAAATCTGAAACGCGCGGATGAACGCAACATTTTCACGGTTCCGCTCTCTGAAGGACATGAGCGGACGCTTTATGTCTTCTCGGACCCGTCATGCCCGCACTGCCGTGATATCGAACCTGTGCTGGAGCGTCTTTCCGGCAGTTTCAACATTCGCATATTCCCGGTGTCCGTGATTGGCGGAGAAAAATCGGCCAGCATGGCACAGAAAGTGCTGTGCGAATCCGATGCCACTGCCCGCCGCAACGCCTGGAAGGCACTGTTCAGCCCGGGCGAGGAGATGCTGTTTCCGGTTAAAAAAGAGAACGGGGATACGAAAGCAGCATCAGACTGTGAGCTGGCTTCCCGCGCCGTCAGTGTGAATGACAAGGCATTCCGGGCCTATCAGTTTGCCGGAACGCCGTGGGTGCTCAGTGACCGTGGTCAGGCCGTCCCGCAGGAGCTACTGAACAACGCAACAGAAGTCGCCCTCTGGCTGAAACTGAACGACAACACCACGAAGTCCGAAAAATAAGAACTTATTTTGAACACGCTAACTCAGAGCTGAAATCCAGATAAAGGAAACTGCTATGTACCTGCATCTTGTTCCAAAACTTTTTCATCGCATGGCTAATAAATGCAGCCTGAAATCCATTTCCATACCTGAACTTGATTTTATAATTGACAGCGATTCGTTATCTGTAGGCAGGCCATGGCCTAATAAATGTGTATGGGTTGGAATGAGGAAAGGAAGGAAAGCCGTTAATGGTCTGATATTGCAAACAAATAAAAAATTAAGATGGTTTACCACCATATACACCTGGGATATTGAAAACATGGGGTTAATTCATCATCAGGTCAATACTTATATAGAAGATGATGAGTTTGATATGGTGTCACAGGAATTTCTTTTAAACGGTGCTTTTGATAAGTGGAGCGACAGAGTACATACCGCTTACGAGAATAAGCCGCCAGCAAGAATCCAGCCCAAAATGGAGTCCTTGTTAAATAATCCCGGTGAAGACAGTCATGATGTATGGGAAGAGTTCGAATGGGGAAACTTCCTTATATCCAGAGAAGAAAGTATTTTACTTCACACCATTCAGTCTGAACGATTAAACACCGACTTCTCTTTATTCAGGAGACAGCCACCAGTTAATCAACCATTACTTGTTTAAAGAGGCCCCTGTCGTTTTCCGATATTTATGTGAGTTATAAAACAACATGAAGACTAATAAAAAAAACACAAAATGGCATGTTTTTTACCGTAGGAATTCAGGAGAAGAGAGATTACTTGGCATGTCATCATTTCAGGAGTGTCTTTCCGCATCTGCAGAACTAATGACTCCATCGAACTACATGATATGCATAAAAAGAAATGGCGAGAGGATAAAACGCTGGGACAGGGAAATCATCGCCGGCTCTAACAAATGGCTTAACTGCCCACCTGATAGTTTCGAAATATTAGGCGAGCTGATAACCATCAATAAAGTATCAGGCAATAATTCCGGCCTCAGTAAAAAATGCCCCCGGCGGGAGAGAAATAGAAATAAAAAAACTGGAGTTTATTATGGCTTCGAAAGGTATTAATAAAGTAATTCTGATAGGTAATCTGGGGCAGGACCCGGATATTCGATATATGCCAGACGGCGGCGCTGTAGCCAGCATTGCGCTGGCCACCTCCGAAACCTGGCGGGACAAACAGACAGGGGAGATGCGGGAACAAACCGAATGGCACCGCGTGGTGCTGTTCGGCAAACTGGCGGAAGTGGCCAGTGAATACCTGCGCAAAGGAGCTCAGGTGTACATCGAGGGTCAGCTGCGTACCCGAAAATGGACCGATCAGACCGGCCAGGAACGCTACACGACTGAAGTGGTGGTGCATACCGGCGGCACCATGCAGATGCTGGGCTCCCGGCAGAATAGTGCACAGGGTGGCCGGGGACAGCCTCAACAACCACAACAGAGCAGACAGTTTTCAGGTAATTCGCCATCTCCGGGCAATACCACACCGTCCGGCAGTTTCAGCGACGATGACGACAGTATCCCGTTCTGACATTCGGCCTCCTCAGTCCCCTGCTTCCTGCATTTTCATCCGGAAATTCAATCATGCAACACAAAGTCAACGAACAGTTTATACGCCGCAGCGCGTGGCACTCCCCTGTCACCTCGCTGCTGCAGAATCCCGACTTCTTTGGCCCTGCCATCATGGCAATGATGATACTCCCGCTCTTTCTGCCGTTACTGACCCCGCTCAGTATCCTGGGCATGCTCTTTACAGGCGTCATCTTCAACAACCACCGCTGGCGCTGCCCCATGAGGATGCCCGCCACGCTGAAGTGTGACGACCCCAGCGAAGATCGAGAGGAGACAGCCCGCTTTCTTGGTGCGTGGAATTACACACGCATCAGGCCGGGTAAAGCTCGGGGGGTATTCTTCCTCGGCACACAACGAGGCAGTGATGTCGGTCGCGAGCTCTGGTTATCCCAGGCGGACCTGGTCCGGCACATCATGTTCTTCTCCACGACAGGGGGCGGTAAGACAGAAACACTGTTCTCCCTGATGCTGAACTCACTCTGCCATGCCCGGGGCTTTACCATGATGGACGGCAAGGCACAGAACGACACGGCGAGGACCATCTGGTATCTGGCCCTGCGCTTCGGTCGTGAAGATGATGTGGAGTTCATCAACTATATGACCGGCGGACGCTCCCGCAGTGAACTGCTCCATGCCGGCGACAAATCCCTGCCGGAATCCAACTCCTTCAATCCCTTTGTCTACGCCACGGAGACACTGGTCACCGAAACGCTTCAGTCGATGCTGCCCCAGAACGTCCAGGGGGGGGAATGGCAGTCCCGCGCCATCGCAATGAACAAGGCTCTGGTGTCGGGTGTTAAATACCTGTGCGTCGCAGAAAAAAGGTGCATGTCGATGCAGCTGCTGCGCGAATACATGCCTCTGGAAAAGATGGCCGCGCTTTACGTGACCGGCGTCGATGCCCGCTGGCCGGAAGAGGCGCTTTCTCCCCTGAAAAACTATCTGCAGGAGCTGCCCGGCTTCGACATGGCACATGTCAGGACACCTGCCATGTGGACCGAAGAACCGCGCAAACAGCACGGCTACCTGACCGGTCAGTTCTCGGAAACATACTCCACCTTTACCGAAACCTACGGCCACATTTTTGCTCAGGATGCCGGTGATATCGATCTGCGGGACAGTATTCATAGTGACCGTATCCTCATCACGATGATCCCGGCTCTTGAGCTGTCCTCGCATACCGCATCCGCGCTGGGGAAAATCATGGTGACGCAGCAGAGCATGATCCTCGCCCGTGACCTGGGTCACCGGATTGGCGGGACGGATGAAGAGGCACTCGAAGTCAAAAAGTACGCAACGACGTTTCCTTATATCAACTATCTTGATGAGATTGGTGCCTACTACACAGAGCGAATCACCGCAATGGCAACGCAGGTACGCTCTCTCTACTTTGCCCTGCTGATGGCAGCACAGGATGCGGAACGTATGGAAGGGACCGCAGGGGGGAACAGCGTTTCCACCCTGATGCAGAATGCCGGCGTCAAGATCAGCGGGAAAATCGTCAGTGATGAGAAAACCATGAACATCCTGCGTCGTGCAGCCGGTCAGGAAGCTCACGCCCGGATGGATACGCTGAAAAGAAAGGATGGCCTGCTGGGAACCGACTGGCAGGACGGTGATCAGACGAGGATTGTCGACGAAGACAAGCTGAAACTCAAAGACCTGATCAATCTTCAGGCAGGGGAAAACGTCACCATTTTCAACGGACATCCTGTGGCCGGCGCATCAATGTATATTCCGGATTCAGAAAAAACGTCTGGCACTCCGGTACAAATCAACCGGCTGATACAGGTCGACCCGATTCCGCTGGCAGAACTGCGGCATCTGGTGCCCCGGGAAAGTGAACGCCGCATTCCGCGACCGGAGAAAGTCTCCCGCCTGATCGGGATACTAAAGGGAGAAGTGGAAAGTCCCGTCGACAGCTTCACACTAATCAGTCCGGTGATGCGAAGACTGCACGATGAATGCGCCAGCCAGGTGCTCGACATGCCGGATATTTTCGACATCAGCGAAGCGGTTTACAACCTTTACAGCCTGCTGTATACGGCAGATATCCGTACCAACCGGATATCACTTATCAGCAATGCGCCTCCTCAGCTGTCGTCCGGGGATGGGGAGTGCGATATTATACCTTTCAGTCTGTCCGGCACCCGGCCTTCCCCTGAGCAGCTTTTCTCTGCGATGATGCAGGCAGCTACACGCTCAGGCGAAGATACTGCGGATGCTGACATGCAGAATACCGGTACTGACGCTGGCGCGACGCCCTCAGCAGACGAGGCCTCATCCGGTGAGGACCACGACGAACTCTTCGACAAAGTGTTGTCAGGGTGCTGAAAATTTCACCTGTAAAACGGGGGCATGCGCAGTGATTAACGTCCCATCCCCGGCCCCTTATGACCAACCGGAGTCGGGCCATGAGCATTACCATCCTGCTGTTGCTCTTCCCGATCCAGTTGTTCCGCCAGGTACTCTGCAACATACTGCCAGTTGCGCGCATCCCGTTCGGATTTTTCAACCCGCTTCTGGTGTCTGCTCACTGCGGCCTGACGATAATCATCGGCATCTTTTCTGCTGATAATACGGATATGTTGCGGGTCCTTCCGGTTGTGCCAGGCAACAATCTCACCAAACGAGCGGAGTAGAGCAGG
>ERZ1031671.30-NODE-30-length-10561-cov-4.448982_pt1 | contig 10561 bp, 4 predicted proteins | sample MGYA00519030_ERZ1031671 | MGnify/ENA primary metagenome ERZ1031671 (study PRJEB33719, sample SAMN04261218) | wastewater metagenome | biome: rural village; feature: human; material: feces | host: Homo sapiens | place: El Salvador | collected 2013-01-14 ... | reverse complement strand
ACCTTTGCAGGTTGAAATGCCCCAAAAGAGCATCATAAAGTTATGAAGAAAGAGAAAAGAGACAACTATACGTTCCTCACTCATGCCCCTGTGCATCATGTGATTTTTACGATGGCCATACCAACGATTATCAGTATGCTGTCGACGAGCATGTACAATCTCGCCGACACTTATTTCGTGGGCAGCATCAACACGCAGAGTGTGGCAGCGGTAGGCGTTTCCTTTGCAGCAATGGCTGTGATTCAGGCGATTGGTTTCTTCTTCGGTCACGGAGCAGGCAATTATGTTTCGCGACAGTTGGGCGCCAAGCATACGGAAGAGGCACAGAAGATGGCAACCACGGGCTTTGTGCTGAGTTTTCTTACCGGTCTCCTCATCGCCATCCTGGGTCATGTGTTCCTCACTCCGCTCTGTCTTCTGATGGGTTCTACGCCCACCATTCTTCCTTATACAGAGCGCTATCTGGGCATTATTCTGCTGGGTGCTCCCTTTATGACCACTTCACTTACGCTGAATAATCTGATGCGATTTCAGGGCAATACGATGTATGCGATGAAGGGCATCATGTCGGGTGTGCTGCTCAATCTGATTCTGGCTCCTCTGCTCATTCTCTACTTCCAGTTGGGCATTACCGGAGCCGCCGTAGCCACCCTCACCAGCCAGTGTTTCGGCTGCGCCATGCTCTTCTGGATGACGCATAAAGGCGAGAACATCCGCATCCATCTGCGCAATTTCACCCCTACCCGCGCCTTTGCCAAGGAGATTATCTTTGGCGGAACCCCTTCGCTGTCAAGACAGGGACTGGGAAGTATCGCTACGCTGATGCTCAATGTGGCAGCAGGTGCGTTTGGCGATGCAGCCATTGCGGGCATGAGCATCGTTACCCGCATCTCCTTCTTCACCTATGCGATGGTCATCGGTCTGGGTCAGGGATTCCAGCCGCTCTGCGGATTCTGCTACGGCGCCAAACTCTATGGGCGCGTAAAGGAAGCCTTCTTTTTCTGCATCAGATGCGGCACGGTTTTCCTCAGCGTCTGTGCCCTTCTCGGCTTCATCTTCTCAACTTCCATCATCAGCATTTTCCGCGATGATGCAGCGGTTGTAGCCGTAGGTTCGGTGGCTTTGCGATGGCAGGTGCTCAGTTTTCCGCTCGTAGCCAGCATCGTGCTCACCAACATGCTGATGCAGACCATCCGTAAACCGGTGAGAGCCAACATCGTAGCGGCGGCACGAAGCGGACTTTTCTTCATTCCGCTCATCTTCATCCTCCCCTATTTCTTCGGACTGCTGGGCGTGGAGATGTGTCAGATGTGGGCAGATTGCTGCTCGTTTGCCGTTGCGGTTCCGATAGCCTGGAGCGCTTTCAGGGATATGAGAAGAGAGCAGACGGAACTTGGGAAAAGCCACTAGATAAGAAGATACTAGAAGATAAGAGAAAATACTTGAGATAAGAGAAATGGAGAAGACATATTACATAGGATTGGACGTTGGCTCTACGACAGCCAAAATAGCCGTTATCGACAGCGATAACCGGGTAATTTACTCAAAATACGAACGCCACAACGCTCGTGTCAACGAACTTGTGTCGCAATATTTCGATGAGATTTTAGCCCTCACGGGCGATGCAGAGGCAAGAATCTGCGTAACGGGAAGCGTAGGAATGGCTACTGCCGAACAGCTCCAGGCGGAGTTTGTACAGGAGGTGGTGGCTGCATCGGTCTATGCCCGTACTGCCCATCCTGAGGCGAAAGCGCTCATCGATATTGGTGGCGAGGACGCGAAGGTTATCTTCTTCAAGGAAAACGGAAATATGGAACTGCGCATGAACGGCAACTGTGCCGGCGGAACGGGCGCTTTCATCGACCAGATGAGTGTGCTGAAGGGCGTAGAAAACCAGAAGATGAGCGAGTTGGCGATGAAGGCAGAGCACGTTTATCCGATGGCTGCCCGCTGCGGCGTGTTTGCCAAGACCGACATCCAGAACCTGATGGCGCGCAATCTGCCCGAAGCAGATATTGCAGCCAGCATCTTCCATTCCATCGCCGTACAGACGGTGGTAACGCTTTCTCACGGCATCAGTTTCGAGGCTCCTATCCTGCTCTGCGGCGGTCCGATGACCTTTCTTCCGGCTCTCCGCAAGGCTTTCTGCGACTATCTCCATCTCTCTCCAAACGATTTCATCGTATCAGAAAACAGCAATCTCATTCCGGCTCTGGGCTGTGCTTACCGGGCTAAATCGGCAGATTCTGCAGCCTCAGTTTCTGTTCTCAGAAGTCGGATGAAAAAAGAAATACAAACGGAATGGACCAGCAGTCTGCTGCCTCTGTTCAAGAATGAGAAAGAGCACCAGGAATGGCTCAAATCAAAGGCGAAATTCGCTACCGAAACCCAACCGCTGAATAAAGGAAAACAGCAGGTTGTGATTGGTATTGACTCGGGCTCTACTACGACGAAGATTGTTGCGGTAAGAGTGAATGCGGAGAAGCCTACGGGAGATATTGTCTTTACCAATTACCGCCTGAATCTGGGAAATCCGATCAAGGCAGTAGCGGATGGACTGAACGCCCTGAAGCAGGAAACTGCATTGCGAGGCGCTGAACTGGAAATCGTAGGCTCCTGCTCTACAGGTTACGGCGAAGAACTCATCAAGGCGGCTTTCGGCCTCGACAGCGGCATTATCGAAACAATGGCACACGAAAGAGCGGCTGCCTCACTCATGCCCGACGTGAGTTTTATCCTGGACATCGGCGGACAGGACATGAAGGCTATCTTCGTGGAGAAAGGGGCTGTGGTGCGCATGGAACTCAACGAGGCGTGCAGTTCGGGCTGCGGAACATTCATCCAGACCTTTGCCAACAACATGGGTTATTCTGTAGGCGATTTTGCCCAACTCGCCTGCCAGTCGAAGGCTCCCTGCGACCTGGGAACCCGCTGCACCGTCTTCATGAACTCGAAGGTGAAACAGGTGCTCAGAGAGGGCGCATCTGTTGCCGATATTTCTGCCGGAATCTCTTATTCGGTCATCAAGAACTGTCTTTATAAGGTATTGAAACTCCATGGTAATGAGAACCTTGGAGGCAAAATCGTTGTGCAGGGTGGTACGATGAGAAACGATGCGGTGGTAAGAGCATTTGAGTTGCTCACCCATACCGAAGTGGCACGAAGCAACATGCCTGAACTGATGGGCGCCTACGGCTGTGCCCTTCATGCGGCGGCAGATTACAAGCATCGCACATCTGCAGAAGACGAGCGCCCTGCCCTATCAAGATCCATCGATGATCTCCAGAATCTGGCTCATTATGAAACCAAACAGCTGCAATGCAAAGGCTGCGAAAACCATTGTTATGTTTCCCGCTACACCTTTGCCGGCGGCAACCGATTCTACTCCGGAAACAAGTGTGAGCGTGTGTTCAACAACAAGGGAGCAAACGGGGAAAAAGGAAAGAATATTTACGGATATAAATACAGTTTACTCTTTGACAGAGAGACCGTTAACCCACTTGAAGCTGTAAAACACAGCGTCAAAGTAGGCATTCCTCGCATCCTCAACATGTACGAGGAATATCCGTTCTGGAATGCGCTGCTCCGGGCAGCAGGATTGGGCGTGATTCTCTCTTCCGATTCCACTTTCAGCCAGTATGAAGGAGCCTTGAATACGGTGATGAGCGACAATATCTGCTTCCCGGCTAAACTGGCTCACAGTCATCTGAAGGAACTCAACGAGAACCCGAAGGTTGACCGCATCCTCATGCCATACGTGGTTTATGAACATAATGACGACCCGAAGAATACGCTGAACAGCTTCAACTGTCCGGTCGTTTCGGGCTACAGCGATGTCATCAAGTCGGTCATCAATCTGAAGAAACCAATCGATACGCCCGTCATCAACTTTGCCCAGCCTAAGGCGCTGGAAAAACAGATTACCGATTATCTCAAGCAACTGGGAGTAAGCAAGAAGACTGCCCATAAAGCGCTGAGAGAGGCCCTCTATGCTCAGGCAGTATATGCAGCTGAGATTAAGAAACAGGGCTGGGAGATTCTGAAAAATGAAGAAACAGAGGTTCAGAAAACGAACGGAGACAAGATTCTGAAGCCGAACAAGGGACTTACGATTCTGCTGGCTGGCCGTCCTTATCATACTGACCCGCTGATCCAGCACAAGCTGAGCGAGATGATTGCCAATCTGGGAGTCAACGTCATCAGCGAAGACATTGCCCGGGGTAACCTCTTTGCAGATTTCAAAGACTTCAATCTGGAGAACCTGGCGGCAGAAAGAAATGAGGCTGCATTAGCCAGCCAAGACAACAACGAAGCATACAACTGTCAGCCAGAGACTTATCTCGTGAAGCAATGGGCGTATATGAACCGCATTCTGAAGGCTGCGCAATGGGCAGCCGAACAGGGCAATGAGGTTCATTTCGTCCAGATGACCAGCTTCGGCTGTGGTCCAGACAGTTTTATCCAGGACGAGATTCGCGACATCATGAAGCGTCACAACAAGCCGTTCACACTGCTGAAGATAGATGATGTGAGCAATATCGGCTCATTGAAACTCCGTGTCCGCTCGCTGATAGAAAGCCTGAAGGGAGTAAAGGAAGTGAAGAGTGAAGAACGAAGAGTGAAAAATTCAACAGCAGAAGAAATTCAACATTCAACACTCAACATTCACCATTTACAGCAGACCAAGGTATTCACCAAGCAGGATATTCATCGCAAGATTCTCGCTCCTTTCATGACCGAATACCTCACCCCTATCATTCCGCCTATTCTGAAACTGATAGGCTATGATGTAGAGGTACTTCCGATGAGCGATGAAGTAAGCGCCGAACTCGGCTTGAAGTTTGCCAACAACGAAGTCTGCTATCCGGCAACCCTCATCGTCGGCGACATCATCAAAGCCTTGAAATCAGGCAGATACGACCTGAAGAATACGGCGGTTGTGATGAGTCAGACGGGCGGCCAATGTCGTGCAACCAACTACGCCGGTCTCATCAAGCGTGCGATGATTTCCAATGGATTCCAGGACATTCCGCTGCTCACGCTCGGTGTAACAGCCTCAACAGGCGAAGCATCAGGCTCAACAGACGACAAGCAAGACTACAACGAGCAGGACGGCTTCAATGTGCCTTGGCTGAAATACAGTCAGATTATCGTTACCGCCATTTTCTATGGCGATGCAATCAACGAGATGTACAACGCCTGCATCGTAAGAGAGCGTAAACCGGGCATTGCCAGAGAGTTGCGCGATAAATACATGCAGTTGATAGACGGACCTATCGCCCAGAATTCAGCCAAAGGACTCATCCGACTCCTGGAACAGGCAGCCGAAGAATTCAACCAGATGACCCTCGACAGAACGTTGCCGAAGGTAGGAATCGTAGGCGAAATCTTCCTGAAGTTCAATCCTTTCGCCCACCAGTTTCTGGAGCAGAACATCATCTCGCGCGGCATAGAGGTGGTTCCGCCTCTGCTTGCCCCTTTCTTCCTGCAGGAATTTGTGAATGTAGAGATACAGAAACACATGCGGCTGAGTTGCACCAAAGTGCCCGATTTCATCATCAAGGGCGCTTATCAGGCGCTGATAGGCAGAAGATTGCGCCAGGTAAACAAGGCAGCCGGCAAGTTCCGCTACTTCCGTCCGTTCACCAATATCTATGATGATGCGAAGGACGTACAGGGACTGGTTTCGCTCGCAGCCCAGTTTGGCGAAGGCTGGCTTCTGCCTGCCGACATCGTAGGTTACATCCGTGATGGCGTGAACAACATCATCTCGCTCCAGCCTTTCGGTTGCATCGCTAACCACGTGATTTCCAAGGGCATCGAGAAACGTCTCCACGACCGTTTCCCTACACTCAACCTCGTATCGCTCGACTTCGATTCCGGTGTTTCAGAGGTAAACGTCACCAACCGACTGCTCCTCTTTCTGGACAGCATCGCAAAATAAGACAAGCCAGACCCATGTACGGTAAAACACCGTATATGGGTCTTTCCGTCTTTCATCCCTCAAAAAATCACTCTAAAAAATACAAAAAACCGTAGCTATTTCTTTGTCATTCAAGAAAATAATCGTATCTTTGCACTCAAATTTTATTGAGACATTAAGAAAATGAGTAAAGATACATTAACTCATCAGCTGACAGAGACCATCGAGGAGCTTTCGAGCGCTGAATCTTTGAAGGGGCTCTTCCATCAGCATCGAGACGGGAATCCACTTCCTTCGGGCAAGGCGCTCGAAGAAATCATCAGTTTGTCCCGTTCTATCCTCTTTCCGGGATATTTCGGTAATTCTTCGGTAAATATCTCAACCATCAAATATCATATTGGAGTAAGAGTAGAGAAACTCTATGAGATGCTGTCAGAGCAGATTCTCGCCGGTCTCTGCTTTGCCAACGACTGCGAAACGGAAACCCAGGCTGAACTGCAGCACCAGCGTGCCAAGGCAGGCGTGATTGCAGCCAAGGCAATCATGGAATTCCCGAGACTTCGCAAGATTCTGGCTACCGATGTAGAGGCTGCCTACGAGGGCGACCCGGCTGCCATGAGCCACGGAGAAATCATCTCCTGCTACCCGGTCATCAAGGCGATTACCAACTACCGCATCGCTCACGTGCTGCACGAACTGGGAGTGCCGCTCATTCCGAGAATGATGACTGAACTGGCACATTCGGAAACCGGTATTGACATCAACCCGGAGGCTACCATCGGCAAGCACTTCACCATTGACCACGGTACGGGTGTGGTGATTGGAGCTACCTGCATCATCGGCGACAATGTGAAACTCTACCAGGGTGTAACCCTCGGAGCCAAGAGTTTCCCTCTCGATAAGGACGGCAACCCTATCAAGGGAATCCCTCGCCACCCTATCCTCGAAAATGATGTCATCGTCTACGCCAATGCCACCATCCTCGGCCGCATCACCATCGGAGAAGGCTGCGTTGTGGGAGCCAACGTATGGGTTACCAAGGATATGAAACCAAAAACAAAGAAATATAAAAAAGAAAAACAAAGTTTATTTGATATAGAATTCAATAATGGAACAGGAATTTGAACTCATTGCCAAGACCTTCATGGGCCTCGAGCCTGTCTTGGCTGAAGAGCTCACCCAGTTGGGTGCCAATAATGTACAGATCGGTCGCCGCATGGTGTCTTTCACAGGCGACAAGGAAATGATGTATCGTGCTAACTTCCAGTTGCACACAGCCATCCGTATCTTAAAGCCTATCAAGCACTTCAAGGCTAGAAGCGCTGAAGAGGTGTATGATCAGATCCAGAAGATCAAGTGGGATGACATCTTAGACGTGAAGAAGACTTTCTCTGTTGACTCAGTAGTCTACTCAGAGGAATTCCGCAACTCACGCTTCGTAACCTACAAGGTAAAGGATGCGATTGTTGACTGGTTCCGCGAGAAGCAGGGTACACGTCCAAATATCAGCGTATCTAACCCGGATATCCGCCTCAACATCCACATTGCAGAAGACAATGCCACCTTGAGTCTCGATTCGAGTGGTGAGAGTCTGCACCGCCGTGGCTACCGCCAGGAGCAGGTAGAGGCACCTCTGAACGAGGTTCTCGCTGCAGGTATGATTCTGATGACCGGCTGGAAGGGCGAATGCGATTTCATCGACCCGATGTGTGGTTCAGGTACCATCGCCATCGAAGCTGCCCTCATCGCCCGCAACATCTCTCCAGGTGTATTCCGCAAGGAGTTTGCCTTCGAGAAGTGGAACGATTTCGACCAGGATCTCTTCGATGCGATTTATAACGACGACTCTCAGGAGCGCGTTTTCGAGCACCATATCTATGGTTACGATGTTGACATGAAGGCTGTAAACACAGCTAATCTCAACGTACGTGCTGCCGGTCTTAGCAAGGACATCACCATCTCACAGGCTGATTTCAAGGACTTCACCCAGCCAGCAGAGAAGAGCATCATCGTGATGAACCCTCCATACGGCGAGCGCATTTCTACTCCTAACCTCCTGAACACCTACAAGATGATAGGTGAGCGTTTCAAGAAGGCTTTTGCCGGCAACGAGGCTTGGGTATTGAGCTACCGCGAGGAGTGCTTCGAGCAGATTGGTCTGAAACCATCTATCAAGATTCCTGTATTCAACGGAAGCTTGGAGTGCGAATTCCGCAAGTATGTGATGTTCGACGGCAAGATGAAGGACTTCCGTTCTGAAGGCGGTATTGTGAAGACGGAGCGCGAGAAGAGCGAGATGGCTCAGAAGCACCGTTTCAAGAAGGAGCGTGAATTCAAGAAGCGTGTTAGCGAGGAGACTGAAAACGAGGAGGACGATATCCGTTCTTTCAAGTTCCATACTCACCGTCTGGAAGACTTCGAGAAGAAGCGTGCTGAGTTCCATAAGGGCGGCCGTTCACGTATCGGTGGCGGTCGACGCAATGATGACGACGATGACAAGCGTGGCAGCCGCAGTTTCAAGGGCGACCGCAAGGGTGGCAGAGACTTCGGTGGCAAGCGCGACGGAAAGCGTTTCGAGAAAGGCGACAAGCGTGGTGGCTTCAAGGGCGACAAACGTGGTGGCCGTGATTTCGGAGGCAAGCGCGGAGGCAAGAAGAACTTCAGCGTTGACTTCGACGACGAGGATTAAAGACATATCGACCCATACGTCGTGTTTCACGACGCATGGGTGGTAAACCCGATAAAGTAAAGTAAAGAATATAATGAATCTGAAGAATTCAATTTATAAATTATCTTTTGCTGCTATGATTATGATGGCTATGAATGCAACCGACTTACAGGCTCAGGGCGTGGTTCCTGCTCAGAAAGGCGAGAAAGCCTTTACACTGGAAGACCTGAACTTCGGCGGCAACAACTATCGTAACATGGTAGCTAAGAACCGCTGGTGCACCTGGTGGGGCAATGAACTCGTTCGCCAGGATGTGGATGCCTGCTATCTCGTCAACAAGACGACAGGCAAGGAGACCAGACTCTTCGGCATCAATGACATCAACCAGTGGATTGCTCCTACCAAAGACATCAAGGTAAGAGCCCTCTACAATGCTCTCTTCCCTTTTGCAGGCAAGAGTATCGTGATGGTAAGCAACGGCAGCAAGACTTATACCGTAGACTTCAAGAAGCATAAGCTGCTGAGCGAGATGGATTTTGCTGACGGCGAGAACCTCCTGGAAGCCAACGCCCAGCAGAACGCCTTCGCCTATCTGAAGGGCAGCAACCTCTATGTGCGTACCTTCGATGTAACCGGCAACGCCCTGACAAGAGAGAAGAAATCTCACGATTTCCAGATCTCAAACGACGGAAGCCGCGAAATTGTTTATGGACAGAGTGTTCACCGCGATGAGTTCGGCATCAGCAAGGGAACCTTCTGGAGTCCGAACGGCGAACTGCTCGCCTTCTACCGCATGGACCAGAGTATGGTAACCGACTATCCGCAGGTCGACATCCCGGAAATCGGTTTCAATCATCCTGAAACGCAGAGTTGCATCGCTACTCCTGCACCAGACAAATATCCGATGACAGGCGAGACATCACACAAGGTAACCGTAGGCGTGTTCGACTGCATGACCGGCAAGACCGTCTATCTGAAGGCTGGCGACCCAACCGACCGCTACTTCACCAACATCGCATGGAGTCCGGACAGCAAGACCATCTATATGTTCGAACTGAACCGCGACCAGAACGACTGCCGTCTGACTGCCTACAACGCTGAAACCGGCGAGAAGACAGGCGAGCTCTATCGCGAAACCGACGAGAAATATGTAGAACCATGTCATCCTATCCAGTTCCTGCCTTGGGACAGCAACAGCTTTATCATGCAGAGCCGCAAGGATGGCTACAACCACCTCTATCTCTGCACCCTGGGCAAGCACGGAAGCCGCATGGCAAGCAACACAGAATCACTTGAAATCAAGCAGTTGACTTCCGGCAAATGGGAAGTGATGGAAGTGCTCGGCTTCAACAGCAAGCGCAAGAGCATCATCATCGCATCCAACGAGAAATCGCCTATCCAGAGAAACATCTTTGCCGTAGATACAAAGACCGGCAAGCGTACGCTGGTAGATGATTGCGGCAAGGGATGGCACAGCGCCACTTTGAGCGAGAACGGACAGTATGTCTTCGACAACTACTCCACTCCTACCGTGCCTCGCAAGATTGCCCTCGTGAACACCGAGAACGGCAAGCGCACCGCTTACTTCACAGCCGAGAACCCTTGGAAGGGCTACAATGTGCCTGAGTACAGCTGCGGTTCCATCAAGGCTGCCGATGGCGAAACCGACCTCTACTGGAGAATGGTGAAACCGGTAAACTTCGATCCAAACAAGAAGTATCCTACAATTATATATGTATATGGTGGTCCTCATGCCCACAACGTAGATGCACGCTGGAACTACTCTAGCCGTGGTTGGGAAACCTACATGGCAGAAAAGGGCTATCTGCTCTTCATCCTCGACAACCGTGGAAGCGAGAACCGTGGCAAGGCTTTCGAGCAGGCTACCTTCCGCCAGCTCGGACAGATTGAGATGCAAGACCAGATGAAGGGTGTGGAATATCTGAAGACGCTTCCTTACGTAGATGCTG
>ERZ1031671.29-NODE-29-length-10708-cov-4.450671_pt1 | contig 10708 bp, 8 predicted proteins | sample MGYA00519030_ERZ1031671 | MGnify/ENA primary metagenome ERZ1031671 (study PRJEB33719, sample SAMN04261218) | wastewater metagenome | biome: rural village; feature: human; material: feces | host: Homo sapiens | place: El Salvador | collected 2013-01-14 ... | reverse complement strand
GAGAAATCCTGTGGAATTACAAACAAATAATCTGATGTAGGATTTGTATAAGGTTTAGATTCAGATGCACTAGTTACATCCTCAGATCCAGAGAACCAATTAAAATCTTGCTTAACAGCATCTTTAGAATGTTCTTTCCAATGACCTGTAGACAAATCTATGGCACCCTCTGTGTAGAAAGCTTTTGCTGTTTCTGTTGTTGATTTTGGATCAGATCCTGCCAATGTAATTTGATTCAATGTAATAGTTGTACCTTCAGCGGCAGCACTTGTTTTGACGGTATAACCAAGTCTAGACAAAGCATGTTTGAAAATAAATGTAACAGGTTTGTCAGTATTAGTCTTATTCGCTGCATTAGCCCACAACAAATCTTTTTGCGCTGTAATAGTGGAATTAACAGTAAAATCAAGTTTTGAGTTTTCTTTCAATTTTTGATTACTATCAAATGGAGCATACGCCAAGAAATCAATATGACCTGCTGGTGACCAATACTTAACAGGTTCATATGTCCACGCAGGTGTCTCAGCAGTTGCATCATAAGTTACCTGCTGGTTCTTAAACAAGTTCTCACCATAAGTTGTTGTAGTTACATCAGTAGAAGTATAGTTACCAAACACACCAAAGCCTTCAGATATATTCTGAAGATCCTCAGCCTTATCTATCACGCTACCACGTGAATCATTTACTGAAACTGCACTTCTTCCCCAATAGCCATCAAAGCTGATAGCCTCGTTCTTAGAAGAATTGTCTGAAAGACTATTCAAGTCATCGCTTGAACAACTTACCAATGTTAACGCTGCCATTGCAGCAATACCCATAAAAAAATTCTTATACATATCTGTTTTGATTTTTAAATTAAACTAATCTATTATTACTTTATCTGTTTCTTATCACTTTACTATTTCTACAACTCCATATCTATATCCTCTGGTTTGCCCCAATCCTGGATTGTGACGTCAAAACCGCCCGAACTTCCCTCCGAAGGCTCCACCTCAGGCAAAGGTTTCGGCAACTTAACATCTACATGGAGAGAAACCGAATAACCCAACTCCGAAGAGTTTTCGTCTTTCTGAAACTTGTCTCCAACAACAAACTGATGATCTATCTGCGTCTTGTTGTCTATCAACAAAGCTGAAAGAGACAATTGATTGTCTTCTGCATCAGGATGGGTGGTTTCAGATAGACCAAAACATTTAACCGATGCTTTCAACGTTCCTAGAGTCGCATCATTCTCATCAACCGATTTCGTCCAGGTCTCCAGAAGATAAGTCACTTTACTCTGAAGCGGCTTACCCTGCCCCAACAGAAAGCCTTCCGAAATGCCAGTTAATGATCCACGCACATAACGCAGGTATCCTATACTTGGAACTTTCACGCTGACCTGGATATGCGAAAGCACATTCCTTGGAGTTAAAGTTACCTCAGAAAAGTCTCCAGAAACATCGAATTCATCGAGTTTATCAGAGGCAAGCCACTCGGGCTCAACCCCTATCAATTCATCATCTCCACGCGAGTACCAGCGCGATGTTGTATGCTGTACCACAGCTCGCGCTGTCTCGTAAGAGTCCATTCCTAGAAAGTCAAGTGTACCAAACTCAGTCGTACTTTGGTTGAAGACAAGAATACGATATTTTCCAGGTTCTAAGGAAAAGTCGGCATGAGTTATCTCATTAGTCAAGACAGTATGCGGAGCACCACCTGACCAGGGAAACACCATGACCGTCATACCAGTAGGCACCTCTTTATCAAACAAATGCCAATCCACATTAATCCGCACCATTTTACGGCCATCCTTTTGCGGACAACCGGAATAGTCATCATAAATGCAAGAAGTAAGCAAAATAATAAGGAGCCAACAGTATAAGAATAGCCCTATACATCTTTTCATGAATGCTTCATATTTATAAAACTTCTTTTCTAGTTATTATATTCATTTCAAAATTTCGGGTGCAAAAGTACAATATAAAATTGATTTAGGTCTTAAAGAATGTTTAATAAAAGTAAAATGACAAAAAAGATACCATTTTTGTTACATCATAAAAAAAATGCCAGTAACCACCTCTTTAGTAAGCAATTAAAAAACCTCCAATCAAACCTATTGATTGGAGGTTTCATTTCTATCATTTACAGCAGCCAGGCAGTAAAAACACTACGGCTGCAACTATTCATACATTATCTGCTCAGCCAAGCCTCCGGATTGAGCTTGGCAGTCTCCTTGCGAAGCTGGAACTGGAGGATGTTTTCAGAGCCAACACTACCCAAAGCCTGACGGGTACTTACCTTCTGACCCTTATGAACGCTGACCGATTTCAAATTACAGTAAACAGAGATATAGGCACCATGACGAACCAGCACGTTCCACATGCCACCATAACCGAAGACGGCACTCACCTCACCATCGTAGATGCTGCGAGCCACACAACCCGGCTTACCCTGGATGTTGATACCCTTATTGTCGAGCGTTACACCCTTCAAACCTTCCACATTATACTGGCCGAAATGACTGACTACACGGTAACTGCCGCTGATAGGCATCGGCAATCTACCACGGTTAGCCTCGAATCCACCGCTCAGCATACGGTCTACCGAACTCAAGGTAGAAGCCTCCTGTGCCTCCTTCTTGGCAGCCGCAATCTCACGGGTACTGCGTTCAGCATCTACCTTCGCCTTCAATTCAGCAGCCCGTCTTTCAGCCTCCGCCTGTTTTGCAGCCTGTTCGGCAGCAGCCTGACGTGCAGCCTGTTCTGCAGCGGCACGTTTGGCAGCTTCGGCAGCAGCACGCGCCCTAGCCTGTGCTTTTGCCTTCGCTTTTGCCTCAGCCTGGGCAGCAGCCTCCTCCTGAGCCTTTCTTGCAGCCTCGGCAGCCAGTCTTGCCTCTTCGGCAGCCTTTCTGCGGGCAGCTTCGGCAGCAGCCTCACGCGCTTTAGCTTCGGCTATACGGCGGGCATTCTCCCTAGCAGCAGCCTCGGCAGCAGCTTTCTTACGCGCCAGTTCCTCGGCACGTTTCTTGGCGGCAGCAGCGGCAGCAGCCTTCTTCTTAGCCTCGGCAGCAGCACGGGCTCTTGCCTTGGCTACTTCCTGAGCTATCAAACGGTCAATCTGAGCATTGATTGCCGCATCTTTCTGACGCTGGTCGGCTATCACTGCCTGAATGGTCTTCTGCTGTTTCTGCAGTCCATGCACCATTTCCTGCTGCTGGGTCTGTTTGCCTTCCAATACCGTCTTCTCCTGCTTACCCTTATATAATAAGGTGTTCTTATGTCCCTTTACATGCTGCAACTGCTGATGTTTCTCGTTCACCTGCTTCTGCTTAGCCTTTACAGCTTCGCCCTGCACCTTCTGATAGGAAGAATACTGACGGATGAAGGAAAGGCGGCGATACATCTGTGTCAGATTCTTGGCACTAAAGATGAACATCAACTTGTCCTGAACCGTATGATGACGGCTCATATAGCGCATGGAACGGATATACTTGTTCTTGCGGTCCTGCAACTGTTGCTGAAGCGTTTTCAACTGTGCCTGCAGAATGCCGATATTGCCGTCAATATGATGGATATCCTTCTGGATACCGTCAATCTTCTTCTGGCGCTGGTCTATTTCTCCGTTCAGCGCCATCAGGTCTTCAAGACGTTTCTTCACATCAGCCTGATTCTTGCGCAGAGCCTGCTCCTGCTCCCTGATTTTCTTCTGGATGGAAGCACGCTGTCCCTGCAAGCCTCTGATAGATGCATTGCTATAGGTTGCCGCCTTGCGTTCTGCTCTGGTTGGCGCAGCTGATTTGGATGTTTTTCTGACCACATGACTTCTACTGTTGGTCTTTCTGACAGGAGTAGTAGCCTTCTTTTTCGCAGTTACGGCAGTCTTTCTCACCGGCTTCTTCTGGGCAGAATGCTTCTGCGCAAAAGGTGCGAGCGAGAAGGTAATTGCCATGATGAATAATAAGATTCGCTTCATTTCTTATATTAAAAACCCATGTTCTATAATTTCAAACTCTTGATGAGCATCTACATACTCAATATCTTGCTGAGCACATCTGCTGGAGAAATCTGCTTGTATTTGCCCGAAATCTCGGTCTGAGTACTCCACTTGCTGTCGGTCTTCACCTGATTCAATTCGAGATAGATCTTCGCCTCCTGCTTTTTCTTGGTAGCAGTTGTGGTCATCGTCAGGTTCAGGGAGGCAGGGAACATCTTGACACCTACACTCTTGAAATTGCCGTAGTCGACGTGGAGATTGGAGGTGCCGTTCTGCGCACTCTTATAGACAACATCTGCAGCTGTGATACGGCCGGTAGTGCGGTTGGCTGTCCAGGCATAGGTCATATTGACATTCTTGAAACTTACCGGCACAGCATCTCCTGCCACATCCAGTCTGGCATCAAACTTCTTCAGGTCTGATTCCTTCACAGCTCTTTCGCCCGGCAGGAGCAGCTGGTTCCAGAAGAGAGCCTGCAGAGAATAGAAGGAGATGCCCTGCTTCTTGAGGAAGTCTACCTGGGTATAATCTGCCTTGATATATTCCTTGTGCAGACGGTCGATGATAAGTACATGGTCGGGAGTAAACTCCAGACGGCCCACCTCTGTACCCAAGATAGGAATAAAGAGCTGGATGCGGATGATTTCATCCTTACGCATGCTCAGTTTGCCCGGCACAGTAATGTCCTTATCACCAGCCTGGAGCGTAAACGACATGTTGCCTACAATATTCCTGGTATACACCTGATTGTCTGAAACCTTCTGTACGAAAGCCAACTTCTTGAGCGCCTCACTCTGACGAGAGTCAGAACCCTTGGTGGCATTCTCTTTCTGATGGCTGGCTGATGAGGAGCCAGAGCCCTGCAAATTCTTGCTGCTTCCGCAAGAACCGAGGAGCAGGATGCTGCAGGCTGCGGCAAGCAGCATCATCTTATTCTTCTTCATTATATATTTCATCTTTCTTGATTTTTCTACTTTCCTATTATTTCATCTTACCTTTTCTTACTGACTTCTTCGTAGCGGCAACTTTCTGCTTGGGCGCATTACGCTTTTTCAGTTCTTCTTCGGTAATATATTGTCTGTTCTTAATCTTCCATGCCAACACCTCTGTCTGGTTCTCGCCGGTATAGGCTTCCTTCCAGAAATTCACGGATTCATCGGGCATACCATTCATATAATAGATATCTCCGGCATGTTCTATAACGGTACTGTTATCTGCGGTGGAATCGCGGTTTTTGAGTGCCTGGTCTATATAAGTCTTGGCATCAGCATAGCGTTCTTCCATAAAGAGAATCCAGGCATAGGTATCCAGATAGGTACCGTTGTTCGGCTCTGCCTTGATGGTTTTGTAGCTCATCGACTCTGCCTTATGCAGGTCAGTACCCTTTACGCTCAGATAGTAGGCATAGTTGTTCAGAGCCATCACGTTATCATCTTTCCATTGCAGACAGGAATCGTAAGCCGCAAAGGCTTCCTGCTCTTCACCTTTCTTATGAAGGATGTCGCCGGTTACGGCATAGAGGTCGGATACCAGGTCGGCAGGCGACTGTGCATTCACCTGCGCCAATCCGAGACGGAACTCGCGAAGTGCCTCGTCTTCCTTATTTTTCTGATAATACGCCATTCCACCGAAGTAATAGAACACCATTTCTTCGGGATTATACTCCTGAGCCGCCTTACATTGCTGGGAAACCAGGTCATATTTCTTCTCGTTCCAGAGCATCTGTACGAGTTGCATTCTGGCATTCACGTTATCCGGAGCTATGGTAAGCACCTTTTCGAAGGCACGGCAAACAGAGTCGGCAGGCATCTTCTTCAAACTCATATAAGCAGCTTTCATCTCTGCCACATCGGCTGACGGATGAGCCACGTTGAGCGCCTTGTCGAACAGCGCAATCACCTTGGTAGAATCGCCACCTTCGCTCTCGTTTTTCTGAATGAAAGAGCGGTACATCATCACCTTGGTCTCCAGATCCGATTTCAGACTCATCAATATCTTATCGAGCATCTGCCCGGCAAGCTGCTCCTGATGGGTGGCATTATAATAGTCGTAAAGCGACATCTGGGCATAGGAATTGTCAGGCTCTTCCTTCAGCACATCGGTAAAGCACTTGTAAGCTTCCTTCTGGCGGTCGTGCTGTACGAGCCAGTTGCCCAGCATTGTCTTGTACTGCATATCCAGCGGATGCTGGTCTACCAGCGACTTCAGTTCCTGATAGGCAGCCTTCTTGTCGTTCATCAGTTCATAAACTCTCATTTTAGAGAGGGTGAACTGTTCGCTTTCACCTTCTTCCACCTCAAGACGCGAAATGGTTTTGAGTACTGATTTATAATCCTTATTCTGGGAATAAAGCTGAACCAGGATGCGGAGGGCATCGGTATTATCGTGGTTTTTGGCATACAGAGCCTCATAGGCATCGATGGCAAGATCGTATTTCTGGCTACCTATATAATATCTGCCCAACTGCTCTGCATAGGTCTGGTTTTCCGGATTCAGTTCTATTGCCTTCTGCATATAGGCAAGTGCCAGGGAATCCTGCTTGAGCTGAGAATAGAAAAGCGACTCATAGAAATAGGTTTCAGCCGCCTTCGGGTCAATCTTCCGGGCATGCTCAAAGAGGTCGAAAGCTGCCGAATAATTTCCGGCAGCCTGCTGGCGCGCTCCCTCCAGGAAGAAATAGTTGTAGCGCTGGCGGTCGTTCGGAGAGAGATGGTCCTCCTGAACCGCCGGCTTCTGAACCGGCAGCACCTTCTTCTTACGGGCAAGCGACGGCATGGCTACCGAGCCCAGCAAGACCAGCCCCATTGCCCAACTGATATTTCTAAGATTCATCTTCACGATTCTAATCCTTTCTATTCTATCTTTAATAATCTGTTATTTTACTCCCGTATGACCGTAACCGCCGGCACCACGCTCGGTCTCATCGAGTTCATTAACCTCGATGAAATCGCATTGTTCATGCTTAGCCAGCACCATCTGGGCTATACGTTCGCCATCATTAATAACGAAATCCTCTGTAGAGAAATTGATGAGCAGAACCATGATTTCGCCGCGATAATCGGCATCGATGGTTCCCGGAGTATTCAATACGGTAATGCCATGCTTCAAAGCCAGACCGCTGCGAGGACGAATCTGCGCTTCATAACCTGCAGGCAAAGCCATATAAAGACCGGTTGGCACCAGTCGGCGCTCCATAGGATGAAGCACGATTGCCTCATCAATATTAGCACGCAAATCCATGCCGGCACTCTGAGGTGTGGCAAACGCAGGTAGAGGCTGATGCCCCTTGTTGATAATCTGTACTTTTATCATGACTTTTTCTTTTTTATCTGTGTCTGAGTTTAATAATCTGCAAAAATAAGCAATTTTGATGGAATAAATGAATTTTTGAGGATAAAAACATGTAATTTATCATATTTTATTTTGATTTGTGCTTACTTTAGTGTATTTTTGCGCTACAGAATCAAGTAATACAATAATATGGAATGGAAACAACTGATATCCAACAAGCGTTTCGGACAGGAGCATAAGCATGCCGAGCGCCATGATGATCGCTCTGAATTCAAGCGCGATTACGACCGTCTTATCTTTTCATCGGCATTCCGCCGCCTGCAGAACAAGACGCAGGTTTTCCCTTTGCCGGGCAGCATCTTCGTTCACAACCGCCTCACCCACAGTCTGGAGGTGGCGAGTGTGGGCATGTCGATAGGTAACGACATTTCCCGACACGTCATCCAGAAGCGGTCTGAACTGAAGGATACGCTCGTCGAGGAGATAGGTACCATCGTAAGTGCAGCCTGTCTGGCACATGATTTGGGCAATCCTCCTTTCGGTCATTCCGGCGAGAAAGCCATCCAGACTTTCTTCTCTGAAGGACCGGGTCAGAAGATAAAATCAATGGTTTCATCGGAGTTTTGGGATGATATTACGCATTTCGAAGGTAACGCAAATGCCTTCAGAATCCTGACCCACCGGTTCAAGGGGCGCCGTCAGTGTGGTTTCGTCATGACCTATTCCATGCTTGCTTCCATCGTGAAATACCCGTTTGCGAGCAGTCTTGCCGGGAGCCACGGCAAATTCGGTTTCTTTGCTTCAGAAGCGGAATCTTATAGGAAAATAGCCGATGAATTGGGCATTTTTTGCAAATCTGCACCGGGTGAGCCTCTCAAATACGCCCGCCATCCACTTGTATATATGGTAGAAGCTGCCGACGACATCTGCTACGAAATCATGGACATCGAAGACTCCCATAAGCTCAAGATTCTTTCCTTTGCCGAGACCGAGCACTTGCTGCTGAGTTTCTTCGATGAAGATATCCAGCAGAAGATACGCCAGCGCATCATCGACGAAGAACTGACTGACGAAAACGAGAAAGTGGTTTACATGAGAGCCAGCGTCATCGGCAAACTGGAGAACGAATGTGTGGCAGCCTTCCTTGCTCACGAGGAGGAGATCCTTGCCGGAACTTTCGAGGGCAGTCTCATCGACCATATTTCCGAGCGCCAGAAAAAGGCATACAAGGAATGTGAGAAGATCTCCTACTCTAAGATTTACCAAAGCAAGCCGGTACTCGACATAGAACTGTCGGGTTATCAAATCATGGCAACTCTGATGGAGGTTTTCATCGAGGCAGCCGTCAACCCATCGCGTTTCTACTCCAAGCAGCTCCTGCGCCGGGTAAGCAGCCAGTATGACATAGAGAACGAGAATCTGGAGGAGCGCATCATGGCTGTAATTGATTACATCAGCGGCATGACCGACATCTATGCGCTCGACATCTATCAGAAGATCAACGGAATCAGCCTGCCTATTGTATAAGGGAAAATGTAAGGGATAAAACAAATCTTAAACTAAAAAATAACACGGACAATTTGAATTTGTCCGTGTTATTTTTCTTTTTATTTATTCATCCACCTGCTCATAATAATAAGAATAGTCTATGCCCTTCATGAAGACCTCACGGTCTTCAATTTGATCTGTTAAAGCATTGGAAATAAGCTGTTTGATGCTACTACTATCAACAACACTTTGTGTCATCGCAGCCAAATAATCGTTCTTGTCAATAAGGCTCCAATCCACGCATTTTTTCAGCCTGCGCTTCAATATCAAGTCAAGCCAAATGCGCGTAGCTCTGCCATTTCCCTCACGGAAAGGATGAGCAATGTTCATTTCTACGTATTTGTCGATGATTTCATCCAGCGTACTTTCCGGCATCTGTTCGATTCCAGCAAGTGTTTGTGGAAGATACTGCGCCATGGCAAATTGGAAACCGCCCTTTGCAATGTTCATAGTTCGGATCTGTCCCGCAAAATCGTATAGACCACCAAAGAGGAAAGCATGAATCTGCTGCAAACCTTTGACAGAACCTTCAGTAATGGAATTAATCAGTTCACTCTCAAAAAGAGTGTATGCTTTCTTGCGGCTCTGGCCATCAATGGTATTATCGCTATAGGTAAACCAATCCAGGAAGTCGGCAGCTTTATTGTTAGGAAAGTTCCTGGCTAGCAACATAATACCTTCGTTGTCGAGGACATCGGTCAAACGCAGTTTGCCGTCAGGAGCTTGTAATTTCAACTGGTTAGTAGCACTAACCAGTTCATTATTTTCCTTCTTCAGTTTATTTTTCAAATACTTCCAGTAATTACGGTTCTTGCTATAATCGTCCTGCTCGTTCAATACGCCGATAATATCCAGCACAGAGAACCACCACTTGTTGTATTCCCCGTCCCAAACCGCTCTTACTTCCCGGTCTTTATAAAATCTGATTGATAATTTTCTGTCCATATTGCAATTCATTTTAAAGACACCCCGTATAACGGCATGTTGGTGATATATCTTTACACTTTCTGACACATAAAACCTGCGCAAAGATACACTTTTCGACACATAAAACCAAGATTCCGCTGCCTTTTCCGAGATTCATTAAGACTATTTAACCGAGGCAAGCAGTTTTTACAGAAAACAAAAATCCCATGTTTCTATTGCCAATAAGCAATAAGAACATGGGATTCTGCGGTATAGGCTAGATACCTTTTTCCTTATAAATCAAATTATTGGCTCCGCTCGTAATCTTCAGAGCCTCAGGATGTTCCTTAATAAAACTGTTGATGTGGCGAACTCGCTTCTCTTCCAAAATCTCATCGATGGCGATGAGGATACCAGTCTCCTCTACATCACCAAAACCATAGTTGATGGCTGTACCGAAAAGCTTCATCGTAGGACTCAGACTCATGTAGGCATTAACAAGAGGAGGGATATTATAACCCAACTTGCGAACTTCACGGTTCAGGATGCGATAGTCTGCCTTGAAGTCATCTTCTGTAAAGATAGCAGCCAAATCACTCTCCGGAGTATCCAATTTCAGCGGTTTCATCGGGATTACGAGGTTCTCCTTGTCATCAAAATGCTTCTTGAGGAAATAGAGAATCATGTCGCGGCCACGACGGATGTAAGACGGATACATCGTCATCTTGCCGAAGAAATATTTTACTTCCGGATAGAGAACCGTCAAAGCGCCCAAACCATCCCAGAGATTATCGAGAGCAAAGATGCTCTTGGTGTTGGTACGCACATTCTGATATTCGAGCGAAACGAAGGAACGGCCCAACTCTACGGTATAAGGCATATACTCCTTGAGGAACTTGTCGGAGAAATGGAACATGTGGCTGGTTGCCAGCTTAGGCTGTCCCTTCTCATCGAGCTGCCAGTCCTTACCCAGGAGATAACGATAACC
>ERZ1031671.23-NODE-23-length-11574-cov-6.862488_pt1 | contig 11574 bp, 11 predicted proteins | sample MGYA00519030_ERZ1031671 | MGnify/ENA primary metagenome ERZ1031671 (study PRJEB33719, sample SAMN04261218) | wastewater metagenome | biome: rural village; feature: human; material: feces | host: Homo sapiens | place: El Salvador | collected 2013-01-14 ... | reverse complement strand
GGAGGCCGCCTGTCAGCCCGCGCGAAAACCCCTGGCAGGCTGACGCCTGCCGGAAGGGATGCGGGCCACGATGACGCGTCGCCCGTTACCCTTCCTGTTTGTGATGTGTCCGGAATGTTTTTTTCTGATGTTATTTTTCTGTGGTTACCGTGCTTGTTATTGTTCTTCTTCTTTTTCCTCTTCCTCTTCTTTCCGTTCCTCTCCTGTTTATGGCTTTTCCGGGCGTCCCCCTGGCGGGGCGGGCTGTCGTGAACGGAGCCAGCGAAGCTGTCTCCGCCCTGGCGGGCTTCCATCCCTGACGCGAAACCCCGGGCTTGCAGCGACCGTTCCGGTCGCGCCGCCTCTGTCGCGCCGTGGCCTGCGCTCCTGGCATCCCGGCAAAAGGCCGCCGGGATGTGAGGGGCAACGCCGTTTCGCGCACGCGCTCTCCGTCGTTGCGGCGGGTCCCTGCTCATTGCCTGCCGGGTGCCACACACCCGTATGAGTCCCTGTCGCCGGGGGCTGATACAGCCACAACCTGCCGCACTGACTGTCCAGGGTAAATGAACAGCCCACAAAATTTTTTACCCAAAACCCGGTAAAAAATTTTGCGTTCTGCCCCGGACAGGTGCGTCAGGCCGTGGCAGTGATGCCCCTTGCGGCGAAGGTTCTCAAACGGGTGAAGTTCATACCACAGGGAATACAGCAGCAGGTTCCCGCGAAACGTCAAAACCGCGGCTCCCGAAACTCAACGGGTGATGTTCTTTAAAAATCAGGATTTATTTCAGGCTCCGGCAATACGCATTTATGTGTTCTGTCAGTCATCCGGCTGGCAGGTAATGAGAACGCAGAAACAGAAGGAGGAAAACACCGGAGAACGTCAGACGTAGATATGAAAAAAGCAGGTCAGAGACCTGCTTAATCCACGCCGCAGAGACTGCACGAACAGTCTTTACGGTTTCATTAATTAACGTCATAAGAGGCTAAATTATGACAGTAAGTATTGTTTCACCTTCCGCAGCGGCTGTAAAGCCCCGCCGTCATCCCCGTTTCAGACGCGAAGACATCCCCGCGCCGGAAATTGACCCCGTGCTGAAAGCCTTTGGGCGACACATTGCCCGGAGTTTTCACCGGGGGCGTGGTGTACACATCCCCGCCATGAAAAACACGGCCTTCGGGCAGGTGCTCCGCACACTCGAACTGAAACGCGCTTTTAACTGATGAGGTGAGCCGCCCCGCGAGGGGCGGCAACAGACGGAAGGAGAACATTTTATGACATTAGCAGCCATCACCATGACCGCCCCGGAAGCCGCCAGCCCTGTGCAGATGTACCGCGCGACCTACTCACCGGATGACAACAAACTGCGCCTGTATGCCGCGTCACGCCTCGACCCGGAGACATATAAAAAAGTGCATGATGCCGGTTTTCGCTGGGCACCCAAACAGGCGCTGTTTGTCGCGCCAGCCTGGACACCGGGCCGGGAAGACGTGCTCCTCTCACTTGCCGGAGAGATTGAGGATGAAGACAGCACGCTCGCTGAACGTCAGGAAGCACGGGCGGAGCGGTTTACCGGATACAGCGGAAAGCGGGCCAGTGAATCCGCACAGGCACTTGATGAAGTGGAAAGACTGGCCGCGATGATCCCGCCCGGTCAGCCCATTCTTGTGGGGCATCACAGCGAACGCCGCGCCCGTCGTGATGCGCAGCGTATTGAAAACGGCATGAAACGTGCCGTGATGCTCTTTGAACGTGCGGAATACTGGGAAGAACGCGCGCGGTCGGCACTGCTTCACGCGAAGTATAAAGAACGTCCGGACGTTCGCTGGCGTCGTATCAAAAAAATTGAAGCGGATTTGCGCAAGGCTGAAAAGACCATCGCACAGTCGCAGAAATATCTGACGATGTGGCGGGCTGAATCGCTGGATCTGAATATGGCAAAACTCATCAGCAGTCATGACCATATTAGTGCCTGTTTCCCGCTGGATACGTATCCGCGCCCGGCAGAAAAAAGCCAGTATGAAGGAAGTCGATCGTTATGGTCGGCCCTGGATGATGACATCATCACCACGGAGCAGGCCCGCGAAATTGCGATCCGCTGTCATGAACGGCAGATCCAGCGTCAGCAACGCTGGGTTAACCACTATCAGAACCGCCTGATCTATGAGCGTGCCATGCTGGACGAAAGCGGCGGCGTGGTTACCCGGACACAGGATTTTGAGCCGGGCGGACAGGTTTTCAGCCGGGGCGAGTGGCTTACCATCATCCGTGTGAACAAAAGCAACGGGGCGGTGAGTTCAGTCACAACGCCAAATTACAGTTTTCTCGGGTACAGCGGCACGATGAAAGTGACGCCCGATCGCATCACGGACTACAAAGCACCATCGGCAGAAGAGGCTGCCGTCGCCAGTCAGGCCGCGAAGCGTCCGCCGGTAGTCAACTATCCGGGGGAAGGTTTCCGGGAAATGACAAAGGCACAGTGGGCCGCCCTGCCCCGGGACTGTAAGGCCGTGCGCAGTGTGGCAGAAGCAGAAGACCACGGGGCATACCGCTACCGCCGCACAATGGACAATAATTTCCGCCTGGTGAATGTGTATATCACCGACATGAAAATCACGGAAATTCCACAGAAATAAGGTATATCCCCCCGGGAAAATCCCCGGGGGATGACGGAGATAATGACATGCACAGTCAGTTAAGAGAACGTATCCGGCTGATGCGCGCAAGGCTGGATAACGCCGCGCCGGTTGCTGAAATCCGGGCTGAATCTCAGCTTTTTGTGACTCCTGCCCCGGTCTGTGATCGCCTGGTGATGCTGGCGGAGATCAGCAACCGTGATCACATTCTGGAACCCTCTGCCGGCACCGGGGCCATACTGCGGGCGATTCGGGATACCGCGCCGGGGGCCATGTGTGATGCGGTGGAAATCAACAGCGGGCTGGTCCGGTATCTGCGGGAAAATTTTAACGGTGTCAGGGTTCAGTGTGGCGACTTCATGGAATGGCAGCCGGCGCAGTATTACAGCCGGGTTATCATGAATCCGCCGTTCAGCCACGGGCAGGATATCCGGCATATCCTGCGGGCCTTTTCCCTGTTGCGTCCGGGTGGCGTGCTGGTCGCCGTCTGTCTCAACGGACCGCGCCAGCAGGAGAAGCTGTTACCGTTTTCTGACGTCCGCGAGGAGCTGCCACGCGGCACGTTTGCTTATACCGATGTTCCGACGATGATTATTCGTCTGCGTGCCTGATGACTCCGGGCAGGCGGGAGGATAAATGCCCGTCTGCCCGCGCCGGGAAAAAACGCGCGCCTGTGGCGCTGAAAGGGGCCGCGCTGACGCGCCGCCCCTTACATTACGCGGATATTCTGCTGTGGGCTTCTGTCTTTTTAGACCTGTTATTTGTCTGTTACTGATGTTGTTGTTCCTGCTACTGCTACTGCTACTGCTACTGTTCTTCTTTTTTCTGCTGCTCTGATTACTGTCTGTTTTGTTGTTCTCCTGCTTATGCCTTTTCCGGGCGTCCCCCTGGCGGGGCGGGCTGTCGTGAACGGAGCCAGCGAAGCTGTCTCCGCCCTGGCGGGCTTCCATCCCTGACGCGAAACCCCGGGCTTGCAGCGACCGTTCCGGTCGCGCCACCTCTGTCGCGCCGTGGCATGCGCTCCCGGCATCCCGGCAAAAGACGCCGGGATGTAAGGCGCAACGCCGTTTCGCAAACCGCGCTTCGTCGTTGCGGCGGGTCCCTGCCCGTTGTTGTGTCCGGTGCCATTCACCTGTTTAAGCCCCTGTCGCCGGGGGCAAAGACAGTGTTCTTGACCCCTTATTTCCGACATGTTCTCACAACAAAATACCACGTAACTATTGATGAATATTGTTCTCTCCTGAGCAGCGTTTATGCTTTAATTGCTAAACCGATTTAATTAGTTTAGCAATTAGTATGTTGGAGACTTTATGAGCACAAGAGTATGGGTACTCGGTGATGCGGTTGTTGATTTATTACCCGAAAGCCAGGGGAGACTACTACAGTGTCCTGGCGGGGCGCCTGCTAATGTTGCAGTCGGTATCGCAAGGCTGGGGGGAGAAAGTGCCTTTATTGGCAAAGTTGGCGATGATCCTTTCGGTCGCTTTATGTATCAGACACTGAGTAAAGAAAATGTTGATACACGTTATATGTCTCTTGATCCTCAACATCGCACCTCAATTGTGGCTGTAGGACTTGATGAGCAAGGAGAAAGAAACTTTACCTTTATGGTACGCCCAAGTGCCGATCTTTTTTTACAACCTGATGACCTTCCTGCATTTGGGCCGGGTGAATGGCTCCATCTTTGTTCCATTGCGCTCAGTGCAGAACCTTCCCGAAGTACCGCATTTCTGGCTATGGAGAAAATACGTCAGGCTGGCGGAAACATCAGTTTTGATCCCAATATCCGCAGCGATCTCTGGCAGAGTGAAGCGCTGTTAAGGAAATACCTTGATCGTGCGCTTTCGCTGGCGAATATCGCTAAATTGTCCGAAGAAGAGTTGCTATTCATCAGTGGCGAAAGCCAGGTTCAGCAAGGCGCATATTCATTAGTACAACGTTATTCGTTGACTTTATTGCTTATCACACAAGGAAAAAATGGCGTACTTGTGTATTTTCAGGGGCAGTTTATCCACTATCCCGCCAAACCTGTTTCTGTCGTCGATACGACCGGGGCAGGAGATGCTTTTGTCGCTGGATTACTTGCCGGTCTGGCTGATTCTGGAATACTAACAAATACCAGACAGCTTGAACGAATCATTGCACAAGCTCAGATTTGTGGTGCTCTGGCGACCACGGCTAAAGGCGCGATGACCGCCTTACCCCGACAACACGATCTCCCTTCACAATAGTGATCCTGCTGTTGTATCTGTAACCCGATTTGTCGTGCCTGTCACATTTACTAAATCGGTTTAGAGAAAATAATTGATCTGGCTAAAAAGCCAGCTTTATTATCAACGCCTAAACCGGTTTAGCATTTTAGCAATTTTTATAATTCTCTGATGGGACGCGACAAATTATGTATAAAAAAACAACTTTGGCAGTGTTAATTGCTTTGCTGACCGGTGCTACAACGGTACACGCGCAAACGGATATTAGCAGTATCGAATCTCGACTGGCGGCGTTGGAACAACGTTTAAAAAATGCGGAATCCCGCGCCCAGGCGGCAGAAGCAAGGGCCAAAACAGCTGAATTACAGGTTCAGAAACTGGCTGAAACACAACAACAAAATCAGCTAATAACTCAAGAAGTAGCACAGAGAACAGTTCAGCTCGAACAGAAATCCGCAGAAAACAGTGGTTTTGAGTTTCATGGCTATGCCCGTTCCGGGTTACTGATGAATGATGCCGCTTCCAGTAGCAAAAGTGGGCCGTATCTGACTCCCGCAGGTGAAACTGGTGGAGCTGTTGGCCGTCTGGGAAATGAAGCCGATACCTATGTCGAGTTAAATGTAGAACATAAACAAACACTGGATAACGGTGCGACCACTCGCTTTAAAGCAATGCTGGCTGACGGACAAAGAGATTACAACGACTGGACTGGCGGCTCCAGTAACCTGAATATCCGACAGGCTTTTGCCGAACTGGGCGCATTACCCAGTTTTACCGGAGCATTCAAAGACAGTACTGTCTGGGCTGGTAAACGCTTTGATCGCGACAATTTTGATATTCACTGGTTAGACTCCGATGTCGTATTTTTAGCGGGAACGGGCGGCGGTATCTATGACGTAAAATGGAACGATACATTCCGCAGTAACTTTTCTCTCTACGGACGTAATTTCGGCGATCCTGATGATATCGACAATAACGTTCAGAACTACATCCTCACCATGAATCATTATGCAGGCCCCTTCCAGTTGATGGTTAGCGGATTACGGGCAAAAGATAATGATGATCGAAAAGATGCCAATGGTGATCTCATTCAAACTGATGCTGCAAATACTGGCGTACATGCGTTAGTTGGTCTGCACAATGACACTTTCTATGGCCTGCGTGAAGGGACGGCAAAAACAGCACTGCTATATGGCCATGGCCTGGGTGCGGAAGTCAAAGGGATTGGCTCCGATGGCGCTCTGCTGTCTGAGGCGAATACCTGGCGCTTCGCATCTTACGGCACAACACCTCTGGGAAGCGGTTGGTATGTTGCGCCAGCAATTCTCGCACAAAGCAGTAAAGATCGTTACGTCAAAGGCGATAGCTACGAATGGGTGACCTTCAATACACGTCTGATCAAAGAGGTAACACAGAATTTTGCTCTGGCCTTTGAGGGTAGCTATCAATATATGGATCTGAAGCCAAAGGGGTATCAAAACCACAACGCCGTAAACGGCAGCTTCTATAAACTCACCTTTGCTCCAACTCTAAAAGCTAACGATATCAATAATTTCTTTAGCCGTCCGGAGCTTCGCCTGTTTGCCACCTGGATGGACTGGAGCAGCAAACTTGATGATTTTGCCAGCAATGACGCATTCGGCAGCAGTGGTTTCAATACTGGCGGAGAGTGGAATTTTGGTGTCCAAATGGAAACCTGGTTTTAATACCAGACAGCCTCACGGATGTGAGGCTTTTACCGAAATAACAATGAATTAGAGGATTATATGGATTTCGATAAAATCGCCCAATCGTTGCTTCCTTTATTAGGTGGTAAGGAAAACATCACCAGTGCAGCACATTGCGCCACTCGCCTACGGCTGGTACTGGTTGACGACACACTTGCCGATCAACATGCCATTGGCCAGATTGATGGAGTGAAAGGTTGTTTTCGTAATTCAGGGCAAATGCAAATCATCTTTGGCACCGGCGTGGTTAATAAAGTCTATGCTGCCTTTATTCAGGTTGCAGGTATTAGCGAATCCAGTAAAGCAGATACCGCTCGACTCGCCGCTCAAAAACTCAATCCTTTTCAGCGAATAGCACGGCTACTTTCTAATATTTTTGTCCCCATCATTCCAGCCATTGTTGCTTCTGGTTTATTAATGGGGCTTCTGGGAATGGTGAAAACATATGGCTGGGTGAATGCCGATAATGCGATTTATATCCTGCTGGATATGTGCAGTTCAGCCGCATTTATTATTCTCCCCATCCTTATTGGCTTTACTGCTGCTCGTGAATTTGGTGGAAATCCTTATCTTGGCGCGACATTAGGAGGGATTCTGACTCACCCGGCACTCACAAATGCCTGGGGCGTTGCTGCGGGATTTCAGACAATGAACTTCTTCGGTTTTGAAATCGCCATGATTGGCTATCAGGGAACGGTTTTCCCCGTGCTTCTGGCAGTATGGTTTATGAGCATAGTGGAAAAACAGTTACGCAGGTTTATCCCTGATGCTCTGGATCTCATTCTGACGCCATTTCTGACTGTCGTCATTTCTGGCTTTATCGCTCTTTTGATTATTGGTCCGGCAGGACGAGCGTTAGGTGATGGTATCTCTTTCGTTCTCAGCACGCTGATTGCACACGCAGGCTGGTTAGCAGGATTATTATTCGGCGGGCTATATTCAGCGATTGTTATTACGGGTATTCATCATAGCTTCCACGCAATTGAAGCAGGACTTTTAGGTAACCCTGCAATCGGTGTTAATTTCCTGCTGCCTATTTGGGCAATGGCAAACGTTGCGCAAGGCGGTGCATGTCTGGCGGTATGGTTTAAAACCAAAGATACAAAAATTAAAGCAATCACCCTACCCTCGGCCTTTTCCGCAATGTTAGGGATTACTGAAGCCGCTATTTTTGGTATCAACCTTCGTTTTGTTAAACCTTTTATTGCGGCCTTAATTGGTGGCGCTGCCGGCGGTGCCTGGGTTGTCTCTGTTCACGTTTATATGACTGCCGTTGGTCTGACCGCAATACCCGGCATGGCAATCGTTCAGCCAACATCGTTGGTTAATTATATTATTGGAATGGTGATTGCTTTCGCTGTCGCTTTTAGCCTCTCTTTATTACTCAAATACAAAACGGATGAGGAGTAATGTCGATGCCTTCACAAATGCCCGCGATTTTACAGGCAGTGATGAAAGGTCAGTCCAAAGCACTGGCAGATGCCCACTATCCTTGTTGGCATCTCGCTCCAGTCACCGGACTAATGAACGATCCAAATGGCTTTTGCTGGTCTGGAGGCCGCTATCATCTGTTTTATCAGTGGAATCCACTGGCTTGTGATCATAAGTACAAATGTTGGGGGCACTGGAGTTCGACGGATTTATTGCACTGGCAGCATGAACCATTAGCGCTAATGCCCGATAAAGAGTACGACCGTAATGGTTGTTACTCAGGAAGCGCGGTTAATAATCAGGGCGTTCTCACACTTTGCTATACCGGTAATGTTAAGTTTGATGATGGCAGCAGAACGGCATGGCAATGTCTGGCCACCGAAAATAACCAGGACGGGTTTGATAAACTAGGCCCTGTCATACCGTTACCTGATGGTTACACCGGACATGTTCGTGATCCAAAAGTCTGGAAGCACAACAGCCAATGGTACATGGTGCTTGGCGCGCAAGATAAAGAGAAACGGGGGAAAGTGCTGCTTTATTCCTCTGTCGATCTGAATACCTGGTCTTTTCATGGAGAAATTGCTGGTAATGGTCTGAATGAAATAGATAACGCAGGATACATGTGGGAATGTCCTGATCTTTTCGCCCTTGATGGTGAATACATTCTCCTCTGTTGCCCCCAGGGAATGGTGCGCGAACATGAGCGCTATCTGAATGCTTATCCCTGCGCCTGGCTACATGGGCAGTTTGATTACGAGACAGGCAAATTTACGCATGGCGCTTTCTCAGAGCTGGATGCGGGATTTGAATTCTATGCACCACAGACGATGGAAGCCCCGGACGGGCGACGATTGCTGGTCGGCTGGATGGGGGTTCCTGATGGCGAAGAGATGTTGCAACCAACCAGAAAGCATCATTGGCAGCATCAAATGACCTGTTTTCGCGAACTCTCATTCCAGAAGGGAAAATTGTTTCAGATGCCAATCAGGGAACTCGCGCAACTGCGTGAAGCTGAACACTTCTGGCAAGGAAAAGCGGATCATGCGCCGCATGTCGAAATTGAACGCCTGGAAATGGACATCATTCCGTCGGGTGAGCTGTATCTGAATTTTGGCAATGCGCTGGCACTGCATCTTAATGACGATGGTATTCAACTACAGAGGAGAAGCCTTGCAGGGCAAGAGAAACTAACTCGTTACTGGCGAGGAAGCGTAACGTCACTGAAGATTCTCTGTGACAGTTCCAGCGTAGAGATATTCATTAATAATGGTGAAGGTGTAATGAGTAATCGTTATTTTCCCCATCATCCAGCTTCGCTGATATTACAGGGTGAGTCTGACGTCACGTTACGCTACTGGTCGCTACGCGCCTGCATGGTAGAATGAGGGTTTTGAATTACGGATCCTCGTCGTGAGAAAAACCAAACGCGTTACTATTAAAGACATTGCTGAACTGGCGGGAGGGTCGAAAGCAACCGCCAGTCTGGTTCTCAATGGTCGTGGCAAAGAGTTACGTGTTGCGCAGGAAACGCGTGAGCGTGTGCTGAGTATTGCCCAACAGCAGCATTATCAGCCCAGCATTCATGCCCGCTCATTACGGGACAACCGCAGTCATACCATTGGTCTCGTCGTTCCTGAAATCACTAACTACGGATTTGCAGTATTTTCCCATGAACTGGAAACATTGTGTCGGGAAGCGGGTGTCCAGCTCCTCATATCCTGTACTGATGAAAATCCTTCACAGGAAACAATGGTGGTGAACAATATGATTGCCCGCCAGGTTGATGGGTTAATCGTCGCATCCAGTATGCTGCATGATAATGACTATCAAAAACTTAGCGAGCAATTACCTGTTGTGTTGTTCGATCGCCACATGAACGGCAGTACATTGCCATTGGTCATTACTGACTCTGTTTCTCCCACCGCCGCCCTGGTGGTAGATATCGCACGGAGTCATCCGGATGAATTCTATTTTCTGGGGGGACAACCCCGTTTGTCACCGACTCGCGATCGACTGGAAGGATTTACACAAGGCTTGCAGCAAGCCGGAGTAACGCTACAACCTGAATGGATTATTCACGGTAATTATCATCCGAGCTCAGGCTATGAAATGTTTGCCGCGCTATGCGCTCGCTTAGGACGTCCTCCTAAAGCCTTATTCACTGCCGCTTGTGGATTACTGGAAGGCGTTCTGCGCTATATGAGCCAATATAATTTACTCGACAGTAAAATCCACCTAGCGAGTTTTGATGATCATTACTTGTATGATTCACTTTCAGTAAGAATCGACACAATACAACAGGATAATCGCCAACTTGCTTTTCACTGCTTTGAGCTTATTTCGCAACTGATTGAAGGTGAAACGCCATCCCCATTACAGCGTTATCTTCCTGCCAGTTTACAAAAACGCTATAGATAATTTATTAATTATCTTATGTAGCTGAGTATTAGGTGACAAATATTCAGTCTTTCCCACGACAATTGTATCGTTCCGATGAACTCATATTGACGCATTTTTCGGGCGTATCAGTTCCCGGTGTTACGAATGGTGCATACGAACGATCACAGTCTGACGGTGGTTGATTTATTTTGTTGCGCAGGGGCAATCGCCTGCTAGGTACCGAAGGCTGGCTCTGAAGTACTGAGTCGGGTGATCGCGTCTGGCCGCTGGCCGCGAATTGCTGACACGGGATTGGTGGCAGGTGATGAAATTCTGTCCCGGAAATGGCTCCGGATTGATTCAAGTTCTGACCCGCTGTCAGCCCGCGTGGTTGCTGCTCTGGCTCATTTCCTGTCGTCAGTTTTCTCATGCCCGGCTGCGGGTTTTCGAACTGAATGGTAATATCTGACGACAGGAGTCGCTCATCTATCGAAGATAAATTGATTTCCGGATATTTTCTGAACCAGGTCGCCAGCGTACGCTGATCACGGCCGGGAAGCAGGACGAGGGGACGGTGAGTATCAAGATTGACGATTAACGTACCGTAACGGTGGCCCCGATGCTACGCCCACTCATCAATACCGATATGAGGCGCGCCTGACTGTTTCGTCTCCGGGGTATTGATAACCCTGCGAAGGAGAGTATCAGCACTGCAACGGAGACCCACTGCCGTTGCTGCCTGTTTCCCGGCCTCACCTCCGGCGATTAATCCCAGTTGACGTTGTAAATTTTGTAACGCCTGTAACGCCTGTAACGCCTGTGAAGACTGTTGGTGTGAACCGGCGAAGGGAGCAAGCGACTCGGCAAAAATTTTACGTGAATAAGCCGGGTTACGGCAGTACCAGTGGCGGGCGGAAAATACAAGCCATAGCGTATGTCCTGAGCAGGGTAGATGCTGTATCCGGCGCCGACGACAACTATGAACAGAGTCGCTACGCTTAAAGCATTCAGGACATTGTGCTGTTTTGCGTTTTCCGTAGAGATGGAGGATACCGTCAGAGCTAATAATTTGTTGACTGCATCGCCATCCGCAAGGTAACTGTAGAAGTGTCTTAAGAGAGTGCATGGAGTTGCCCATGACTTAAAACAGCTGGTAATGCTGCCAACTTACTGATTTAGTGTATGATGGTGTTTTTGAGGTGCTCCAGTGG
>ERZ1031671.19-NODE-19-length-12409-cov-4.853165_pt1 | contig 12409 bp, 10 predicted proteins | sample MGYA00519030_ERZ1031671 | MGnify/ENA primary metagenome ERZ1031671 (study PRJEB33719, sample SAMN04261218) | wastewater metagenome | biome: rural village; feature: human; material: feces | host: Homo sapiens | place: El Salvador | collected 2013-01-14 ... | reverse complement strand
TATTACAACCGCCGTACCGAACAGGCTTTGCTCGATGTGCCAATCCCTACATCGGTAGGCTATTCTACCCTGAAGCGCAACATCGGTGTGCTGGAGAACAGAGGTATAGAGCTGGGACTGAGTGCCAAGATCATCGATACCTACGATTGCCGACTCAGCATCGGCGCCAACCTGGCCTACAACGACAACAAGGTGCTCGACCTGTATTATGCCGACAAGATTTACACCACCGAAGATGCACTGGTTCCAGACTATGAGGTAGGCAAATCATACGATATGCTCTACGGACCTACGTCGCTGGGCATCAATCCGCTCACCGGTTATCCGGTATTCCTGCTGCCAGACGGCACAGAGAAACAGGCTACCGAGGCACTGACCAAGGACGATGTAGTGGCATTAGGCCACCTCACACCACCTTATTCAGGTACCTTCAACCTGAGTTTCTCATACAAGTCGTTCGACTTCGATATGGACTTCTACTACGTTCATGGCGGAATCCAGCGTTTCAACTACTCGTATGTGAGAGACAAGGACAATGTGAACAAGAATGCCGTAGCCGGACAGACCGATAAGATGTGGTTCAAGCAAGGCGATGAGAACAAGACCTACTGGACACCGTTCTACACCTCATCCACCGCAGAAGACAACATAGCGCTCTATCCAAATTCACGCACGGTGGGCAAGAGCGACTACCTGCGCCTCTCTATGGTGAGCATGCGCTACCGTCTGCCAGCCGCTACCCTACACAAGATACTGCCATTCATGCAGTATGCTACCGTAGGTTTCCAGGCATCCAACCTCTTTACGTGGACCTCTTACAAAGAGAGCGACCCGGAAAGCGGAACCCTTGCCGGCACCACACAGCCAATTTATACATTCAATTTGAATCTTACATTCTAGGAGACAGAAAAGATGAAGAATATCAAGAATATCATCAAGAAGGCACTACTCTTCACGGGCAGCACCCTGCTTCTGGCAGCCTGCTCGCTCAATGTGCCACCACCAGACCAGTTTTCAGACCCCGATGCCATCACCGATGTCAACACGGGGCGCTCTCTGCTCACCTCCTGCTATCTGAGCTATCCGCATCAGGAGTATGAGTTTTCGCTCCTGGGCAACGACTTCTGCCCTACCAACCTCTCGGGAAAGGATGTTGAAACCCAGAACCTCTACAACTGGCAGGACAAGAACATCAGCAACCTCTCGTCAACCGTATGGCCGGCGTATTACACCTGTATCTCCAACTGCGATGTACTCCTGGAGCGTATCGACAAGATTACGACCGAGACCGCAGCCGATTTGCAGGAGAAGCAGGCTATCAAGGCAGAGGCGCAGCTGCTGAAGGCAATGTGCTATTTCGACCTGCTGCGCATCTACGCCACTCCATACGATGAGAATCCGGAGGCCGACGGCATCATCATCAAGAACATGTTCGGTTTCGAAACCAATGGCCGCAGCAGCAAGAAAACCTGTATCGGCATGATCAACAGTCTGATAACAGAGGCATCAGAAGTGAGAAACCAGCCCTCAAAGAACGGATGGTTATCGCAGACCGCAGCCGATTATCTGCTTGCCGAAACAGCACTCTATATGGGCGATTACAAGAAAGCAGCCGAATATGCCGACGATGTGATAGAACAGGGCGACGACAGCAAGATAGGCGGCGAAAGCTACTCCCGACTCTGGCGCACCGAGAGCTATGGCGGCAGAATCTTTGCCTTCAACACCCAGAACAGCTATTATGTCGCCATCGAATACGACAGCTCTGAAGGCGACTATTATGCCGTCAATCCGGCATTCACCTTTACGGATGAGGATGTACGCGCGAAATATACGCTCTATCCGAAAGACCAGAACGGTAAGACCCGCAACCTGATGGGCAAGTACAACATGATGAACAAGCAGGGCACCCAGCCTAACTACATCAACCGCATGCGTTACGCCGGAGCCTACTTCATCGCTGCCGAAGCCTATGCACGCGATAACAACGAACAAATGGCACGCGAGCGCATCAACCATTACCTGCAGCTGGTTTCAGCCGATCCTATCGCAGATAACACAACGGGCGATGCGCTGGTTCAGGCTATTCTGGCAGAGAAGTACAAGGAATTCGTAGGCGAAGGCAGCAATTACTTCGACCTGAAGCGAACCCACGCAGACTTGAACCGTCTGTCGGCATGGGGCGGAGCAGCCACAGCGAAAATCAGCAAGGACGATTACCGCTGGAACTTCCCTATCCCAGCTTCAGAATATAAATATAACAACAATGTGACCCAAAACGACAAGTGGCCAATTAACAGATAATATTAACATTTAAAATAAAAAGAACGATGAAGAAAATTACATTCATGCTTATGTGCATGCTCGCAATACTGACAGGTTTCAGCGCATGCAGCAGTGACAACAATGATGGCGACAAGCAGATGACCAACTATGTATCGATTTCTGCAGCCGGAAACACAATAATCAACGAGGATGATGATGAAGAAGTAAAATTTAACATCCTCATCGGTAATACCCTGACAGCAGATGCTACCATCAATCTTTCGCTCGAAGGAAATGATGACAATGTGGCTACACTCACTCCTTCTACCATCGCGCTGAAGGCTGGCGCCAAGACTGCATCCTTCACCGTAAAGTCGAACAAGAAGAGTCTGCTCAAATCAGATCGCGTACTGACCGTAAAGGCTACTTTCTCTGATGCCAACATGAAGACAGACGGAAAAACAATAACCCTGACCATCAAGCCAGACTCCGACATCCCTGTCCTCACGGCAGAACAGCAGAAGCTCATTGAGGGCTACAAGCAGAACCTCAACATCGACCTGACCAAGATTCTCGGTAAGGTAAAGGTAGCTACCAAGGTTACCTTCAATAACGATGACAAGATTGATATCAACGACAACAAAGATACCCGTTCTTTCAGCGGCGTTACCATCATCACGCTGAGCGAGAAGGCTACAGCCGATAAGCCTGTCTTGAAGATGGTTTCAAATGCAATGGGTATGGCTGCGTTCAACTATGAAATGCTGAGAAAGAGAACCGTAGAAGATGCAGAAAACTGGACACAGATGCCATACGGTATGGCTGTTATGGAGAACATCAACTACGATTACAATAAGGAAACCTTCACCATGACACTGGATGGCATCGAGGTAAACCCGGCAGATATGACCCTCAAGTTTACAGGCAGCAAGGTAAATGTATACGATGTAGAGATTACAACCGTTCCATTCGACTATACCTTCTCTGCATGGAACCGCCTCAAGGCTATAGCTGATGCAAACCAGTCGTTTGTTGTAGACGATGGAGATACCAAGACAGAAGTTTCCGTACAGGACATCATTGATGGTGGCGGTTCGCTGAATCCTTATTCCTTCTTCGACAATACCGATGTCGTAGCAGACGGAGAAGAGACAGAGTATAACACCATCTACGTTGCTCCAACAGGCAAGATTGACTTCACCAGCGGCAAGATGACCTTCGCCTTTCCTTGGTATCTTGAGAATACATACGGATGCCAGAAAGTTGAAGCAACCTATACATTTGGTAATTAACAAGCATTTCATTATCTAATGCCGACATTATGTATAAAATAACGAAACAATTATTTCTTTTTGCCCTGCTTGCAGCTTTCTGTCTGCCGGCAGGAGCGAACAAAGATTCTAAAATAAACCTTCCACGGGGAACCGTGGAAGGCTACCTTGATACTCCACTATATCATTATGCCTAATGCACTGCCTCGCCACGGCATAGAGATGCGACTGGTGATGAAGGTAGGTTCTCTGCAGGAGAACGACCAGCAGAAAGGTGGCGCTCACTTTCTGGAGCACATGTCTTTCTCGGGTACCAAGCACTTTCCACAGGATGCATGGGTAGATTATTTCGAACGGCTCGGTATGAAATACGGACGCGACATCAATGCCTTCACCGGCTTCGACCGTACCATCTACTGGCTCTCACTGCCGGTTGCCGACTTCGGAACACAGGTAATGGACAGCACCCTTCTTGCCGTACGCGACATTCTCGACGGGGTTTCTTTCGAACCTCAACTCGTAGAGCAGGAACGTGGCGTCATCAAGGAAGAACTGCGCGGCTACAGCACGGGCGATGACTTCTACAACCTGAAGATTGGCGACGGAAGATACATCCAGCGCATGCCGCTGGGCACAGAGCAGGATATCGAAACCATCTCGCGCAACCAGTTGCTCAACTATTATCACCAGTGGTATCTGCCTCAGAATGCCTGTCTGGTGGTGGTAGGTAATGTAGATGCCCAGGACATGCAGAAGCGCATCCAGGATACCTTCAGTTCGATAGCCAAGGGCCAGCCTACTCCACTGGGCAAATATCCGCTTACCTATAAGAAAGGTATCACCCTGCACGAGGTGAAAGATACCGTAGGCACCAGTTCCAAACTGGAGTTCATCATCCCTCACGAGGGTGTGGTAGGCAACACCATCGCTTCTACCGCCCTGAAAGAGCAATACCGACTGCTTATCGCGGCTATCAGCAAGCGACTGGCAGCACGGGGTATCAGATGCGACATCAGCGATGCCTGGTATCTCGCTACCCAGAACCACTTCTCTTTCTCTGTAGAAGGCAAGGGTAAGCAGGAACTCAAGGAGAAAATGCCCCAGGTGCTCGGTGCCTTCGCTGATATCACGAAAAAAGGATTCGGAAAAGAGGAACTCGCTGACTATGTAACCGAAAAGGTGAACAGGATGAAGGCGGATACCATTGGATTCCAGTCGGGTAAATGGTGTGATGACTTCGTAGATTACATCATCTCAGGCGACCGCTATGTGGTATGGGACGAGGATATGGAAAAGGTAAAACTCCTGGTAAGCAACACCAGCAGCAGCCAGCTCCAGAAACTCTTCAAGACCATTCTGAACGAAGGTAAGCAATCGCTCCTCGTAGCCTACCAGAACAACGCCGGGAAGACTGAATCCTTCACCGAAAACGAGTTGCAGCAACTCTGGCAACAGGGACTGAAGACCCGCATGCCGGCTTATACCTACCAGCGCAAGGAAGTAGAGGAAAAGCAGCACGTTGACATACCAGCCTGTCTGTCTGCCACCCACCCAGATGCCAACGCATCTATAGTAAGCAAGCGCAAATACGAGGATATCGGAGTATCGGAATATCAGCTCGCCAACGGACTGAGACTGGTGATGCGACCTACAACCGACAAGGACAGCACCATCTATATCGCCATGCACGGACGTGGAGGCGTAGGCGACCTCAGCAAGCAGGAATATCCGCTGCTCAAAGACGCCGTAAGCTATGTAGACATGGGCGGTCTGGCACATATCAATACCGACCAGCTGACCAAAGTGATGCAGGCAGAGGGACTCTCTATGAGCGTAGGCATCGCCGACTACTGGCACCAGGTGCTCGCCTCAGCCCCAACCGACAAGGCACAGGAACTGATGAACCTGGTTTACGAGAAGATTACGGCTCCAGGCAAGTCATACGAAGATTTCAAGGAAGTACGCGATGCGGAAATCGAGAGATTCGGCAAGGAAACCCTGCTCGAACGTCTGCTCAAGCGCGACATCAACCGCAGGCTCTCCAGAAGAGTGGATTCGCTGGTGTGCAACATGCCGGCAAACAGCGGTGTCAAAATCCAGAAGGAAGACCTCAACAGGCTCAATTTGGATTCCATGACCAACTATTATACATCGCTCTTTGCTAACCCTCAGCAAACCACGCTGATTGTTACCGGCAACATCGATGAAGAGCAGGTTCTGGGCACCATCGTCAACACCTTTGCGCGCCTCAAGGCATCAGCCCACATGACCCGTTTCGAGGACAAGCCAAGCAACATGCCGAAGAGTCCTTACAAAGAGGCTTTCGAAAACGACGTGGAGACGCAGACCGTGCTGAACTACATCTATTCGGGCAACTACAAGCCAGGACTCCGCCAGTCACTCATGCTGAAACTGATGCGTGATGTCATGCAGAACCGCCTGCTGAGCATCCTGCGCGAGAAGATGAACATTGTTTATTCTCCATACGCCGACCTCTACTATGCCGGAGTGCCTCAGGCTAAATACAACTTCTGGCTGGAGATTGCGCTGAAGAACGAGAACCGCGACAAGGCTATCCAGGCACTGGACGGAATCATCAAAGAGCTGCAGACCAGCAGAATCAGCGAGGGAGAGCTCAACAAACTGAAGATGTCGTTCCTCGTTACCAAGCGCAAGTCGCTCTCTGATGACGCACCGGCAGAATGGAAGAACATCCTGACTACTCTCTTGCAGAACGGCGAGAGTCTGGAAGATTTCGACAACTACAGCAACTGCCTGAAGAGTATCACCACCGAAGATATCCGCAAGGGATTCGAAGAGTATGTGCGTCCTGAGCGCGTAGCTCTGCTCTATAAGGGCAATCCATTTTAAACTTTAAACAACCCAAAGAAGAAAAGATATGAAGAAGATTTTATGGATGGTCATGCTCATGATGAGCATGACTGCCTATGCACAGAAGACACCTGAGATATACCGTATTTTCGATGCAAAAGGCAAGGAAGTTACTTACGAGAATATGATCAAAACCGTAGCCGCCAGCGATGTGGTGTTCTTCGGCGAAATTCACAATTGCGTCATCAGCCACTGGATGGAGCTGAAGGTATTGGAGTCGCTGGCTGAGAACAACAATAAGCTGAAGGTAGGTATGGAGATGCTCGAAGCTGACAACCAGCTCATCATCGACGAATATACCGGCAGCGTAATCTCATCCGACCGCTTCGAAGAAGAATGCCGTCTCTGGCCTAACTACAGTACCGACTATGAGCCATTGGTTTACTATTCCAAGCGCCATCATCTCCCGCTGATAGCAACCAACGTGCCTCGCCGCTACGCCAATGTGGTAAAGGAGAAAGGTCTCGCCTATCTCGATTCACTCTCAGCCGAAGCCAAGCGCTATCTCCCGAAGTTGCCTATCAAATATGTGGAGAATGAGAATGCCCAATCAGGCTTTGCTCTGATGGGACTGATGGGCAAGGCTAAGGATTCAAAGCCAGAACTGATGGCACAGGCTCAGGCTATCAAGGATGCCACAATGGGCTGGTTTATCGCCCAGAACCTAAAGAAGGGCGAGCAGATGATTCACTTCAACGGCACCTATCATTCTGACGCTAACAACGGCATCATCCCTTATCTCAAGGAATATCGTCCTAAGACTACCGTCAGCACCATCAGAGCAGTGCGTCAGGAAGAGATTGACAAGATAGATGAAGATTATCTGGGACTGGCAGATTTCTATATTTGCATTACAGAAGATATGAATATGTCATATTAACCCATCAAAATACGCAACAAAAAGCCCCTGGTGTGTTCTTACATCAGGGGCTTTTAACATTACGGGGGACCAGCGATGGAATCGCTGGGGACGGGGGCGCGAAGGGGCTAAGGCTCTTTTTACTTTTTTACCTTTTTACTTTTTTACCTTTAAAAGCCCCTTTTTACCTTTAAAAGCCTTTTTCCTTAAAAACTCCTTAAACTTTGCTACTCTCTGCAATATTTTTAGTAACTTTTCACCCAAAAGTTAGTATACAATATGAAAATAGGAATTATCGTTGCGATGGACAAGGAGTTCGCGCAACTCAAAACATTATTGACCGAATCGCAGGTTGAGAGAAAAAACTATAAGGACTTCGTTATCGGAAAGATTGGCAATAACGAGGTGGTGATGCAACAATGCGGCATCGGTAAGGTGAACAGTACCATAGGTGCCGTGGAAATGATTGACAACTATCACCCTGACCTCGTCATCTCTTCGGGCGTTGCTGGAGGTGCTGATATCAACCTCAATGTAACCGAGGTGGTGGTGGCTACCAACTGCGTTTACCACGATGCCTACTGCGGCGAGGAGTGTGAATTCGGGCAGATTCTGGGCATGCCAGCTTCCTTCAAAACACCTAAGGAATATGTGGAGAAGGCACTCGCCATCAACAACCTGCCGGGCAATAGACATCCGAAGATCCACGCCGGACAGATTGTGAGCGGCGAATGGTTCGTAGACAGCAAGGAGAAGATGCGCTCTATCCTGGAACACTTCCCTCAGGCGATGGCGGTGGATATGGAGAGCTGCTCTATCGCCCAGACCTGCCACATCTACAAGACGCCTTTCATCTCCTTCCGCATCATCAGCGATGTACCGCTGAAGGATACCAAGGCACAGCAGTATTTCGACTTCTGGGCTAAAATGGCCGAAGGCTCTTTCAATGTTACCAAGGCATTTCTGGAAAGTATTTAGGAGTGTTGAATGTTGAATGTTGAGTGTTGAATTTTTGCCTAACGGACTCAAGGGCGCTAGCCTAATTCAACATTCAACATTCAACATTCAACACTATTCATTCAACATTCAACACTCAACATTCAACATTATAAAAAAGATGAATAAGATTCCAAGTTTTACAATCAATCACAACAAGCTGCTCCGCGGCATCTACGTGAGCCGTAAGGACGAAGTAGGCGGAGAAGTGATCACAACATTCGATATCCGCATGAAAGTGCCTAATCAGGAGCCTTGTCTGCACAACGGCGCCATCCATACCATTGAGCATCTGGCTGCCACCTATCTGCGCAACGACGAGGAGTGGAAGGACCGCATCATCTACTGGGGACCGATGGGATGCCTCACGGGCAACTATCTCCTTATCAAGGGCGACCTGGAGAGCAAGGACATCGTGGAACTGATGAAGCGCACCTTCCAGTTTATCGCCGATTTCGAGGGTGAGATTCCGGGACAGGCGGCAAAGGACTGCGGCAACTATCTGCTCCACGACCTGCCTATGGCGAAATATGAAGCCAGAAAATATCTGGATGAGGTGCTCTGCTGCATCAAGGAAGAAAACCTCATCTACCCTACCCAGGATTAGAAACAAAAAAATATGGCAAGCTTACCACTTAAGCTTGCCATATTTTTCTTTATACCAAAGTTGCCAGCCATTGACCAGATTCTGCCATACTACATAGGCACCCGGTGCTACGGCAGCAAGAGGATTCAGGAAGGTGAGGGTGAGCCAGATGCCCACTACCGTATTCTTCTGTCCCAACGCCTGACCGGCACTGATACTCGCACCGAAATGCCTGCCTACCGCCTTGCCGATGGCAAACTGGAGGAGACATACCAGCAGCGGTACAAAGAGCAGCAGAAGCATCGTTACGCCCGATACCTCGGCATGGAGTATGTTGCGAACCGTTTCGCCCATCAGTATCGTGAGGTTGAAACACCACATATAAAAGCCCAAATCCTTTACATTCTTCACCTTATCCACCCATTTTGGCAGGAACCGGCGGCTCAGCAAGGCAAGCAGCAGAGGAACCACCAGCACGGTTGTAACATTGCGGAACACCATCGCACTCATCATGAGGAACGATACATCTGCCCCCTTCTCTACCATCGGAAAAAGACTCGGAATGATGACCATCGTAAAAATGTTGGCGATGACCGTATAGGTGGTCAGCGAACCGATACTGCCGCCCAACTTCTCCGTAACCACAGCCACGGCGGCTGCCGTAGGACAGATGAAACAGATGAAGGCACCCTCGAGAATCAGTTTGGTGCTGTAATCTGAGCCGAACTCGAAGATGAGCACAACCATCGCCAATGCCAGCGAGGTGCGGATGAGCTGGAGGATGAAATGCCAGGTCTTAGGCTTCATCTCCTTGATTTCTATCTTACAGAAAGTAACATAGAGCAGGGCGAAGAGCACCACCGGCATCAGACTTACCAACCTCGGACCACAATAATCGCCAATGGGCACCAGGAAGGGCACATTGGCGAATATCAGGTAGCCCAATGCTCCCATAACCAGGGAGCAGGGCAATGAAAACTTTCTAAAAAATCTCCACAAAAACATATCTGTTTAGTCTTTGTTGCTGCGCTTGCGCTTCAGGTGATCGAGCTCGATCTTGCGCATACGCATGTTCTTTGGAGTTACCTCTACGTACTCGTCCTCACGGATATACTCCAGGCACTCCTCAAGACTCATCACGGTCTTAGGAATGACGCGGGCCTTATCGTCAGAACCGGAAGCACGCACGTTGGTAAGCTGCTTAGCCTTGGTTACGTTGACTACCAGGTCGTTGTCGTGAACATGCTCACCTACAACCTCGCCGCCGTAAACCTCCTCACCCGGGTCGATGAAGAACTTACCGCGATCCTGCAGCTTATCGATAGCGTAAGCAAAGGCAGTACCGGTTTCGAGCGCAATCATGCTACCGTTAGAACGGCGGCTGATTTCACCCTTGTATGGCTGATACTCCTTGAAGCGGTGAGCCATGATAGCCTCGCCCTGAGAAGCGGTAAGCACGTTGGTACGCAGACCGATGATACCACGTGAAGGGATATCAAACTCGATGTCTACACGCTCGCCCATGTTCAGCATAGAGGTCATATCACCCTTGCGGCGGGTTACCATATCAATCATCTTAGAAGCAAACTCCTCTGGTACGTTGATGGTCAACTCCTCTACAGGCTCGCACTTCACACCGTCAATCTCCTTATAGATAACCTGAGGCTGACCTACCTGGAGCTCATAGCCCTCGCGGCGCATGGTCTCGATGAGCACAGAGAGATGGAGCACACCACGACCTGATACAATCCACTTATCGGTAGAATCCTCGTAAGGCTGTACGCGGAGAGCGAGGTTCTTCTCGAGCTCCTTGTTCAAGCGCTCCTGGATGTGGCGTGATGTACAGAACTTGCCTTCCTTACCGAAGAATGGTGAATCGTTGATGGTGAAGAGCATGCTCATGGTAGGCTCATCGACAGCGATTGGAGGCAGTGGCTCAGGGTTCTCGAAGTCGCAGATGGTATCACCAATCTCAAACTTCTCCAAGCCGACAACGGCACAGATATCGCCTGAATCTACATGATCGGTCTTCTTGTGGCCCATACCCTCGAAGGTGTGGAGCTCCTTAATTTTGGTCTTCTCCTGGGTTCCGTCGCGGTGACAGATGGTAACGTTCATGCCGTCCTTCAATGTACCACGGTGAACACGACCTACGGCGATACGACCTGTATAAGAGCTGTAATCGAGTGATGTGATAAGGAGCTGTGGAGTACCCTCGAGCTGCTTAGGAGCTGGGATAACCTCAATAATCTTATCGAGCAGATAATCGATATTGTCTGTTGGATGATTATAGTCCTCGCCCATCCAGCCGTTCTTGGCAGAACCGTAAACTACTGGGAAGTCGAGCTGGTCTTCTGTAGCATCGAGGTCGCACATCAGGTCGAACACCATCTCGTACACCTCTTCAGGGCGACAGTTAGGCTTATCTACCTTATTAACAACGACGATAGGCTTCAGTCCGAGCTGCAATGCCTTCTGGAGCACGAAACGGGTCTGAGGCATCGGACCCTCGAAAGCATCGACGAGGAGGAGGCATCCATCTGCCATGTTGAGCACGCGCTCAACCTCACCACCGAAGTCAGAGTGTCCAGGAGTATCGAGGATATTAATCTTAGTACCTTTCCAATTGATAGATACATTCTTTGAGAGAATGGTTATACCACGCTCGCGCTCCAAGTCGTTGGAATCGAGCACTTCGCCGCTGTTATCCTGGCCGTCGCGGAACAGCTTACCGGCGAGCATCATCTTGTCGACCAATGTAGTCTTACCATGGTCAACGTGTGCAATAACTGCAATGTTTCTAATGTCTTGCATTTCCTTTACCTTAAATACTTAATGAATTTGGGTGCAAAATTACAAAAAATATCGGAAAAATTTGCAAGTTTCACAGAAAAGTTGTAACTTTGCAGCGCATTTTTAGTGAAACCGCCGCGAGGAAGGTCCTAAATGCATTAGAAACAATTAAAGTAACATTTATTATTAAGTAACACAGCTATGTATTTAGACAAAGCAAAAAAAGAAGAGATCTTTAGCAAGTACGGAAAGTCTAACTCTGATACTGGTTCAGCTGAGAGCCAGATAGCATTGTTCTCATACCGTATTGCTCATTTGACGGAACATGTTAAGAAGAACCGTAAAGATTATACTACAACACGTGCGTTGACACAGCTTGTAGGAAAGCGTCGTGCATTGCTCGATTACTTGTATGATCGCGACATCAATCGCTATCGTGCTATCATCAAGGCCCTCGGTCTTCGTAAGTAATCAGCTTAGGCAGACACATTGCTTAACAGAACAAAGAATCCCATCGTTCGCAAGAGCGGTGGGATTTTTCTTTGTGTTTTTATTTTCTATTGGAAAGGGAAATTCACATCTTTATAATATATTTAAAACTATTTTCCTTCCTATTAGAAACTTTATTCGTACCTTTGCAAGCAAAATAGACAAAAGGACTATACATATAACGAAAAAGAATATGATTCATTTCTTAGAACAGTACTTTGTAGAACTTGTAACCATAACCAGCATCATCTATCTGAC
>ERZ1031671.15-NODE-15-length-12785-cov-29.474705_pt1 | contig 12785 bp, 6 predicted proteins | sample MGYA00519030_ERZ1031671 | MGnify/ENA primary metagenome ERZ1031671 (study PRJEB33719, sample SAMN04261218) | wastewater metagenome | biome: rural village; feature: human; material: feces | host: Homo sapiens | place: El Salvador | collected 2013-01-14 ... | reverse complement strand
CTTCCTCGCCCACTCGCTCGCTCACTAACGTTCGGTCGCTGGGGCTGCGGCGAGCGGTGTCACCTCTCGCATGTTGTCGGTGATTCCGCTGTCATTCTTTCGGGAATGAGTCGCCAGGAACCGCGCCAGCCCCCTGCAAAGCCCATTTGCACGGCACAGGCAGCTATTCGGCTGGTTGGTGGTCGTAGACCGTCGATGCTACAGCGATGGGGGTCTGGGGTTCTCCCCAGACGGTTTCCGGTAGCGCTCAAGGCGCTACCGGAACCGTGACAGAGAACACGACGGAGGATGAGCGCGTTTCAGGGACCACGGACAATGTGGGTCAAGGGACTGTGAAGAAACGCGCTCAAATAATCTTGTAATGCAATTCCTATTCAATATGCAAGGGAATTTGAGGTCGAGAAAAGAGCAATGCAGGATAGACAATCATGGTCAGAACGTTAACACGTAGCCCCTGATTGTCCGCCTGCCGCTGGCTCAATTTGAAAACATGGCCATGATTCGGCGCTGAATATCACCGTCTTTGTTGACCAGTGTTTTAGTGACAAACGCCGCATGGTTTTTCGTAGTGTTATATCCCTTCCAGACTTCATGTGGATCGAGGGCATACGCACAAACCTTACCAGCAACGGGGATTCTAACTAATGCATTTTTTGATTCTAAGTAATTGAGCCACCGAATAATTGTGCTTCTGCTAACTCCAAGTTTTTCAGCTAGGAATTGCTGATCCGCAACGACAGCGCCACACGTAGGATCGATATGCTCCGCTAAAAATGAGTACAGCTTCAGTGCTGATATGCCTTGGCTATTCTTCAGCAGCTCTCGAACGCGTTCCCAACCTTTTGGGGATACCTGTGTAAACCTTGAATTCTTCTTTGCTTCTTCGAGATCCTCGGTGTTTTTCTTTGCCTCATCTGAAAGTTGTTTCAGTCGTTTTTCTGAATCAATAAACATGATTTTTTCCCTCTGAAAATCCCATGCACTAACGTTGGTTCAAATCTAAGCCATCATGACACATCTGTGCAACATCTTGTTGCGTGTTGTCGCATCCTGGATGCGACAACGTTGTGTCACCCTGGATGCGACAGGTAAACAAAAAACACACTAAAAAAACAACAACTTACAAATCGGCGTAAAAGATCTATTCTAGGCAAGGGTGTTGCGCGCGACGCAACGCCCTTTGGGGGTCGAAATAACGCGTAAATGGGCTTACAGAGCGATTCGTCAGGGATGGCCAGCATTCTCACAGTGGCTACATCTGCACGCACGCTGAAACCGTGGGAGGCATTAGGGATCAGTCGCGCCTGGTATTACCAACTGAAAAAACGAGGTCTCGTAGAGTAGACCAAATAAGCCTATATCAGATAACAGCGCCTTTTTGAGCAGCGGGCTTTCCCGCGGTTTTCTCCTTTCAGCCCAGCAATGGTGCGGCTTACCGCATGATTGAGGTGGTCGTGCTCGCCACAGTCTCATGACCGAGCGTAGCGAGCGAATGAGCGAGGAAGCACCAGGGAACCGGAAACCACATTGAGCACGTACGCACTGATGCAGCGAAAAAAGAACCCCCAATTTTTTGGGGGCGGGAAAACTATAAAGTTGATTTGTGTTATGCGTGTGCTTCTTGCATTCATCCATGTCGATGGACATCGATGAACATAACACGATGTTAAACAAAACAAAATATGGTTGTTAGCGGGTTTCGGAGCGCAGCCCTGAACCAGTCACGTAGCGCTAGCGGAGACTCGGTTAGTGGGTGGTCGTAGACCGTCGGTATTACAGCGATGGGGGGGGCTGGGGTTCTCCCCAGACGGTTTCCGGTTGCGCTCAAGATGCTGCCGGAACCGTGGCAGGAAAAAATCTGCGATGATGCTAGACATGGAGTACGCAAATTCATCATCGCAGCCGCCATAGACGGAACGCATAAGGATTTGATTGTGATATGCGAGTGGTTGTTAACCACCCGTCAGGAATATTTTGCTCTCACCGTAGAAGGTATCGCAACAATCGTTCTGAAGAACGGGAAGAAAATTGTCGAGTACAGTATTGCGGTTGGTCACAGTGAATGTGAACAATATTTTGTTTTGTTTAACATCGTGTTATGTTCATCGAGAGGGATGAATGCAAGAAGTACAGTCATATAACGCAAACATAGTTTTGTTTTTCCGCCCCCAAAAATTGGGGGTTCTTTTTATGCCCCCTCAAATCAATTCTGACGCAACTTTTCACTTCAGTAGTACCTTCGCATTCCTGACACAAGAAAAACACGACAGAGAGCGTTTTAGGTGCCTTAAAATCGATTCTAGATCGTCATCTTGATCTGTTTGTCTTCCTTGAAGCGAAAATGCAGGGCTACAACCGTGCGCCCCTTTTTGATCGTCTCAACCGTTACAACCAGATCGCTTTTTTCGTTCAGTTCGGCGATGGCTGGCTTGATTATCATCTTATTCAAGTCTTTGAATTGTTGATATTTATCTTCAACGGCAAGCATGGTTCGGAAATCATCGATAGCTATCGTTCTGTCACCGGTGCTGCGGAACTGCTGGAGCAGCTCGTAAGTGCGGATGCTGTAGGTGCTGGAGAGGCTGGAGACGTTCTTCACGACTACCCGCGTAAACTGCCCCTTGAGCTGTGTCAGATACGGCATGATGGCATCGGAGAAGGTGATCTCTACTTTCGCCTCACCTTTGAAATACTGCGCCCGGTACTGCACCCAGCGGAACTCTTCTCGTTTTTCCTCGTTCTTGATGATTACTGACCTGTCCCAGAGGCGATCTATCGCTTCCTTGAGCCTAGCTTCAGCGTGCTGCCGTCCCATGTCAGGAAAGGCATCATGAAACTCTGCAGCCGTGATGGTCATGGTTTTTTGTTCATCCGGCGAAGGGGAATCTTCTCCGGATTTCAGGCGGCTGATACAGACCAGCAGGAAGCGCTGTTCCTGCAAAGTGAGCTTGTAGCTTGCCTCGATAAGGGCGTTTGATTTGTAAGCTATCAGATCTGACATTTCGCTTGCTCATTGCTATTGGTGGCGTTTTTTTACTGTACGCCACTTATCATATTGGTGGAGGATTTTTTTTTGCAACCCCTTTTTTCTGTGGATTACACCCCCAAAAGCTCCACCTATCACCCCCAAAAGCTCCACCCATCACCCCCAAAAGCTCCACCTATCACCCCCAAAAGCTCCACCTATCTCGCCAGAACACCTTTAAAATCATGGTGTTACGAGACCTAAAAAGGTTTTAAAAAAAAAGATCTAAAAATAAGATCTTAAAAACTTAACGGCGAGCCTGTGGATAACTTGGGGTGCTGGAAACGAAAAACCAATAAAAACAATATGTTGCAAGAAAGCAGAATTGCAAGTTCCGAATACACCCCCTACAACCCTGTGGAAATCCAGTATTCATGCGGGTTCAGCGCATATCACCTGTCGAAAAACCGTGCGTATGTGCTCAACCTGGCGACTGATTCACTTCCGCTTCCTCGCCCACTCGCTCGCTCACTAACGTTCGGTCGCTGGGGCTGCGGCGAGCACGACCACCTCAATCATACGGTAAGCCGCCGAAAGCTGACCGCATCGCCGATGATAATCAAAAATCGATTTTAAGGCCCCTAGAACGCGCTCAGGCGCGTTTTTTTGTTTCAGGGGTGTCAGGTATTACCCTGGCCACGTTTAACGCGTCAGAGAGCGTCTCACCGCGTCACTGGTGAATTGTTTTTCCGGTCGACTTGCGGCAAAATTTGACTCACTCACATTATTCAAGCTGTTCATACATGTAATTTTTTACTTACCGCCATCTCCTGGCGGTTTTTTTTTGCCCGCAGACTGCACAGGGGTGTCGGGGCGGATGCCCTGACCAGATGGCAATTGTGATAGCGTCGCGTGTGACGGTATTACAATTGCACATCCTGTCCTGTTTCAACTGATGAATAATCCCTGTGCAGTGCAGCCGCTGTTGCATAAAATTTCGCTCTGCGTCGAGTGTTTCTTAATCAATAATCCCGCTGATACTCCGGAAAAACGCGAGTCTGTTCTCATGCCTGAAATGTCCACACCCCACGCAAAACTAACTTTTTGCTGATTTCTTTTTTAAATCAGGTTGTTATGTTTAAAAAAATGTATTTTCTTATTCAGATTTATACAAAAGCGCGTCGTCGACGACCCTATGGCGACCCTAGGACGACCCTACCTAGGGTCAGTACTGACTATCTGTAGAAAAAACAGTTAATTAATGTAGGGGCGGCCCTAGGGGCGTGTCGCATTTTTTTACAGAGCGATCCTAGGGCCGCCCCTAGGATCGCTCTGGTCTGATATGCAGCAATGAGCCAGGGATTTACGAATTGAAAATGTCCGAAAATATGTCTTATAGGCACTGTATGCGCCCAAACCGATTGCCATTCACTTTCATGCATAGCTATGCAGTGAGCTGAAAGCGATCCTGACGCATTTTTCCGGTTTACCCCGGGGAAAACATCTCTTTTTGCGGTGTTCGCGGCAGAATCGCGTTCAGCGCGTTTTAGCGGTGCGCGCAACGGGAGTTATGGTAAATGGATCGGTTTTTCGGGAAGGAACGACAGTGGGTGTAGTGTAAGCGACTGAAAAACAAACGCCCCTGAAATTCGTTTCTATCCGCCAAGACTGTCACGAAAATACAGGGGCGATGTCGGTCGATAACCGGGAAGGAATCGTAACACATGAGCGCCGCGCTTCAATACTTCGAAGAAAATTTACCCCGCCGTCCCTATCACACGGATGATCTCGCTTTTGGTCTTCGCATCTCCGGCAAAGGGCGTGCGCTTCTTGCTCGGTACATCCAGCAGAACCAGCCTCATGCGCAGTTCTGGCTGGTTTTTGACGTTGACCGCGAGGGGGCTGCGATTGACTGGAGCGACCGGAACGCCCCCGCGCTGGACAGTTCGGTTAAGGCGCTGAAATATGCCGCCGCGATTGAACGTTCGCTGTGTGAGAAACTTTGTGCTGATGTGAACTACAGCGGACTGATTTGCAAAAACCCGTTCCACCCGGAATGGCTGTAAACGCAGAAATACAGCAAAATCAAGCCATTGCGTGGTGTAAATGCGTTGTATACAGTGTTTGCAGGCAGCCCAGCGCGACCTGTCCGCACTCAAAAAAAACCCGCCTGGAGAGGGCGGGGAAAAGTATATCGTATGATTAAACGGTTTCGATTTCTGCGGATGTGCGCACCCGCACCACACAATTTGCCGTATATTCCGACACAAAACAAGCCCTTACACCACGCGCCCCACCCCGCGGTCATTCCCGTTCCGTACAGCCATCGCCACCGCCGCGCCAAATTCTGGCGACCGGGCAGCAAATCATTTTGCCGTTTTTGTGCCGCAGCCGTTCCGCGCGATCGACAAACTGGCAGTCGGGGAATCTCACGAAGTGCGTACTTATACAAACTTCACTTTGTTTCGTTTGTCGTGCGGTCTGCGACGCTCAAAAAACCGAGAAACGGCGGGAATTTTCGGGACAGGATGTGCAATTGTATAACCGCGCACGCACGGCTATACGATTACCACCTGGTCAGGGCTTCGCCCCGACACCCCGCATCTGTGCGTCAGTGCTCAATGTGACTTCTGGTTCACTTCCGCTTCCTCGCCCACTCGCTCGCTCACTAACGTTCGGTCGCTGGGGCTGCGGCGAGCGGTGTCACCTCTCGCATGTTGTCGGTGATTCCGCTGTCATTCTTTCGGGAATGAGTCGCCAGGAACCGCGCCAGCCCCCTGCAAAGCCCATTTGCACGGCACAGGCAGCTATTCGGCTGGTTGGTGGTCGTAGACCGTCGATGCTACAGCGATGGGGGTCTGGGGTTCTCCCCAGACGGTTTCCGGTAGCGCTCAAGGCGCTACCGGAACCGTGACAGAGAACACGACGGAGGATGAGCGCGTTTCAGGGACCACGGACAATGTGGGTCAAGGGACTGTGAAGAAACGCGCTCAAATAATCTTGTAATGCAATTCCTATTCAATATGCAAGGGAATTTGAGGTCGAGAAAAGAGCAATGCAGGATAGACAATCATGGTCAGAACGTTAACACGTAGCCCCTGATTGTCCGCCTGCCGCTGGCTCAATTTGAAAACATGGCCATGATTCGGCGCTGAATATCACCGTCTTTGTTGACCAGTGTTTTAGTGACAAACGCCGCATGGTTTTTCGTAGTGTTATATCCCTTCCAGACTTCATGTGGATCGAGGGCATACGCACAAACCTTACCAGCAACGGGGATTCTAACTAATGCATTTTTTGATTCTAAGTAATTGAGCCACCGAATAATTGTGCTTCTGCTAACTCCAAGTTTTTCAGCTAGGAATTGCTGATCCGCAACGACAGCGCCACACGTAGGATCGATATGCTCCGCTAAAAATGAGTACAGCTTCAGTGCTGATATGCCTTGGCTATTCTTCAGCAGCTCTCGAACGCGTTCCCAACCTTTTGGGGATACCTGTGTAAACCTTGAATTCTTCTTTGCTTCTTCGAGATCCTCGGTGTTTTTCTTTGCCTCATCTGAAAGTTGTTTCAGTCGTTTTTCTGAATCAATAAACATGATTTTTTCCCTCTGAAAATCCCATGCACTAACGTTGGTTCAAATCTAAGCCATCATGACACATCTGTGCAACATCTTGTTGCGTGTTGTCGCATCCTGGATGCGACAACGTTGTGTCACCCTGGATGCGACAGGTAAACAAAAAACACACTAAAAAAACAACAACTTACAAATCGGCGTAAAAGATCTATTCTAGGCAAGGGTGTTGCGCGCGACGCAACGCCCTTTGGGGGTCGAAATAACGCGTAAATGGGCTTACAGAGCGATTCGTCAGGGATGGCCAGCATTCTCACAGTGGCTACATCTGCACGCACGCTGAAACCGTGGGAGGCATTAGGGATCAGTCGCGCCTGGTATTACCAACTGAAAAAACGAGGTCTCGTAGAGTAGACCAAATAAGCCTATATCAGATAACAGCGCCTTTTTGAGCAGCGGGCTTTCCCGCGGTTTTCTCCTTTCAGCCCAGCAATGGTGCGGCTTACCGCATGATTGAGGTGGTCGTGCTCGCCACAGTCTCATGACCGAGCGTAGCGAGCGAATGAGCGAGGAAGCACCAGGGAACCGGAAACCACATTGAGCACGTACGCACTGATGCAGCGAAAAAAGAACCCCCAATTTTTTGGGGGCGGGAAAACTATAAAGTTGATTTGTGTTATGCGTGTGCTTCTTGCATTCATCCATGTCGATGGACATCGATGAACATAACACGATGTTAAACAAAACAAAATATGGTTGTTAGCGGGTTTCGGAGCGCAGCCCTGAACCAGTCACGTAGCGCTAGCGGAGACTCGGTTAGTGGGTGGTCGTAGACCGTCGGTATTACAGCGATGGGGGGGGCTGGGGTTCTCCCCAGACGGTTTCCGGTTGCGCTCAAGATGCTGCCGGAACCGTGGCAGGAAAAAATCTGCGATGATGCTAGACATGGAGTACGCAAATTCATCATCGCAGCCGCCATAGACGGAACGCATAAGGATTTGATTGTGATATGCGAGTGGTTGTTAACCACCCGTCAGGAATATTTTGCTCTCACCGTAGAAGGTATCGCAACAATCGTTCTGAAGAACGGGAAGAAAATTGTCGAGTACAGTATTGCGGTTGGTCACAGTGAATGTGAACAATATTTTGTTTTGTTTAACATCGTGTTATGTTCATCGAGAGGGATGAATGCAAGAAGTACAGTCATATAACGCAAACATAGTTTTGTTTTTCCGCCCCCAAAAATTGGGGGTTCTTTTTATGCCCCCTCAAATCAATTCTGACGCAACTTTTCACTTCAGTAGTACCTTCGCATTCCTGACACAAGAAAAACACGACAGAGAGCGTTTTAGGTGCCTTAAAATCGATTCTAGATCGTCATCTTGATCTGTTTGTCTTCCTTGAAGCGAAAATGCAGGGCTACAACCGTGCGCCCCTTTTTGATCGTCTCAACCGTTACAACCAGATCGCTTTTTTCGTTCAGTTCGGCGATGGCTGGCTTGATTATCATCTTATTCAAGTCTTTGAATTGTTGATATTTATCTTCAACGGCAAGCATGGTTCGGAAATCATCGATAGCTATCGTTCTGTCACCGGTGCTGCGGAACTGCTGGAGCAGCTCGTAAGTGCGGATGCTGTAGGTGCTGGAGAGGCTGGAGACGTTCTTCACGACTACCCGCGTAAACTGCCCCTTGAGCTGTGTCAGATACGGCATGATGGCATCGGAGAAGGTGATCTCTACTTTCGCCTCACCTTTGAAATACTGCGCCCGGTACTGCACCCAGCGGAACTCTTCTCGTTTTTCCTCGTTCTTGATGATTACTGACCTGTCCCAGAGGCGATCTATCGCTTCCTTGAGCCTAGCTTCAGCGTGCTGCCGTCCCATGTCAGGAAAGGCATCATGAAACTCTGCAGCCGTGATGGTCATGGTTTTTTGTTCATCCGGCGAAGGGGAATCTTCTCCGGATTTCAGGCGGCTGATACAGACCAGCAGGAAGCGCTGTTCCTGCAAAGTGAGCTTGTAGCTTGCCTCGATAAGGGCGTTTGATTTGTAAGCTATCAGATCTGACATTTCGCTTGCTCATTGCTATTGGTGGCGTTTTTTTACTGTACGCCACTTATCATATTGGTGGAGGATTTTTTTTTGCAACCCCTTTTTTCTGTGGATTACACCCCCAAAAGCTCCACCTATCACCCCCAAAAGCTCCACCCATCACCCCCAAAAGCTCCACCTATCACCCCCAAAAGCTCCACCTATCTCGCCAGAACACCTTTAAAATCATGGTGTTACGAGACCTAAAAAGGTTTTAAAAAAAAAGATCTAAAAATAAGATCTTAAAAACTTAACGGCGAGCCTGTGGATAACTTGGGGTGCTGGAAACGAAAAACCAATAAAAACAATATGTTGCAAGAAAGCAGAATTGCAAGTTCCGAATACACCCCCTACAACCCTGTGGAAATCCAGTATTCATGCGGGTTCAGCGCATATCACCTGTCGAAAAACCGTGCGTATGTGCTCAACCTGGCGACTGATTCACTTCCGCTTCCTCGCCCACTCGCTCGCTCACTAACGTTCGGTCGCTGGGGCTGCGGCGAGCACGACCACCTCAATCATACGGTAAGCCGCCGAAAGCTGACCGCATCGCCGATGATAATCAAAAATCGATTTTAAGGCCCCTAGAACGCGCTCAGGCGCGTTTTTTTGTTTCAGGGGTGTCAGGTATTACCCTGGCCACGTTTAACGCGTCAGAGAGCGTCTCACCGCGTCACTGGTGAATTGTTTTTCCGGTCGACTTGCGGCAAAATTTGACTCACTCACATTATTCAAGCTGTTCATACATGTAATTTTTTACTTACCGCCATCTCCTGGCGGTTTTTTTTTGCCCGCAGACTGCACAGGGGTGTCGGGGCGGATGCCCTGACCAGATGGCAATTGTGATAGCGTCGCGTGTGACGGTATTACAATTGCACATCCTGTCCTGTTTCAACTGATGAATAATCCCTGTGCAGTGCAGCCGCTGTTGCATAAAATTTCGCTCTGCGTCGAGTGTTTCTTAATCAATAATCCCGCTGATACTCCGGAAAAACGCGAGTCTGTTCTCATGCCTGAAATGTCCACACCCCACGCAAAACTAACTTTTTGCTGATTTCTTTTTTAAATCAGGTTGTTATGTTTAAAAAAATGTATTTTCTTATTCAGATTTATACAAAAGCGCGTCGTCGACGACCCTATGGCGACCCTAGGACGACCCTACCTAGGGTCAGTACTGACTATCTGTAGAAAAAACAGTTAATTAATGTAGGGGCGGCCCTAGGGGCGTGTCGCATTTTTTTACAGAGCGATCCTAGGGCCGCCCCTAGGATCGCTCTGGTCTGATATGCAGCAATGAGCCAGGGATTTACGAATTGAAAATGTCCGAAAATATGTCTTATAGGCACTGTATGCGCCCAAACCGATTGCCATTCACTTTCATGCATAGCTATGCAGTGAGCTGAAAGCGATCCTGACGCATTTTTCCGGTTTACCCCGGGGAAAACATCTCTTTTTGCGGTGTTCGCGGCAGAATCGCGTTCAGCGCGTTTTAGCGGTGCGCGCAACGGGAGTTATGGTAAATGGATCGGTTTTTCGGGAAGGAACGACAGTGGGTGTAGTGTAAGCGACTGAAAAACAAACGCCCCTGAAATTCGTTTCTATCCGCCAAGACTGTCACGAAAATACAGGGGCGATGTCGGTCGATAACCGGGAAGGAATCGTAACACATGAGCGCCGCGCTTCAATACTTCGAAGAAAATTTACCCCGCCGTCCCTATCACACGGATGATCTCGCTTTTGGTCTTCGCATCTCCGGCAAAGGGCGTGCGCTTCTTGCTCGGTACATCCAGCAGAACCAGCCTCATGCGCAGTTCTGGCTGGTTTTTGACGTTGACCGCGAGGGGGCTGCGATTGACTGGAGCGACCGGAACGCCCCCGCGCTGGACAGTTCGGTTAAGGCGCTGAAATATGCCGCCGCGATTGAACGTTCGCTGTGTGAGAAACTTTGTGCTGATGTGAACTACAGCGGACTGATTTGCAAAAACCCGTTCCACCCGGAATGGCTGTAAACGCAGAAATACAGCAAAATCAAGCCATTGCGTGGTGTAAATGCGTTGTATACAGTGTTTGCAGGCAGCCCAGCGCGACCTGTCCGCACTCAAAAAAAACCCGCCTGGAGAGGGCGGGGAAAAGTATATCGTATGATTAAACGGTTTCGATTTCTGCGGATGTGCGCACCCGCACCACACAATTTGCCGTATATTCCGACACAAAACAAGCCCTTACACCACGCGCCCCACCCCGCGGTCATTCCCGTTCCGTACAGCCATCGCCACCGCCGCGCCAAATTCTGGCGACCGGGCAGCAAATCATTTTGCCGTTTTTGTGCCGCAGCCGTTCCGCGCGATCGACAAACTGGCAGTCGGGGAATCTCACGAAGTGCGTACTTATACAAACTTCACTTTGTTTCGTTTGTCGTGCGGTCTGCGACGCTCAAAAAACCGAGAAACGGCGGGAATTTTCGGGACAGGATGTGCAATTGTATAACCGCGCACGCACGGCTATACGATTACCACCTGGTCAGGGCTTCGCCCCGACACCCCGCATCTGTGCGTCAGTGCTCAATGTGACTTCTGGTTCACTTCCGCTTCCTCGCCCACTCGCTCGCTCACTAACGTTCGGTCGCTGGGGCTGCGGCGAGCGGTGTCACCTCTCGCATGTTGTCGGTGATTCCGCTGTCATTCTTTCGGGAATGAGTCGCCAGGAACCGCGCCAGCCCCCTGCAAAGCCCATTTGCACGGCACAGGCAGCTATTCGGCTGGTTGGTGGTCGTAGACCGTCGATGCTACAGCGATGGGGGTCTGGGGTTCTCCCCAGACGGTTTCCGGTAGCGCTCAAGGCGCTACCGGAACCGTGACAGAGAACACGACGGAGGATGAGCGCGTTTCAGGGACCACGGACAATGTGGGTCAAGGGACTGTGAAGAAACGCGCTCAAATAATCTTGTAATGCAATTCCTATTCAATATGCAAGGGAATTTGAGGTCGAGAAAAGAGCAATGCAGGATAGACAATCATGGTCAGAACGTTAACACGTAGCCCCTGATTGTCCGCCTGCCGCTGGCTCAATTTGAAAACATGGCCATGATTCGGCGCTGAATATCACCGTCTTTGTTGACCAGTGTTTTAGTGACAAACGCCGCATGGTTTTTCGTAGTGTTATATCCCTTCCAGACTTCATGTGGATCGAGGGCATACGCACAAACCTTACCAGCAACGGGGATTCTAACTAATGCATTTTTTGATTCTAAGTAATTGAGCCACCGAATAATTGTGCTTCTGCTAACTCCAAGTTTTTCAGCTAGGAATTGCTGATCCGCAACGACAGCGCCACACGTAGGATCGATATGCTCCGCTAAAAATGAGTACAGCTTCAGTGCTGATATGCCTTGGCTATTCTTCAGCAGCTCTCGAACGCGTTCCCAACCTTTTGGGGATACCTGTGTAAACCTTGAATTCTTCTTTGCTTCTTCGAGATCCTCGGTGTTTTTCTTTGCCTCATCTGAAAGTTGTTTCAGTCGTTTTTCTGAATCAATAAACATGATTTTTTCCCTCTGAAAATCCCATGCACTAACGTTGGTTCAAATCTAAGCCATCATGACACATCTGTGCAACATCTTGTTGCGTGTTGTCGCATCCTGGATGCGACAACGTTGTGTCACCCTGGATGCGACAGGTAAACAAAAAACACACTAAAAAAACAACAACTTACAAATCGGCGTAAAAGATCTATTCTAGGCAAGGGTGTTGCGCGCGACGCAACGCCCTTTGGGGGTCGAAATAACGCGTAAATGGGCTTACAGAGCGATTCGTCAGGGATGGCCAGCATTCTCACAGTGGCTACATCTGCACGCACGCTGAAACCGTGGGAGGCATTAGGGATCAGTCGCGCCTGGTATTACCAACTGAAAAAACGAGGTCTCGTAGAGTAGACCAAATAAGCCTATATCAGATAACAGCGCCTTTTTGAGCAGCGGGCTTTCCCGCGGTTTTCTCCTTTCAGCCCAGCAATGGTGCGGCTTACCGCATGATTGAGGTGGTCGTGCTCGCCACAGTCTCATGACCGAGCGTAGCGAGCGAATGAGCGAGGAAGCACCAGGGAACCGGAAACCACATTGAGCACGTACGCACTGATGCAGCGAAAAAAGAACCCCC
>ERZ1031671.12-NODE-12-length-13961-cov-11.191716_pt1 | contig 13961 bp, 9 predicted proteins | sample MGYA00519030_ERZ1031671 | MGnify/ENA primary metagenome ERZ1031671 (study PRJEB33719, sample SAMN04261218) | wastewater metagenome | biome: rural village; feature: human; material: feces | host: Homo sapiens | place: El Salvador | collected 2013-01-14 ... | reverse complement strand
AGTATGAAACGACAAGTGATAACAATACAAGAAGATATGGTCATCTACGCCCCACATCATGGTGAGGTGTGGATGACAGTTTGGGAGATTGCCGAACTGTTGAATGTAACAGGGACAGCAGTGAAGAATACCATCAAGCGCATTTGGAAACAAAGTGTGCTGAAAGATTTCCAGCATTCTCAATACATCAAACTTGAAAATGGATATTCTGCGCATGTCTATGATATGGAAGTGATTATCGCCATAGCACTTCAAATGGATACATACCAAGCCTTGTTGTTCAGACAATGGTTTATCAGTAAGGTTGTGAACCGCAAGGATTGCCAAGCAGAGCAAGTAAAACACGAGTATCCGATGATTATTGTGATGAACGGAACGATGCCAAGAGGTGCAAGTTAGAAATTCTCATCTTTTAATAAGATTCCTACACCTTTATAATATAATAGCGTATAGGGGGAACGATTTTTGTCGTTGTACCCTGTACGCTATTTTTGTTTCGCTATTATGAAGCAGTACCCTCCCCTTGTGAAACAGTGCCGTCGATTATCGGCTTGCGGTAATTACCAGTGAGAAGTGCTTGTATCTCGGATTCCGGATAGAGGGTTTTGCCACATAATATAATGTAGGGCAAGATGCCTTGCTTGCGATATTCCTGCAAGGTACGGCGACTAAGCTTCAAATGCTCGGAGAGTTCCTTGTCGGTGAGGTATCGCTCCCCGTCCAAAGGTGGGCTGTAGGACTCGATGAATGAGGATAGCCAGTTGTTGGCTTTCTTCAAGGATTGCATGGCGGTGTCTATCGACTTGCTCTCATGCGTAAGAAGTTGGTTCATGTTCATTGTTTACAATTTGGATTAAGTGGTGAATATAAAATGTGTTGGCTCGCCCAGGGTGAAGTTTTCGGCTTTGCCTTGGGCGAGTTTGGCTTTACGCTATACCGATTTGATTCTGGCGATAAGCGGAACGATGGCTTTGACCTCTTCGGGGCAGTAATAGAATTGGCGACCTATCTGGGTATGCCCCAAGAAACGGCGGTCACGAAGTTTTTGTAAGGTGCGCTGGCTGATGCGAAGTTGCTGGCAGACCTCATGACCTGTAAGCCATTTGTTCAGACGCTTGCCGTTAGCCTTGTGCTTCAACAACTCCACTTTCTTTACCAAGGCATCGTATCTTGCCATCATCAAGTCGAATGCCTTCTTTTCCATTGTTACTACTTCCATATTCTCTTTTTTATTGGTTCAACAAATTCGGGTGCAAAGTTAATGTGTGTATGTAGAAAAACAATGAAAATGAATAACTGTGGCAGTGCTTTTCTGGGGTTTGCCGACCGCTTGGCAAGAAAAATCAAGAAAATTATACGTGGGTCATTAATGAGTTGTTAAACGGGTATTTCGCAAATGGTTAATTTTGCCGCCGAGAAATAAAAACAACGAATTATATAACATTTCAAACGGAATTAGAATGGAAGTAATAACAATGGAAAGTGCAGCCTTCAAAAAGCTGACAGAACAGTTGACAGAAATAGTCCAGTACGTGCGATTGGCAAAAATGGCATTTCAAGATAACTTGACGGGTAAGGGATTGAAGCCGATGTTGACCAATGACGATGCAGCTAAGATGCTTGGTGTGAGCAAGCGCACCTTGCAGCGAATGCGCTCAGAGAACCGCATTGATTTTATTAAAATTGGCAATCAATGCCGATACCAAGTTGAAGCCATTGAAAGAATGGTTGAGGAACGAACAATAGCAAAGGAAACATGAGCATGGAAGATGGAACATTGAGAAAACTGGAGTTATATCTCCATGACCTACACAAAAAGATAGACGGCATCTACGACATGCTGATGTTGAGACACGAACGAGAGACGGAGCAAAAAGGAAGTTCTGCCATCAATGAAAAATTGCTCGACAACCAAGATCTCTGCCTCTTATTTCAAATCTCCCCTCGTTCCCTTCAACGCTATCGCAGTCTGGGAGTGCTTCCCTACAAGCGTTTGGGGCAGAAAACCTACTATACGGAAGAGGATGTAATGCAGTTTGTAGAGAATAATGTCAAAGAATTCAAGAAAGAGAATGTGGAGCATTACTTGACTCGCATTCATCAGAAATTCAAATAACAACAGTATTCACCATTAAACATTTACAATTATGGTACAAAAGAAAAAGAGTGATGAACAGGACGTGCTGGTAGTCCGTGACGAGAAGACGGGCGAGATCAGCGTCGTCGCCGGACTCAGCAGAGACGGCACCCCGAAGCGAGCGCCCGCCAAGGCGGAGAACACGTCCGACTTCCTGCGTTTTGACCGCAACAGTGACTTGATGGACAGTTTCTTTAGAAACTTCTTCCGCCAGTGCAAGGAGCCAAGCCGATTCGGATTCTACCGCATAGCGGCAGACCAGGTGGAAAACCTGCTTGGCGTGATGAAGGAGTTGCTGAAAGATCCGGAGGCTAACAAGGAGATTCTTTCCGCCCACAAGGTTGACACCTCCAATTATGAGAAAGAGGCAAAGCAATCGGAAGGTCAGGCGAAAGAAACCGCATCATCGGACGATGCGTCCAAGACGCAAGCTAACACAGAAAAAGAGAATGTATCATCTGAACAAACCAACAAAAAAGAGAACGACATGGAACAGAAACCAGAACAGACCGCAACCGAACAGCAGGCACAGACCGCTCCGGGTGTAAAGCAGAACCTCATCGGTGGTAACGATGTGAACCTGCAGGAATTGGGTGCCAAATATGGCATTGACTTCAACAGTATGAATGAGAAGGACATGAAAGCCCTGCTCAACTACGGCAAGACGGGGCTTGTGATTGTGAAGCCGACCTTCGGTGGTGAACAGATAGAGATACAGGCCCGTCTGTCATTCCGCAAGGACGATAACGACCAGTTGCAACTCGTGCCGCATTTCGTGCGCAACGAGCCTAAACTCGATGTCGCTTACAAAGGCTATACCTTCACTCCTGAGGACAAGAAGAACCTGTTGCAGAACGGCAACCTCGGAAAGGTAGTGGATTTCCCCGACAAGAATACAGGTGAGCTGCGTCCTCATTTCATCAGTATCGACCGTCTCACCAATGAGATTGTTGACATCCCTACCAACAAGGTGCGCATACCCGATACCATCGGCAAGACACCTATTACCAAGGACGACAAGAGAGTGCTCTACTCAGGTATTCCGCTTCGCAAGGAGATTGAGCTTGCCAACGGGCGCAAGTTTACACCGCTGCTGCAGGTGAATGTGGAACAGCGTGGCGTGGAGTTCGTGCCTGGCAGCACAAGACAGGCGCAAGGTCAGAAACAGAATGGAGACAAGAAGCAAACCGCTGACAAGCAGGAGCAGAAGGCAGAAGGTGATGCGGGCGGTCAGAAGAAGCAGCAAGATCCCAACCACTGGCTCAATGAGGACGGGACCATCCGCCGACTCAACACCTATTTCAAGAAGGAGTTGACCGAGCAGCAGAAGGACGACTATGTGGCAGGCAAGACCATCGAGATCAAGGAAGTGCCCAACAAGAACGGCAGCGGTACCTATACCGCCTATGTGAAGTTCGACTTCGACAAGATGCAGCCACGTTCCTACCGCAACAATCCAGACCTCAAACAGGCAAAGGAACAGATTCCGACCAATGAGAACAAGGTACAAGTCGCCGTCAACGAGCAGGGCAAGACCCATGAGGCGACCAAGCACACCAAGAATCCGCTGAGTCCGGGACAGTCTGCGCCAAAGAACGAAAAGCAGCAGAAGGAACAGAACGCCGAAGCACAGAAGCCGAAGCGTAAGGCAAGAAGCGTGAAGATGTAGTTGCCGCCACTTGATCCACAGAGTTAATCATCCATCATAACAACCGACATCTGCGACCGTCTATCCCACGGTTGCGGATGTCACAAAAACAACAGACAATGAAGACAATCATCGCAGAGAAGCCAAGCGTAGCCAAGGAAATCGCCCACATTGTGGGAGCTTACAAGCGTGAGGAAGGCTATATGCAGGGTAACGGCTATTATGTAACATGGGCATTCGGACATTTAGTGCAGCCTGCCATGCCGGAAACCTACGGTATGAAGGGATTCCATGCAGAGAATCTGCCTGTGATTCCCGACCCGTTCGTTCTTGTTCCCCGACAAGTCAAGACAGAGAACGGCTACAAACCAGATGCAGGTGTGCTTGCCCAGATTAAAATTATCGGCAAGCTGTTTGACAGCAGTGAGCGCATTATCGTAGCAACCGATGCCGGACGTGAGGGAGAGTTGATTTTCCGATACCTCTATGCGTATCTCGGTTGCAGGAAACCTTTCGACCGTCTCTGGATCAGTTCGCTTACGGACACCGCCATCCGTGAGGGACTTCTGAACCTCAGGGATGGCAAGGAGTATGACAATCTCTATCATGCAGCCAAGGCACGAAGTGAGGCAGACTGGCTCGTCGGCATCAACGGCACACAAGCCCTGACGATAGCCGCAGGACGTGGCACCTATTCCGTAGGTCGTGTGCAGACTCCGACCCTTGGCATGGTGTGCGAACGCTATTGGGAACACAAGCGTTTCGAGTCGAAACCGTTCTGGCAGGTACACTTCGGTGTGGTTGATGCAGACAGTGGCAATATACTGAAGTTCACATCTGCCAACCGATGGACAGACAAAGCCACCGCAACCGACATATATAATAAGGTGAAAGATACCGGTTCTGTCATCATCACAAAGGTCGCAACCAAGCGAAAGGTGGAGAAGGCACCGCTCCTTTACGACCTCACCACCTTGCAGAAAGAAGCCAACTCCCAGCATGGCTTCACGGCAGAGCATACACTCTCCATCGCCCAGAAACTCTACGAGGCAAAGTTCATCACCTATCCAAGAACATCAAGCCGCTATATCTCGGATGATGTATTTGCCACCCTTCCCAAACTCTTCAAGAATCTGGAGAATCATTCGGAATATGGAGAAAAAGTGAAACTCTTGCCTGGCAGTGAGGACTACAGCAAGAACAGCGTGAATGCCGCCAAGGTGACCGATCACCATGCCCTGCTCATCACAGAAAATGCAGCCATTGGTCTTTTCAAGGACGAGAAGATCGTTTATGACATGATATTGTGCCGGATGATTGAAGCGTTCTCGGCAGACTGCATCAAGGACATCACATCAGTATCGGCGCAAGTGGATCATGAAGTTGAGTTTGGTATCAGTGGCTCCATCATCCGACAGACTGGCTGGCGAGCGTTGTCGCTCAAGGAAAAGAACAACAGGCAGGACAAGGATGCAGACGCAACAGACAATGAGGTCAAGGAGCAAGTCATTCCCAACTGGCAAGAAGGACAGCATATCACTCTTTCTGGCTGCACCATCACGGAGGGCAAGACCAAACCAAAGCCATTGCATACGGAATCCACATTGCTTGCAGCAATGGAGACCGCAGGCAAAGAGATAGAAGATGATACGATGCGCCAGGCAATGAAGGACTGCGGTATTGGCACACCTGCCACACGTGCCGCCATCATCGAAACCCTGCTCAAACGAGAGTATATGGTGCGCCAGCAGAAGAAGCTTGTGCCGACGGAAAAGGGACTCGCCCTGCATTCCGTGGTGAAGAACATGGCGATTGCCAATGTGGAGATGACGGGCAAATGGGAGGCGGAACTTGCCAAGATTGAACGAGGTGAAGCAAGTGCAGACGGGTTCACCCATAGTATCGAAGGCTATACCCGTGAAATCACTGCGGAATTGTTAGGTTGTGACAGACTTTTCAGCCACAAGGATTCCGGCTGCCAGTGTCCTAAATGCAAGCAAGGTACCATGCAGTTCTTCGGAAAGGTAGTAAGATGCAGCAACAAGGAATGCGGTATGCCAGTGTTCAAGCAGGTAGCAGGAAAGTTGCTCACTGATGCCGACATCACCGACTTGCTTACCAAGGGCAAGACCAGAACGCTCAATGGTTTCACCAGCAAGCAAGGCAAATCGTTCTCCGCAGCCATTGCCTTTGACGAGAATTTCAACACGAAATTCGTCTTTGCAGAGCGCAAAACAGCAGAAAAGCGAGGAAATGTGAAGAGATACAAGAAATAGTTTGTACCTTTGCCACCGAAACATGGTTCATAAATGGTGTCTTTATTCAGGATGCTTTTATTTACTGTGGATTAAGTGGCGGCACTCGGAGGGATACCGAGTGCCTTTTTCTTGCTTTCAACAAACATCAACCGCCATCCACGGTTTATTATTCACCACTTAATCCATTCAACAGACAAATGAACAGAAAGAAACAGGCACAGACAGAGTTGTCCTATTACGGACTGTACCTCTTGAACCACCTCAGGGAGAACCGTTTTCCACAAGCCAGCGATGCGGACTTTATCCGCGAACGTGCAAATCATGCCGCAGAAGTATATGAGCAGGCACGGCGTGATGCCCTCTTTGCCGATGCGGCACAAGAGCTTGCCATGTCAGCATTGCTGAAAGGTCTCCGCTTTTCCAAGTACAGCATCCTGTATGATGTTGTTGACAGTGAGTTTCCCCTGGAGGTAGCAGTAGAAGACCAGGAAGCGTTTGTCAAGAACCTCCTGCCTTTGGTTGACAACGTGTATTCCATTTACGACCTCACCGATGACGATTTTGCCCAGTCACCGGACTACGACCAGCTCTACACTGAGTTGACTGGAGCCGTAGCCCTTTTCATAGAGTCAAATGGCGTACAATAGAAAACAACGGCTGAACGACAACATCAAGGCGATAGAGACGGCATTCATCCTTGACAGGGAACAGCGCACGCCGACTGCCCGTGAGCGTCTCCTTCTGGAGCGTTATTGCGGATTCGGTGGATTGAAGTGCATCCTGAACCCTGCCAGGGAACTGGCGGATGCCGTCCATTGGGCAAAGTCAGACCTTGAATTGTTTGCTCCAACAGTGGAGCTGCATAGACTTATCCGTGAAAACAGCAAGAATGAAAGCGAGTACAAACAGTTGATGGACAGTCTGAAACAGTCCGTCCTTACGGCATTCTACACGCCGTCAGCCGTTACGGAGGCTCTGACGGATGTGTTGAAAGAGCATCAGATCATCCCCGAAAAGGTGCTTGAACCCTCGGCAGGCATCGGTGCCTTTGTCGATTCCGTCTTGGATAACAATCCCAAGGCAGACATTATGGCATTTGAAAAAGACCTGCTTACGGGAAAGATACTCCGCCATCTGCACCCGGAGCAGAAAGTGCGCATAGAGGGATTCGAGAAGATAGAAAAGCCTTTCAATGACTACTTCGACCTCGCCATCTCAAATATTCCCTTTGGCGATGTTGCCGTGTTTGATCCGTCCTATACAGCCATGAAAGGCATGAGGGCACTTGTCACCAGACGCATACACAACTACTTCTTTGTCAAGGCTCTTGATACGGTAAGGGACGGCGGGTTGGTTGCCTTCATCACCTCACAAGGCGTATTGAATGCCAAAAACAACAGTGCCGCGCGTTTTATGATGCTCTATCATGCTGATCTCGTGTCAGCGATTCGTCTTCCCAACAACCTGTTCACGGAAAATGCCAATACGGAAGTGGGCAGTGACCTCATCATTCTGCAGAAAAATACCCAAAAGGAGTCGCTGCGAGGAGACGACAACCTGCTTGATACCGTCTATAATGACAAGAACCGCATTCCGACAAACAACTACTTTCTGGAGCATCCGGAACGCATTATCCATACAACGGCAAAGTTGGATACTGACCCGTTCGGCAAACCTGCAATGATATACACGCATGAGGATGGTGTGGAAGGCATTGCAGAGGATTTGCGAAAGATGCTCCATGAAGACTTTAAGAAGAACCTCAATTTGAACCGATACTTGGGGATAGAGGAAACAAAGGCTGAGGAAGTTAAGGAGGTTGAAGAAACAGAAAAGATAGAAAAAACAGAGAAGATAAAGCCTTCCATTGAGGAAAAGCAGAACGATACGGTAGTATCCTTGCAAAAGCAGGAAAAGCCTACTGATGATGCTGAGCTATCCCAAAAGTCCAATCATCAGCAGCCACCAGTCCAAATGACTCTGTTTGACCTTTGGGGAATGGAAGAAGAAAACCGTCAGGCTGTCCATTCTACGAAGAAGAAAGCAGAGGTAACAGTGGGTGCTGCCGCCAAGAAAGTGTCAAGGAAGAAAGCAAGTCCGTTGGTAAAAAGCGTCAATCCGACTTTTGAAGTTGTGACAAAGCCTGTGGAAAAAGAAGAAAAGCCTTCGTTGACAGATGCAAAAGAGCAGGAAACAGCACAGGAGACAAAACCAATCCTGCCTGGTGATGAGCCATACGCAAGCATCTCTTGGGAAGAGAATCCGCCAATCAACGGCTTTTACGAGATGATGATGACCATGGCTCCCGAAGACAGGGTGCTGCTGCGCCAAAAGGCTGAACTGCACCGTCAGGAACAGCTCAAGGCTCTGGGCGTTGAAGATACGCTTAATCCGAAGTTCAAACCTCCGATGGAACCGATAGAAGTTCTCAAAGTTCAAATCGGGCATGGACAGTCGAAAGGGAATGAGGCAAAAGAAGATTCCAAGACTCAGAGCACATTGAAAGAAACAAATCATGAGCGGGAACAACAAAAAGAGCAAGAAAGAAAGCGGGAGGAGCTGGCAAAGAAGAAAGATGCTATGACGCCCCATCCATTTGATGAAAAACTGGAAAGTTTTCATCGTGAGGGTTCTATGGTGCTCGACTCTGCCAGAAACATCGGTGTATTGAAAGACCTTACCAAGTATGGTGCTACCTTCATGCCGTTGGATCTGAATATGGAGCAGAAAGAAAAGGCAGTGTTGTATATCGCCCTCCGTGATGCCTATCAGAAACTTTACACCTATGAAGCGGAAGAACAGACGGAAAACAAGCAGATGCGTGAGAGTCTGAATGTCTATTATGATGCTTTCTTCATCCGCTTCGGCAACCTCAATGCCAAGCAGAACGTGAAGTTCATCCTCATGGATGCCTCAGGGCGCGACATACTGTCGTTGGAACGGGTGGAAAACGGACAGTTCACAAAGTCAGACATCTTCGACCACCCGGTCTCTTTTTCGCTTGACGAGGTCAGTCATGTCGATTCTCCAGAGGAAGCGCTCACCGCCTCGCTCAACAAGTTCGGCCGTATCGACTTGCCGTATATGACAGAATTATCGGATATGCCGGAACAGGAACTGACGGAAGCGCTTAAAGGACGCATCTATTACAATCCGCTCATAGACGGCTACGAGATAGCCGACCGCTTCATTGCTGGCAATGTCATAGAGAAAGCGGAGCGTATAGAAGAATGGCTGAAGGAAAATCCCGACCATGCAATCGTGAGGGAGTCGTTGGAAGCCTTGAAGGCAAGCATTCCCGAACCGATAGCCTTTGAGGACCTGGACTTCAACTTCGGTGAGCGTTGGATACCTACAGGTGTGTATTCCGCTTACATGAGCCACCTCTTCAATACACAGGTCAGCATCGTCTATTCCGACAGCATGGACGAATATTCGGCAAAATGCAGTATGAAGACCATGGCCATCACGGATGAGTATATGGTGAAGGGATATTACCGCCACTATGACGGCATGAGTCTTCTGAAACATGCCCTGCACAACACCTGTCCCGACATGATGAAGAGCATCGGTGAGGATGAACACGGCAACGACATCAAGGTGCGTGACAGCGAGGGCATACAGCTTGCCAATGCCAAGATTGACGAAATCCGCAACGGGTTCACTGAATGGCTGGAAGAGCAGTCTGACTCCTTTAAGGAACGCTTGACCACAATGTACAACCGGAAGTTCAACTGCTTCGTGCGTCCGAAGTATGACGGTTCTCACCAGACCTTCCCCGGCTTGGACTTGAAAGCCCTTGGCGGAAAGTATGGCATCAAGAGTGTGTATCCAAGTCAGAAGGACTGTGTATGGATGCTTTTGCAGAACGGCGGCGGGATATGTGACCACGAGGTGGGAACTGGCAAGACCCTCATCATGTGCATGGCTGCGCATGAGATGAAACGCCTCGGTATGGCTCACAAGCCGATGATTATCGGACTGAAAGCCAATGTCGCGGAGATAGCTGCCACCTATCAGACAGCTTATCCCCATGCGAGGATACTCTATGCCTCGGAGAAGGATTTTTCCACCAAGAACCGTGTCAGTTTCTTCAACAACATCAAGAACAACGACTATGACTGTGTAATCATGTCGCACGACCAGTTCGGGAAGATACCGCAATCGCCAGAACTCCAGCGGCAGATATTGCAGGCGGAGCTTGATACCGTGGAGGAAAACTTGGAAGTGATACGCACGCAGGGCAAAGACGTGTCACGGGGAATGCTCAAAGGCTTGGAAAAGCGAAAGTTCAACTTGGAGGCAAAGTTGCAGAAGATAGCCTACAGCATCGAGCAGCGCACCGATGATGTGGTGGATTTCCGCATGATGGGCATCGACCACTTGTTTGTGGACGAGAGCCACCAGTTCAAGAACCTCATGTTCAACACCCGTCACGACCGTGTGGCAGGACTCGGCAACAGCGAGGGAAGCCAGAAGGCGCTCAACATGCTCTTTGCTATCCGTACCATACAGGAGCGGACAGGCAGAGATCTGGGAGCGACATTCCTGTCGGGAACAACCATCAGTAACTCACTGACAGAGTTGTATCTGCTCTTCAAGTACCTGCGCCCCAAGGAACTGGAGCGTCAGGACATCCGCTGTTTCGATGCGTGGGCGGCAATCTTCGCCAAGAAGACTACCGACTTCGAGTTTAACGTCACCAACAACATCGTACAGAAGGAACGTTTCAGATACTTCATCAAGGTACCGGAGCTTGCTGCTTTCTACAACGAGATAACCGACTATCGCACAGCGGAGGCGGTTGGCGTGGACAGACCACAGAAGAACGAGATCCTTCATAACATACCGCCGACACCCGAGCAGGAGGACTTCATCCAAAAGCTGATGGAGTTTGCCAAGACAGGTGATGCTACCATCCTCGGCAGGCTTCCACTGTCGGAAACGGAAGAGAAGGCAAAGATGCTCATTGCCACGGACTATGCCCGAAAGATGGCGCTCGACATGCGCATGATAGACCCGACTTGTGAGGACCATCCCGACAACAAGGCGAGCCATTGTGCCAAGATGATAGCGGACTATTACAAACGCTATGACAATCACAAGGGGACGCAGTTCGTGTTCTCCGACTTGGGAACATACCGACCGGGCGAATGGAACGTGTATTCTGAAATCAAGCGTAAGCTGATAGAGGACTACGGCATACCGTCCTCTGAAATCCGCTTCATTCAGGAATGCAAGAACGAAAGGGCAAGAAAGACGGTGATAGCAGCCATGAACGAGGGTTCGGTACGAGTATTGTTCGGCTCCACATCTATGTTAGGTACAGGCGTAAATGCACAAAAAAGGTGTGTTGCTATTCATCATTTGGACACACCGTGGGTGCGACATGAAGTCGCATAGATAATTGTTGGAATGATACTTTAAGTATCAGTTTTAACCCGCTGTTCCGTCAGCGGTAGCCTACCGACCGATGCACCTTAATGTTGTATTAAGCGGTCGGGACAAAGTACACTTTCGCAAGACAAGACAGAACCGTGAGGGGAAGTCAAGTATGGTTAGTATCATACCGTAGAGTGGCGAGGCTGGATAGTATGGTTAGCGTAAGCGAACTGTTAGTAAACTTCGTAATGTCGTAAAAGAGTGCAAGATACTGATACACTCTACCCAAAATGGGATGCGGTCAGATAATCCTCTCCATGGTAGGATTACACGGATGTAAAGACCGTCGGAGGATGAGACAGAACCTAACCTATCCGTTAGTTATCTATGTGGAACATGGTAAGCCTGTACATCTCCTGTCAGACAAAAGACAGGTAAGCTGAAAGTAATGGATGCTGAATGATGTGCAGGTATAAGATAACAGAGAAAGCGAATGCCGTTCTGTAATGGGACGGATAGGGTTTGAGCCACTTATCACGAGTTGACAAGGGACAACATCAACCTACCACGAAAGTGGGCAGACTTCTGTGGTAATGTTTGGGAGGCAAATACCCAACATTAGCAAAATGGTAATTCTTTACAATAAACTTTTAGAACTTTTTAAAGTAGGAATGCAAATGAACGATAAAATCAAAGAAAATCTCCTCGACCAATCGTGTGCGCCGACTGACAACCTGCAATCAAATTGGGACAGAATAGACTGGACTAAGGCGGAGCAAGCTGTTAAGAAGCTTCAAGCTCGTATTGTAAAGGCTCAGAAGGAAGGCAGACATAACAAGGTGAAAGCCTTGCAATGGACGCTTACCCACTCTTTTTACGCAAAAGCCTTAGCCGTAAAGAGGGTTACTTCTAACGGGGGTGGTTGTACTCCTGGGGTTGACAAAGAAATATGGGATACCCCTAAAGCTAAAACGCAAGCAATAACCCAACTCAAACGCAGAGGCTACCAGCCAATGCCGCTGAGAAGAGTTCATATCAAGAAGAGCAACGGCAAACTGCGACCGTTGGGAATACCGACAATGAAAGACAGAGCCATGCAAGCACTCTATCTTATGGCATTGGAGCCTGTATCAGAAACTACAGCTGATACTCGTTCATACGGTTTCCGCAAGGAACGCTGCTGTATGGATGCAGTACAGCAATGTCATAACATTCTCCGAAAGGGATATTCTCCCGAATGGATTTTGGAGGGTGACATAAAAGGGTGTTTTGACCATATCAGCCATGAGTGGTTACTTGCCAATATCCCAATGGATAAGGCAATACTCCGAAAATGGTTGAAATGTGGCTATGTTTTCAACAAGCAAATGTTCCCGACCGAGGAAGGAACACCGCAAGGTGGTATAATTTCTCCGACACTTGCCAATATGACTTTGGACGGATTGCAGAAAGCTCTTGCAGATAGATATAAGCGCCATCATGTTAATGGTAAGTTGTATTCACCAATGGTGAACCTTGTACGTTATGCGGATGATTTTATCATCACTTGCGAGAACAAGGAAACTCTTGAAAATGAAATCAAGCCATTGGTTGCTGAATTTATGTCTGAAAGAGGTCTGACCTTATCAGAGGAAAAGACGGTGATAACCAACGTGCATGACGGTTTTGATTTTCTTGGCTTTAATATCCGCAAATACGGCAAGGACATATTGACCAAGCCGACAAAGAAATCCGAGAAACGCTTTATGGAGAATATCCGTAAGGTAATTAAGGAGAACAAGGGTTGCAGACAGGAGTCGTTAATCAGAATATTGAACTCTAAAATCCGAGGATGGGGAGGTTATTATCAGCATGGAGCGACACGTGATTCATTTCACAGAATCGACCATCAGATATTCCTCTCACTATGGCAATGGGCAAAACGCCGTCATTCCAAGAAAGGGAAACGGTGGATAAAAGACCGATATTGGCATGACATTCGAGGGAACAAATGGACTTTCGCTTCAAAATTCAAGAAACCAAACGGAAAGGAAGACCAATTGACATTATTGTCTCTGACTTCATCGTTTCCATTCCTGCAATACACGCAGATTAAAGGAGACATGAACCCGTTTGATGCAGACTGTCGTCTGTACTTCTATAAAAGAAAGAAGTCGAAAATGCTTGTTACGCTAAAAGGACGCAAGTCACTGCTGTACCTATGGGAAAAGCAAGGACGCAAATGTCCTATATGCGGTGAGCCTATTGATACGCACAAGGCATGGAATGTCATGCCAACCATTCAAAACGGAAAGAAATGCAATCTGTTGGTTCATGATGAATGTTTTAAATTATCCCGCAAATCAAATGGAAACAAGAAGTAGTTTGAGCCGGTCTCTGCATACAAACAGAGGCTTAGAAAAGCTTGAGCCGTATGAGGGGAAACTCTCATGTACGGTTCTTAGGGGGGAAGAGGGCAGCAATGCCCTTGACCTACCCGATCGACCGTCAGACTTGGCACAGCGTGACGGTCGAGGTGTGCGTGCTGGTAACGAGA
>ERZ1031671.11-NODE-11-length-15382-cov-3.415867_pt1 | contig 15382 bp, 10 predicted proteins | sample MGYA00519030_ERZ1031671 | MGnify/ENA primary metagenome ERZ1031671 (study PRJEB33719, sample SAMN04261218) | wastewater metagenome | biome: rural village; feature: human; material: feces | host: Homo sapiens | place: El Salvador | collected 2013-01-14 ... | reverse complement strand
ACCCGCTCATCCGGGTTTAGCATCGCCGTAAATTGAACGGTGAGGTCATTTGTCGTGTTCAGATCACATTGAACATCTGGTACATCACTGATATAGGGGTCAAATCCAAAGTCAGCACCACAGGCACAAAGACGGCTAATGGTGGCGGTATCGAGGGAAAATCCCGGCCATACATTGCTGGACGTTAAGCCAATATTTAATGTGACATTATATCGAAGCAATCCCTCAAGACCGTCAGCACCGACGAACTTTTCCCCTTCATCCAGGGCCTGGTTAATGAGTTGCTGAACAATGCCTTCATCCCAGTATGCCGATTTGCAGTTGGCAATCGTAATATCCACGCCTGTGAATGGATAAGTACCGACAAGGCTTGCAAATAATGTATTAACTAATTCCATTTTTATTATCCGCCTTAATGCAACGTTTTATACATCGGCACATAACCTACATCTTCCACCAGGCTCTGCCCCTGCGGCGTTAAAAACCACTCCACCAATTTTTGTGTTTCTGACGTCATATTTTCCCGCGTTACCATAAAGGCATCGACGATATAGGGATATTTGCCGTTGCGAATGTTTTCGGCAGTCGGTGCAATACCGTTAATCGCTAGCAGTTTTATATTTTTATCGGCGTTCATTTGTGTTGCGTAATAACGGAAGGTGTAACCTATTGCGTTGTTTGTATTACGGTATTCGGCAACGACTTTAATCATTCCCTCCATCATACTTGCCACTTCTGTTTCCTGCGGCGAGATCATGCGGACATTTTTCATGACCTGGGATTGCATCACCGTCTGGCTACCAGAGTCTTCCGGGCGTTGCCAGGTCTGGATCTCCTGATCGTTACCGCCAACAGTACGCCAGTTGGTAATTGCACCACTGAAGATGTCACGCACCTGTTGTTCAGTCAGGGAATTAACCGGGTTATCTACATTGACGATGAAAACAAACGCTTCACGGGCAAAAGGCGTGTAAATCAAAGTGACGCCCGATTCCTCCGCGCGTTTTTTCTGCCCACCGGAAGGTTGAGCCACAAAGATAATATCGGCATTACCTTTAACAATCTTGTTATATGCTTCGGGAGTACGAGAGTTCGCCAGATATTCCCATTCGTGAAAATCTTCCGGCAAAACGCTTAGTGCATAAAAGGCAGAGGCATAAATGGGGTACGCCGCCGTTGCGCCATCAAGTCGCGGCCAGTTTTGCGTGAACTGAATTTGCGGTTTACCACGCAGTGGTGTCAGTTGATTATTGAGTTTATCGGGTCGCCAGGCCCAGGTATCAATATTTTCACGCACACCGACGCCGGGATTAAGCTGTTTATATAAATAAGCCTGGTAACCGGCGACAAAACCAAGCATGAGAAGGATAAACAAGAGAGAATTACGGCAACGTAACCCGGACGTGCCCGTTAAAGGATATCTGGTCGGCCAGCCGTATCCCAGCGAAAAACTGATATGCGCGCCAACAGGTATAATGACTAACCACCAGTACTCACCACCGACTAATGAGGCTAACAAAACGCCCAGCCAGGGGAGCATAAGATCAGCCAACCAACCCGCTCCCATCTGGCGAAATTGATAATCTGCCAGATGCAGCGCGATTATCCAGACCCCCAGGGTTAATAATGCGGGTACTAAAAAAAGACATTGTCGCCAGACGGCTATTTCTCTTTTTTCTGGTGCACTATCGTCCGCCCACACTCGCCCCGAGAAAAATAGCATTAATGCGCCCAGCGCCAGCATAAAAATGTTGAGCAGAAGGTAAATTGTTGGCGTGATAAAGATATTACAAACTTCAATAATCCCGGCAAGTCCGACACCCAGCATGGCAATAACCGCCGCCAAAAACTGCGCCAGAATGGGGATGCCGAAAAAAGTCATTACCAGCGAGGTCAAAATCCATTTTCTGTTTTGCATTATTCTTTCCATTCTTTCTGAATGGCGAAATTATACTCCCCGAGTCCCCTTGCCCCTTCTGGACACTTTTCCGAAATGATGGCGAAAAAAACGGGACCCTTTGGCCCCGTTCTATTTATTAGTGAAATTACAATCTCACCGGATCAATATGCCAGATATGATCGGCGTACTCTTTGATAGTACGGTCAGAAGAGAAGTAGCCCATATTGGCAATGTTCAGCATCGCTTTTGCGGTCCACTCTTCCTGAAGCTCGTAGAGTTCGTCGACTTTATCCTGACAATCGACATAGCTGCGATAATCCGCCAGAACCTGATAGTGATCGCCGAAGTTGATCAGCGAATCAACCAGATCGCGATAGCGACCCGGATCTTCCGGACTGAATACACCGCTGCCGATTTGCGTCAGCACCTGATGCAGCTCCTCATCTTTCTCGTAGTATTCACGCGGTTTGTAGCCCTGACGACGCAGTTCTTCCACTTCTTCCGCAGTGTTACCAAAGATAAAGATATTGTCAGCACCGACATGATCCAGCATCTCGACATTCGCACCGTCCAACGTACCGATAGTAAGCGCACCGTTAAGCGCAAACTTCATGTTACTGGTGCCGGAAGCTTCCGTCCCCGCCAGCGAAATCTGTTCAGACAGATCGGCCGCCGGAATGATCAACTGCGCCAGGCTAACGCTGTAGTTCGGGATGAACACGACTTTCAGCTTGTCGCCAATCTGCGAATCGTTGTTGATCACTTTCGCTACGTCATTGATCAAATGAATAATGTGCTTCGCCATGTAATAGGCCGAAGCCGCCTTACCGCCAAAAATATTCACGCGCGGTACCCACTTCGCATCCGGGTCGGCCTTGATGCGGTTATAGCGGGTAATCACATGCAACACATTCATCAATTGACGTTTGTATTCGTGAATACGTTTGATTTGTACATCGAACAACGCCTTTGGATTCACCACCACATTCAGCTGCTGGGCGATATACTCTGCCAGACGCTTTTTGTTCTCCAGCTTCGCCTGATGCACAGCGTGATTAACCATTGGGAAATCACAGTGTTGTTGCAGCTCATTAAGCAGGCTAAGGTCGGTGCGCCAGTTACGGCCCAGGTGTTCGTCCAGCACGGCTGAAAGCGATGGGTTCGCTACCGCTAGCCAGCGACGCGGCGTCACACCGTTGGTGACGTTGGTGAAACGACCCGGGAAGATTTTCGCAAAGTCGGCAAACAACGATTGCACCATCAGATTAGAGTGCAGTTCCGATACACCGTTAACTTTGTGGCTCACAACAACCGCCAGCCAGGCCATACGCACACGACGACCGTTGGATTCATCAATGATCGACGCCCGTCCCAGCAGATCGGTATCGTTCGGATACTGTTCCTGCAAGGTTTTCAGGAAATAGTCGTTGATTTCAAAGATGATCTGCAGGTGACGTGGCAGAATTTTACCCAGCATATCAACCGGCCAGGTTTCCAGCGCCTCGCTCATCAGCGTGTGGTTAGTGTAGGAGAAGACCTGACAACACACCTCAAACGCGTCGTCCCAGCTAAATTGGTGCTCATCGATCAGCAGACGCATCATCTCAGGAATCGACAGTACCGGATGGGTATCATTGAGATGAATCGCGATTTTATCCGCCAGGTTATCGTAGGTTTTATGCAACTGATAATGGCGGCTTAAAATGTCCTGAATGGTCGAGGAAACCAGGAAGTATTCCTGACGCAGGCGCAGCTCACGCCCGGAGTAGGTGGAGTCATCCGGATACAGTACGCGAGATACGTTCTCGGAGTGGTTTTTATCTTCCACTGCCGCGAAGTAGTCACCCTGGTTGAATTTACCGAGGTTAATTTCGCTACTGGCTTGCGCACTCCACAAACGCAACGTGTTGGTCGCGTCGGTGTCGTAACCAGGGATTATCTGATCGTAAGCGACTCCCAGAATCTCTTCGGTTTCAATCCAGCGCGTTTTTTTACCTTCCTGCTGAATGCGACCACCAAAACGGACTTTATAGCGCGTGTTGTGGCGTTTGAATTCCCACGGGTTACCGTATTCCAGCCAGTAGTCTGGCGACTCTTTCTGGCTACCGTTAACGATGTTCTGCTTGAACATACCGTAGTCATAGCGGATGCCGTAACCGCGCCCCGGCAACCCTAACGTCGCCAGAGAATCAAGGAAGCAAGCCGCCAGACGTCCCAGGCCACCGTTACCGAGGCCTGGGTCATTTTCTTCATCAATCAGCTCTTCGAGATTTAACCCCATCGCTTCCAGTGCGCCCTGTACATCTTCGTAAATTCCTAGCGACAACATGGCGTTGGAGAGCGTACGGCCAATCAAAAACTCCATCGACAGGTAGTAAACCTGACGAGTTTCTTGCGACAACTGGGCACGGTTTGAACGTAACCAGCGCTCCACGAGACGATCGCGCACAGCAAATAACGTTGCGTTCAGCCATTCATGTTTATTGGCGACGACCGGGTCCTTTCCAATCGTAAACATCAGCTTGTAAGCGATAGAGTGCTTAAGAGCTTCTACGCTAAGCGTGGGCGATGAATATGTAAACGGAGCATTCATATAGGCGTTTCCTGAAAACTATTTCAAGCGATAGTAAAGCTCACGGTACGACTTCGCCGCGACCTGCCAGCTAAAATCCATTGCCATAGCCTGACGTTGCACAAACCGCCACAGTGAAGGACGGGACCACAGTACAAAAGCACGTCGAATAGCCCGTAACAGCGACCAGGCATTACTATCTTCAAAGACAAACCCACTGGCGACGCCATCTGCAAGGTTCTCAAGAGAACAGTCAGAAACCGTATCAGCAAGCCCACCGGTGCGCCGCACTAACGGCAGCGTACCGTACTTCAATCCATAAAGTTGCGTTAAGCCGCACGGTTCAAAACGGCTGGGCACCAGAATGACGTCCGCGCCGCCCATAATGCGATGCGAAAATGCTTCGTGATAGCCAATCTGAACGCCCACCTGGCCGGGGTATTCCGCTGCCGCCGCAAGGAAACCTTCCTGCAGCACCGGATCGCCCGCGCCGAGTAGCGCCAGCTGCCCGCCCTGCTCCAGAAGACCCGGTAAGGCTTCCAGCACCAGGTCGAGACCTTTCTGGCTGGTCAGACGGCTCACCACTGCAAAAAGCGGCACTTTATCGTCAACCTTAAGCCCCATTGCGATTTGTAACTGGCGCTTATTTTCCGCTTTATCTTCCAACGTATCGCGGGTGTAACGCGAGGCCAACAGTAAGTCCGTCTCTGGACTCCAGATTTTCTCGTCCACGCCGTTCAGTACGCCGGAAAGACGCCCTTCACGGTGCCGCCGTAATGTGATCGGCATAGTACAGACCGGCCTTCAGGAAAGAGATTTGTCCGTTGAATTCCAGCCCATGAATATTAAAGAATGACCATGGCAATTGGATGTCATTCATATGATGTGCATAAAACATGCCTTGATAGGCCAGGTTGTGCACAGTAAACACCGACTTCGCCGGACGCCCGCGCGCCGCCAGATACGCAGGCGCAAGGCCTGCATGCCAGTCGTGCGCATGCACCACATCAGGACGCCAGAATGGGTCAAGCCCGCTGGCCATTTCTGCCCCAACCCACCCCAGCAGCGCAAAACGCAATACGTTGTCGGTATAGGCAAATAAGTTGGTATCGTGATACGGGCTTCCCGGACGATCATAGAGATGCGGCGCGTCAATCAGGTATATGCCAACCCCGTTGTAATGACCGAACAACAGCGTGATATGTCCGGCGAAGGTATCACGACGGGATACTACCTGCGCATCGGTAACGCCACGGCGAATATCGGGAAATGCAGGCAACAGTACGCGAGCGTCAACGCCGTCTGCGATTTGTGCTGCGGGTAATGCCCCAATAACATCAGCCAGACCGCCGGTTTTAAGCAGCGGGAACATCTCTGAACATACATGTAAAACCTGCATTATCGCTCCTGTTTATGCCCTAACTTCCGTAGCATTTCGCGCGTTACCAGCACGATGCCTTCTTCTGAACGATAGAAACGACGTGCATCTTCCTCTGCGTTTTCACCAATCACCATGCCTTCCGGAATAACACAAGCACGATCGATGACGCAGCGGCGCAGACGGCACGAGCGACCTACCCATACTTCCGGTAACAATACGGCGGAATCAATGTTGCAGAATGAATTCACGCGAACGCGCGAGAACAGAACGGACTGCACCACCACCGAACCGGAGATCACACAGCCGCCGGATACCAGTGAGTTAAGGGTCATCCCGTGGCTACCGGAGCGATCCTGCACGAATTTCGCTGGCGGTAATGATTCATTGTAGGTGCGAATTGGCCAATTGCGATCGTACATATCCAGTTCCGGCACCACAGAGGCCAGATCGAGGTTCGCTTTCCAGTAAGCTTCCAGCGTACCCACATCGCGCCAGTACGGCTCGGCATCCGGGTCGGATTGTACGCAAGAGAGCGGGAACGGGTGCGCATAGGCCAGACCGGCTTCGGTGATCTTGGGAATCAAATCTTTGCCAAAGTCGTGGCTGGAGTTCTCATCACGATCGTCTTCTTCCAGCAGTTCATACAGATAGTCGGCGTCAAAGACGTAGATACCCATACTCGCCAGAGATTTGCTCGGATCGTTCGGCATTGACGGTGGGTTAGCAGGTTTTTCAACGAATTCGATAATTTTATCGTTCTCATCAACCGCCATAACGCCAAATGCGGAGGCTTCTTCAATCGGTACTGGCATACAAGCAACGGTGCAACGTGCGCCTTTTTCGACGTGATCGATAAGCATACGCGAGTAGTCTTGCTTGTAGATATGGTCGCCCGCCAGGATCACCACGTATTCCGCTTTATAACGGCGGATAATGTCGAGGTTTTGGGTGACCGCATCTGCGGTGCCGCGATACCAGTTTTCCCCTTTCATTCTCTGCTGTGCTGGCAGCAGATCGACAAACTCGTTCATTTCTTCATTGAAGAATGACCAGCCGCGCTGAATGTGCTGCACCAGAGTGTGGGACTGGTACTGGGTGATCACGCCCATACGACGGATCCCGGAGTTGATGCAGTTAGACAGCGCAAAGTCGATAATGCGGAACTTACCGCCGAAGTGTACGGCCGGTTTTGCTCGCTTATTGGTTAAATCCTTCAGGCGGGGACCACGTCCTCCCGCCAGTATCAGGGCAACAGATTTCAATGGCAGCTGGCGCGCCAACATTAAGTGATCGTTCTTCTCTAAACTAACCATGACTAACTCCTTTTTTATCATCTCTGGAACACACACAATCCGTGTGCAGGTCCCTGCCAGACAGCCGTAATCACTGGGTTATCCTCTCCAGCGAATGGGGGAATGGCGTGCCACTCCCCAGCAGGTAAAACAATCTCTGTTACCTCAAGCGTGGCGTTAATTGCGATCAAAAAGCGATCCGAGAGCAGAATTTGCAGCTGTTTCGGCCCGTTTTGCCACTCATCCGTGCTTAAAGGTTGAGCATATCGATTTAGCCAACGGACATTGCCGTCGCCTTCTTCCCACCAGCGATTCTCCACCAAAGCGGGAATGCGCTTGCGCAGATGGATTAACGCGGCGGTAAATGCGGTTAAACCACTGCTTGCCTGCGACCAGTCCAACCAGGTTAATTGGTTATCCTGACAGTAGGCATTGTTATTGCCATGCTGGCTGTGACCATGTTCGTCACCGGCCAGTAACATCGGCGTACCCTGGGAGAGCAACAACGTTGTTAACAGGGCGTGAATGCTGTCGCGCCGCCGTTCAACCAGGTCAAGAGAACCGCCTAACCCTTCTTTACCATGATTGTTACTGTAATTGTTGTTGGTCCCGTCGCGATTTTCTTCTCCGTTTGCTTCATTGTGTTTATGGTTGAAACAAACGCAGTCGCGAAGCGTAAAACCGTCATGCGCGGTGACGAGATTAATCGCGGCACTCGGCAGACGACCATTACGTTTAAAAACATCGCTGGAGGCAGCAAAACGCCCGGCAAACGCCCCCAGAGGCAAATCATAATGTAGCCAGAAACGACGGGCAGCATCGCGGAAATGATCGTTCCACTCGGCAAACAGCGGCGGGAAATTTCCCACCTGATAACCACCAGGAGCGATATCCCACGGTTCAGCAATTAACTTCACCTGCGAGAGCACCGGGCAGTTCTGGATAGCGGTAAACAACGGCGCATCCTGACGGAACTCTGGCGTACGGCCCATGACTGCCGCCAGATCAAAGCGGAAACCATCGACGTGGCAGGTTTCTACCCAATAACGCAGGCAGGCGCTGGCATAATCCACCACCGCCGGATGACTCAAATTGAGCGTGTTGCCGCAACCGGTCCAGTTGTGATAATCGCCGTCTTCTCTTATCCAATAATAGCTACGGTTATCGATCCCACGCAGCGAGAATAACGGGCCGTCGAGGTCCAGTTCCGCACTATGGTTGAGCACGATATCAAGAATGACTTCGATACCCGCTTTATGCAGTGCTTTGATTGCATCGCGAAACTCATCCAGCGCCGTTTCTGGCGAGCAGGCATACGCCGGATGCAGCGCAAACATCGCCACCGGGTTGTAACCCCAGTAGTTACTTAGCCCCATGCGTTGCAGACGTGGTTCACTGGCAAACTGCGCCACTGGCAGCAGTTCCAGCGCGGTAATGCCCAATTGTTTCAAATAGTTGATCATCACCGGATGCCCGAGGGCTTTATAAGTGCCACGGATCTCGACCGGGATCTCCGGGTGCAAGTACGTTAATCCTTTGACATGGGCTTCATAAATGATGGTGCTGCCCCACGGCGTGCGCGGCGGGGCATCATCTTCCCAGTCATAGTGATCAACCACCACTACGCATTTCGGCGCAATGGCGGCGTTGTCGCGATAGTCAGGTTCATTATGACCGGCGTGCAGCAGCGGGTTATCTTTAAACTCCCCGTCAATTTGCCGCGCGCAAGGATCAATCAACAACTTCGCCGGGTTAAAGCGATGCCCCTCGGCGGGTTGCCAGGGGCCATGAACGCGATAACCATAACGCAAACCCGGGCGCGCATCCGGCAGATAACCGTGCCAAATGTCGCCACTGTGCCCTGGCAAGTCATAGCGATGTTCCTGGCCATTGGCGTCAAAGACACACAGTTCTACCCGCTCGGCATGAGCGGAGAAAAGTGTGAAGTTGACGCCCTGACCGTCGTAATGCGCGCCGAGGGGAGCGGGTTTGCCAATGGCGAGTTGTGTCATTCTGCCTCCCGAACCAGCCAGATAGTGGCCAGCGGTGGTAGCGTCAGGCTTAGTGAATGCTGACGACCGTGGCTGGCAATCTCATCGCTGTGTACCGTGCCGCCATTGCCTGCATTACTGCCGTGATAGTGCATGGAATCGGTATTGAGGATTTCACGCCATTTGCCCGGCTGGTTTATGCCGAAGCGATAATCATGACGCGGTACCGGCGTAAAGTTACTGGCAACGATGATTTCGTTACCCTCTTTATCGCGACGCACAAAGATCAGCACCGAGCGTTCTTTGTCATCCACCACCAGCCATTCAAAGCCGTACGGGTCAAAATCCAGTTCATGCATTGCTTTATGGTGGCGGTAGGTGAGGTTCAGATCGCGCACCAGACGCTGGACACCGTGGTGCCAGTTATCGCCGCCTTCCAAGAGATGCCAGTCGAGGCTGGCATCATGGTTCCACTCACGGCCTTGGGCAAATTCGTTCCCCATGAACAGCAGTTTCTTGCCCGGGAATGCCCACATCCAGCCATAGTAGGCGCGCAGGTTAGCGAATTTCTGCCATGCGTCGCCCGGCATGCGGTCGAGAATCGATTTTTTACCGTGGACCACTTCATCATGCGACAACGGCAGGACGAAGTTTTCAGTGTAGTTGTAGAGAATCCCGAAGGTCAGTTTATCGTGATGATACTGACGATAAACCGGGTCGAGCTTCATGTAGTCCAGGGTGTCATGCATCCAGCCGAGGTTCCACTTGTACCAGAAGCCCAGACCGCCCATATCCTGCGGACGAGAAACGCCAGGGAAATCGGTAGACTCCTCAGCCATTGTCACCGCACCGGAAACCTGCTCACCAAGAATACGGTTGGTATTACGCAAGAATTCAATCGCTTCAAGATTCTCGCGCCCGCCAAATTCGTTCGGGATCCACTCCCCCTCTTTACGGCTGTAGTCGCGATAAATCATTGACGCCACCGCATCGACGCGCAGCGCATCAATACCAAAACGTTCAATCCAGTAAAGCGCGTTACCGACGAGGAAGTTACTGACTTCACGGCGACCATAGTTGTAGATCAGCGTGTTCCAGTCCTGATGATAGCCTTCACGCGGATCGCTGTGTTCATACAAGTTCGTGCCATCAAATTCGGCAAGCGCAAAGTCATCAGTCGGGAAGTGGCCTGGCACCCAGTCGAGAATCACGTTCAGACCAGCTGCGTGTGCGGCATCAATGAAATAACGGAAGTCGTCGCGAGTACCAAAACGGCGGGTTGGCGCGTACAGGCCGGTTGGCTGATAACCCCAACTGCCATCGAAGGGATGCTCGTTAATGGGCAGTAGTTCGAGGTGGGTAAAGCCCATCCATTTAGCATAAGGCACCAGTTGATCGGCCAGCTCGCGGTAGCTCAACCAGAAATTGTTGTCGGTGTGGCGACGCCAGGAACCCAGGTGAACTTCATAAATAGAGATTGGCGCATCAAACTGATTCGCTTTTTTGCGCTCTTCAGTCTGTACAACCTTTTCCGGCAGCCCGCAAATAAGAGACGCGGTTTCCGGGCGCATTTGCGCTTCGAAGGCATAAGGGTCGGACTTCAGACGCAAGTTGCCATTGGCATCAATCATCTCGTATTTATAGAGCTGACCGTTATGCGCCCCAGGGATAAACAGTTCCCAGATGCCGCTCTCTTTACGCAGGCGCATCGGGTGACGGCGACCGTCCCAGTAGTTGAATTGCCCAACCACCGAGACCCGACGGGCGTTTGGAGCCCAGACAGAGAAACGCGTACCTGTGACGCCATCCATAGTATCTGCATGCGCGCCTAAGGTTTCATACGGGCGCAGGTGAGTACCTTCAGATAATAGCCAGGCATCCATTTCCTGGATTAGCGGACCAAAACGGTAAGGATCATCAATCAGGTTTTGCTGACCATGCCAGACAACAGCCAACTGATAGCGGAAAAAATTCTTACGTCGCGGAATGACGCCGCTAAAGAATCCCCGTGAGTCGAGACACTCCAGTTTTGCGAGTTTGCGCCCGGTTTTCGGTTCAATCACCCACACATCGGTAGCGTCGGGTAAAAGGGCACGGACTTCCAGTCCCGCGGTGGTTTTATGCATTCCCAGTACGGAAAAAGGATCCGCAAAATGGCCTGCAATTAGCGCGTTAATCACGTCTCTATCGATACGATCGGACATGCTTGTCTTCCTGTTTTATTGTGTCACCCCATCCAATTGGATTTTTGACTTCTGGTTGTGACATTTTTTTGACCTGAACGGCGCAGCACTCTGTGCATCCTCTCTGCGTCGTCCTCACTTCAGGTAAGGCTGTGAATACTCATGTATTCAGCCACCCTTAAAGAATAGCCAATGCTCTATTTAACTCCCGGTAAATCATGAAACATCTGCGCTTACTCCTGTATTACGCACTAACAGGGGCGGCATCGCGCCCCAGATTTAATGAATAAAGATTACGCCAGTTGACGAAGCATCCGACGCAGCGGCTCCGCGGCCCCCCACAGCAGCTGGTCGCCCACTGTAAAGGCTGACAGGAACTCTGGTCCCATATTCAGCTTACGCAGGCGGCCTACCGGCGTGGTCAGCGTGCCGGTAACGGCAGCTGGGGTTAGCTCACGCATAGTGATTTCCCGATCGTTCGGAACGACTTTCGCCCACGGATTGTGCGCAGCCAGCAGTTCTTCCACGGTCGGAATAGACACATCTTTTTTCAATTTAATAGTGAATGCCTGGCTGTGGCAGCGCAATGCCCCGACACGCACACATAAACCATCTACCGGAATTACGGAAGATGTGTTGAGGATCTTGTTGGTTTCCGCCTGCCCTTTCCACTCTTCGCGGCTCTGACCGTTATCGAGCTGTTTGTCGATCCACGGAATCAGGCTACCCGCCAGCGGCACGCCAAAGTTATCCACCGGCAGCTCACCGCTACGGGTTAAGGTTGTGACTTTGCGTTCGATATCGAGAATAGCAGAGGACGGGGTCGCGAGTTCATCTGCCACATGGCCATACAGATGGCCCATCTGGGTTAATAACTCACGCATATGTCGCGCACCACCGCCGGAAGCGGCCTGGTAGGTTGCAACGGACACCCAATCAACAAGATCATTGGCGAATAAACCACCCAACGACATCAACATCAGGCTTACGGTACAGTTACCGCCAACAAAAGTCCTGATGCCATTATTTAATCCGTCGGTAATGACGTCCTGATTGACGGGGTCAAGAATGATGATGGCGTCATCTTTCATGCGCAGAGACGATGCTGCGTCAATCCAGTAACCTTGCCATCCGCTTTCACGAAGCTTTGGATAGATTTCGTTGGTATAATCGCCGCCCTGACAGGTCACAATGATATCGAGGGCCTTTAGCGCCTCCAGATCAAAGGCATCCTGAAGTGTGCCAGTGGTTCCGCCAAAAGACGGCGCAGCCTGGCCAAGCTGAGAAGTAGAAAAGAAGACAGGGCGAATGGCGTCGAAGTCGCGCTCTTCAACCATGCGTTGCATGAGAACGGAGCCGACCATACCGCGCCAGCCGATAAAACCAACATTTTTCATAAGCGTTTTTTTCCTGCAAAGATGTGTGCTGTATAAATGTGCCGGTCTCCTCTTGGCACATCTTTCACCATACAAAAAGCAGCCAAAGTCGCAAGTGAAATTAATCAATGATAGCGAAGCCATCAGTAATGCGACTTATCCTGCTTTGTTAGCACGCAGAAAGTCCGCGGCAATTATCAGGGAATTTGAGTTATGAATGAAATCATTTCTGCAGCAGTTTTATTGATCCTGATTATGGATCCGCTCGGAAACCTACCTATTTTCATGTCCGTACTGAAACATACTGAACCGAAAAGACGGCGGGCAATCATGGTGCGAGAGTTGCTTATTGCTCGCCTGGTGATGCTGGTGTTCCTGTTTGCGGGTGAGAAAATTCTGGCATTTCTTAGCCTACGAGCAGAAACCGTCTCCATTTCTGGCGGCATCATTCTGTTTCTGATCGCCATTAAAATGATTTTCCCCAGCGCTTCAGGAAATAGCAGCGGGCTTCCGGCAGGTGAAGAGCCATTTATCGTGCCGTTGGCAATTCCGTTAGTCGCCGGGCCGACTATTCTCGCCACGCTGATGTTGTTGTCTCATCAGTACCCGAATCAGATGGGGCATCTGGTGATTGCTCTGCTGCTGGCCTGGGGCGGCACCTTTGTCATCCTGCTACAGTCTTCGCTATTTTTACGTCTGCTGGGCGAGAAAGGGGTGAACGCACTTGAACGCCTGATGGGATTGATTCTGGTGATGATGGCAACCCAGATGTTCCTCGACGGCATTCGAATGTGGATGAAGGGGTAACGAGGAGAGTTTTTCGAAAAGAACCCGGTAGTGTCACAACTACCGGGCGAACAAACTTAACTCAACAGCTGGAACGCAATCATCCCAACGATGGCACCGACAGTGCCGAGGATGGTTTCCATCATGGTCCAGGTTTTCAGCGTTTCGGCTTCGGTCGCGCCGGTAAATTTACCGAACAACCAGAAACCGGCGTCGTTAACGTGGCTGACAACAATCGAACCACCAGCGATACAAATCGACAGCGCCGCCATTTGCGCACCGGAGTAGTTCAGTTGTTCAATAACCGGCATCACCAGTCCTACCGCCGTTAAACAGGCTACGGTGGCAGAACCCTGAATGATGCGCACTGCAGCTGCCAGCACGAAGCAGGTGATAGCAATCGGCAGGCCCATGCCAGTTAACGCTTCGCCCAGTGCCGGACCTACGCCAGAGTCAACCAGCACCTGTTTGAACACGCCGCCTGCACCAATCACCAGCAGAATGATCCCCGCCGGTTGCAGCGCGTGACCGCAAATCTCCATCACTTTGTCTTTTGGCATGCCCTGACGCATTGCCAGGCCATAAATCGCTACCAGACAAGCAACCAGAATCGCGGTAAACGGATGACCAATAAACTCGAACCATTCGTAAGCGGTAGAGCCTTCTGGCACAAAACGCGCGGCAATGGTTTTCAGCCCCACCAGCACCAGCGGCAACAGGATCAGCGACAGGCTGAATCCGAAAGATGGCATTTTGCCTTCGCCGAGATGCGGTTCGCTGATGTCGTCAGGAATATGCAACTCCACGTAGCGGCTGATGAAATTACCCCACAGCGGCCCGGCAATAATCATTCCCGGAATTGCCGCACACAGGCCAATCAGGATCATCCAGCCAAAATCGGCGTTCATCTGCGATGCCAGCAGCATTGGCGCTGGCCCTGGCACCAGGAACGCCGCCGCTGCCGCCACGCCTGCGAATAATGGGATTACCAGCTTCACCAGGTTCGTACCGGTGTGGCGCGCCATTGAGAAAGCAACGCTAATCAGCAGAACAATCGCCACTTCAAAGAACAGCGGTAGCGCACAGACCAGCCCCGCAAGGCCGATGGCATAATGCGCGCGGCTGTGACCGAAGGATTTAAGCATTTTGACGGCAATCTGATCGACTGCGCCGGTTTCATGTAAGATCTTGCCAAACATAGCTCCCAGGGCGACAACCACCGCCAGGAAGCCGAGGGTGCCTCCCATCCCTTTTTCCATCGTCGCTGCGATTTTATCGAGCGGCATACCGGAAAAAAGGCCAGCCCCCATGGACACCACCATCAAAGCCAGGAAAGCGTGCATACGCGCCTTCATGACTAAAAACAGCAGCAGTAAAACAGACCCTACTGCTGTTAAAACAAGCGTTAATGTAGTCACTACTTATTTGCCTTTTTTAATAACCTCAATGGTGCTTGCCACAACACCTTCCAGCGGTTGATCGATATCCACCACCAGTACATCAGTTTCGTCCGCACCCGGCTCCTGCAGCGTTTCAAACTGCGTCACCAACATTTGGGTTTTAAAGAAATGGCCTTTGCGCGCTTTCAGGCGGCTTTCAATCACGTCAAAATCGCCTTTCAGGTAGATGAAAGAGAGATTCGGATTACCTTCACGCAGCAAGTCGCGATAGTGTTTTTTCAATGCAGAACAGACGATCAGTGACACTTTATTAGTGCGCTGCATAGCAAACGCGGCGTCGTTCAGCGCCTGCAACCACGGTTTGCGATCGTCGTCATTCAGCGGTTCGCCAGACGCCATTTTTTCGATATTGCGCCGTGGATGGAGGAAATCGCCATCAAGAAACGCGGCATGAAGTTGATGCGCCACTTCACTGGCGACCGCAGATTTGCCGCTGCCCGA
>ERZ1031671.10-NODE-10-length-15561-cov-4.818844_pt1 | contig 15561 bp, 17 predicted proteins | sample MGYA00519030_ERZ1031671 | MGnify/ENA primary metagenome ERZ1031671 (study PRJEB33719, sample SAMN04261218) | wastewater metagenome | biome: rural village; feature: human; material: feces | host: Homo sapiens | place: El Salvador | collected 2013-01-14 ... | reverse complement strand
GAGGAAATGTAAGCTCTTTTAATTCCTTCATGACCATCCCTCCTAAAGCTTCTCAATGCGTCTGATATGCTCCGCAACAACTGAACTATCTCCATCACTGTCATAATCCCATACAAGTTCATATATCCTTTCCTTACTGAAAACTTGACCGATATGCTGTGATAAAAGTTCTATGATGTCAAACTCTTTTTTAGCAAGCGGGATTTGCTCCCCGTTATAGTACAGGATTCTTTCAGTGTAATCTATTGCTAATTTATCATCAAAACGGACTTTTGCAGATTCTCTTTGACGGCGTTCACGCCTTAAATGCGCCGACACTCTTGCGCCAAGTTCATCTATTGAGAATGGTTTAACGATATAATCGTCAGCACCAACGCCAAATCCCTTAATTTTATCACTGTCCTCAACTCTTGCCGTCAGGAACAGGATAGGACAGGATACAAAATCTCGTATTCGCATACATACTTCCATTCCGTCAATATCTGGCATATTAATATCCAACAAAATAATGTCTGGCTGCTTTTCAGCTTTTTGAATTGCTTCCAAACCATTAACCGCTGTTATGGTATCATATCCATTAAATTCAAAATAATCTTTCAACATAGAGACTATATCGGCTTCATCATCGACAATTAAGATTTTATCTCTCATAAAACGCACCTCCATAGTGTAGCATACAGTATAATTATCAACTATTTATCTACTTTTTTATATCTTGCATCAGTAGGTTTATCCGCTTCTTTTGGTATAAGCCAAACACGATTTACATTCATAGCTCCGTCAATCCTATTTTTCTTGCAAAGTCGCTGTACCCATCTAAGCGACACATTCCATTTTTGTGCAGCTTCCTGTGCCGTCATATATTCAAACATTTCTGACCTCCTAAATCGTACTGTATTTATTATAGCCGTTTGAACGAACTGTATCAAGTGTGCAATTATGAACTAAAATCGCCTACCACAAGAAGTTTAATATCTTATTGCAAGAGATTTCAGACCGTTTCATAAGAAGCCTCGTTTCTGTAAAATATATATAGTACGATTTTGCAGGCACAAGGTGGTGAGCTTATGGACGAAAGAAATAATGATTTTGACTTCGATTTTACGCCAATCGGTCTGGCTATTAAAAAAGCAAGAACAACACAGGGTATGACAAGAGAACAGCTTGCCCGTATCGTTGACTACGACCCAAGGCATTTACAGGCGATTGAAAATGAGGGGCAAAAGCCGAGTCTGGAGCTGTTTATTCAGCTTGTGACGATGTTCAACATTTCGGTTGACGAGTACATATTCCCCAATAAAGAAGTCAATAAAAGTTCCGTCCGCAGACGCTTAGACGCACAGCTCGACAATTTAGATGATAAAGAACTGTCCATTGTAGAAGCAACCGTCAACGGTTTATGTAAGGCAAAAGAGTAAACAGAGGAAAGAAAAACCTCTGTTTTTCTTTTGCCCTTTTTTAATATGCAGGGATACCGTATCCGTAGATAACGCTGCTGCCGACAGCGTATTGCTTCTGCCTGCAAGCGTCGCCAGAGTTTCCCTCAACGGTATAGACAACGCCGTTTTCGCACTTCTCTACAATGCCCACGTGGTCTACCTCGCTGTCGCACTCCCAATCAAAAAAGATGATTTGACCTGCTTCTGGCTCAAAGCTGTTGTCCTGCCATTGCCCACGGTCTTTGAACCATTGCACCCCATTAGCGCAACCTGCGAATTTCGGTATCACGCCGCTGTCGATATAGCCGCACTCATTCGCACACCAAGACACGAAGCAGGCACACCATTCTACATGACCGTCAAAGCCGTACCAACTCCAATAAGGCTGCCCGCCCTCATTTCCGAGCTGTGTCAAGGCGACCTCCACAATCGTCTGGTTGCCGCCACTTGTGAACGCCCGCCCGTATGGATAATACCGCAGCACATGGGCAGGATACTGCGTGTCGCCATAGCTGTCCCAACCTAACCGTGACGCCTGCATGGTAGAAAACTCCACCGCATTGGCATAGGAATAGCCGCCATAGTTGGTCTTAGCCCACGAGATATAGCCATTACCGAAATTGTAACCTTGCAAGGCAAGTTTAATATGCTCCATATCAATCGGATTTTCTACCTCGGCAGAGATAAGAGCAGCCTTTAATTCCTGCACCCCGCACTCAATCGAATATTCTGGGTCTTTAATCCCATTTGGCTCATGGGGATACCTTGTGTTAAAGCTGCCCTCCGCCGCCTGCATGGGGTCAAGCCCACGCCCGCCACTTTCCTGCATCATCACCGCCTTGATAAGCTCCACATATTCGGGGACACCGTACTGTTTGGCATATTTCTGTATCAAAGGCTCATAGGCTTCCACCTCTGCACTGACAGGGGTATAGGCGTTGCTCCCGCTTCCGCCGCCAAACAGGGAAACAGCACAGCCGAGCAAGACAACAATGAGAATAATCACAACTGCAATCCAACCACCTGCAATTAAAGCGGAAATCAGAGCTTTTGTTCCTGCAATAATCGCCTTGACCGCAGCTATGGTGGCTCTGACCGTAGCTTTCGTTGCTTCGGCGGTTGCCTTTGCGGTGGCTTTTGCCGCCTGTGCTGCCTTTTGGGCAGTTTTCGCAGAAGCCTTTGCCGCTGCCTGTGCCGTTTTTACCGAGGTTTCCGTCGTTTTAATTGCCGCCTTAGAAGTTGCCTGTGCAGTTTTAATTCCCTTTTCGGTAGTCTTGACTGTTCCCTTAGCAGTTGTTTTCACCGCTTTTTCTGCATTTCGAGCTGTGGTCTTAATCATTTTTTGCCCCTGCTGTCGGGTCTTTATCAACTGCGATTTTGCTGTCTGGGAAACATCGGGGGCAGAGGAACGGCTTGCAGCCCCGTGACGGATCTGCAAGCCGTATTGTTCTGACATATTCTGTGCTACTTTCTGTTCTGCGGCTTTGACACCCCGACTTTGCTTGAAATCGCTTATTTTATCTTTTACCTTACCGATATTCTCCTGCGTTGTCTTGACTGCCTTTTGCCCCTGCTTATTGAACTGGTGGATACCTTCGTCTTTTACACGGTCTGCCGCATAAGAAATCCTATCCGCAGCATATTCTGTGGCAGAGTTTTCATCAGCGTAATATCCCTGTTCCGCTTTTTCCTTTATCCCCACATAGGCAGACTTCATACGCTCACTGGCTATGGCGGCTTTATCTATGGTCTTTATCGTGCCTTTGACCGCATCTCTGGTTTTTATATCAGCCATAGAAAACCTCCTTTCCCAGAGAATTTGCGTTCAAATCAGCAGACCTTTTTTGCCACTACAGCGAGCCTGCCGTTCAGTGCGGAGTATTCGCAGGTGGAAAGGGTAATGAGCCTGTCGCCGTATTCAGCGGTCACACCTGTATCATACAAAGCAAGCTCCTTGCACTTCCCGATATAGGAATTAAAATCTTCCTCATTCTCCGCATCAACAAAGTCGTAGTATCGGAAGCCCTCAGAACTATACGCCACAGTCTTAAATACAGCGACGATTTCATACTCTGCCTGCTCTGTGAGGGTATCAAACTGAATAGTCTTGTGTTCCTCATAGAAGCTCTTGGACTTGTAATCCTCCAACGCTCCAAACATCTTGCCGCCCTTGATGTGATGACCGTAGATAACTAGATTGTCACTTTCGGCAATATCACAATTCTCCTGCACATATGGCGTACCTAAGTCGCTGTACTCTTTTTCGAAATTGTGCTTCAGATAGAAATTCGGATTGTTCCTGCTCTGCATCACAGGATAATTGATTATCGTGCCGGCAATGGAAATCCAACCCACCATATCCTCATTCTGCAAATACAATTCCTGATACTTGGCAAGCACATCTTCTCCCTCGCTGACAGGGGTATCGTCTGGCACGGTTTCCTCCGTGGGAGCCTGCTTTACCATTTCGGCAATCTCCTCAAAGGCTTCCGTCTGTTCATTCACCTGTGCATAGTGATGATAAATACGAAAGCCGCAAAAAGCCGCCGTACCTAACAGGCACACGGCGGCTACAACACAGATAATAGATTTATAATTCTTCATAGGCTTTTCCTTTCTTATCTTGAAATTTCCGTCTGTTTTCTGGGAGCAGGAAGCTCCCTGCAATATTCGGGGTATCTGACCTTGATACCCTCCATAAAGTAGGGAGCAAATTCACAGCAGAACAACTCCTCTGGCGTGAAATACCGTTCCCGCCCTTCCTCTGCATACCCGTTCCAAAGGTTAAACGCAAGATGGCAGACCTTAACTGTTCCGCTTGTCTGCCAGCCGCCGTGCATACCCTCTGGCTCGATACAGTCCTCCTTGAAATTAAACATCTGGTTGATGTTCGCCCTCGTTTCCGAAGCGATACCCATTACATAGAAAAATGCCCTGTGATAACAGTCGTTCACTCTGCATTTCATCATATTTTCCAGAAAGAAATCACGGTGAGCCGTATCACGGAATTTAATATCAGCCATAAAAGACCTCCTTTCTTAGACCTCACCGAACTTGGTTGTCATCAGTTTGTAAAGCTCGGTATTGCGTGGAAACTTGTTTACAAACGGTACAAGGGAGCTGCCAACTTTGAGTAATCCCTGCCCTGCACCGACATTCGTGATATAACTCATCTGAAGGTCGGAGATATTAAGGAGCTTGGCAAGCTCAAGTCTGTCCGTGGACGCTTGGTTAAGCATAATGATAAATTCGCTGTTGGCAAGCATCGTCCTTGCGGTATGGCTCTGCAAAAGGTCGTCTACATTCTGCGTAATACCCGTACAGTACGCACCGTATTTACGCACACGCTTCCAGAGGGTAAAGAGGAAGTTGGCAGAGTATTCGTGCTGAAAGAGCAGATAGATTTCATCAATGAAAATAAAGGTGTTTCTGCCTTTGGCTCTGTTCTGAGTGATACGGTTTAAGATGCTGTCAAGCACCACAAGCATACCGATAGGCTGTAACTGCTTGCCCAAATCCAGAATGTCATAGCAGATAAGACGGCTGTGGGTATCAACATTCGTGTGCTTTGCAAAGGTGTTGAGCGAACCGTCCGTAAACAGCTCAATCGCAAGGGCGATTTCCTGTGCTTCTGGCTCATTCTGCTTTAACAGCTCCTCACGGAAGTCCTGCAAGGTGGGCGGCGTTCCCATATAGTTGCCCTGCTGATAGTAGCGGTACACGCTTGCCGTACATCGGTCAATAATGGATTTCTGCTTTGCTCCCAAGTTCGTGCCGCCGATGAGCTGTTCGCAAAGGGATAAAATAAACTCCGATTTCAGAATGACAGGGTTTGCACCGTCACCGTAATCAGAGTTCATATCCATAGCATTGATGTGATTTTCGCTTGTCGCAGAGATATGAATGACCTCTCCCTGCATTGCTTTCACAAGCGGGGAATATTCACGCTCTGGGTCAATGATGATTATATCGGCATTAGGGTCGGTCAGAATGATATTCGTCATTTCTTCCTTTGCGGTAAAGGATTTTCCTGCACCTGACACACCAAGAATAAAGGAATTGCCGTTAAGGAGCTGCCTGCGGTTGGCGATAATCATATTTTTGCTGATGACATTCTGACCGTAATACACACCGTTTTCGTGGTAGATTTCCTGCACACGGAACGGGATAAACACTGCAAGGCTCTCTGTTGTGAGGGTACGCAGGGCATCTATCTTCCGTACACCAAATGGCAGAGCTGTATTTAATCCGTCCATCTGCTGATATTTCAGCACCGCAAACTGGCACAAATGCTTTCTTGCGGTAGTCAAGAGAGCTTCTGTATCATTGTCGAGCTGCTCTTTGGAATCTGCCGTATGCACCATCGTCAGCACGGCAAACATCATTCTCTGGTCACGGATTGTCAAATCATCCAGAAATTCCTTGCTTTCTTTTCGCTGCTGTTCCAAATCATAGGGGATAACGGCAGAAAAATTGTTGTTCTGGTTCTGCTTCCTCTGCCAATTCGTGATATTGGTTTCCACACCAAGCAGACGGTTTTCCACCTCCCGCACGGCTTCATCTGTGGGAACGGGGATAATATCAACGGACAGCATCATATTCCTGTTCAGCTCACAAAGCTCCGCAACCATACTGTCCTTGATATATGCCGCATACTCTCTGAGAAAAATCACACGCCCATATCTGTCACCCATTCTGAAGCAGTCGCTCTCAAATTCAAAGGTATCAGGGCAGATAAAATCCTTGAAATCGTGACCTTTCCGCATCGTCTGGGTAATATCGAAGTGGAACGCTGTTTCTTCTCCTGTACGGTAGAAGTCGTGGAAGATACGCAGCTTGTCGCCTGCGTCCAGTTCCACGCACTTCGACCCCAGACGGTTAAAGTGGGCGATAAGGTCAGCACCCACACGGGCGAAGTAGTTTCGGGCTTCCTCGATATTCTTCTTGCAGACAGATACGGTTACATACTTATCCTGTACGATGGAATTAGCCCCTGTCGCCTTATCCAGAAGCATTTTGTTGTATTCCTTGCGGTACTTATCCAGACCGTCATCAGCCATTGGGATTAAAATGGTCTGTTCAAAATCAGCTTTGTTCAAGCGACGGTTGTTGATAGTGATTTTCGTGGTCGCACCGCTGTCAAGGGAATTAAGAAGCTCCGAGTATTCAAGGAACATCGCTTCCTTATCTTCACGGCTTGCCACGGCATAGTTTATATCCTCAAACTTAAAGGTCTTTGCGTACTTGTTCCTGCCTACAAGGAATATGCCGTCCTCCCAGATTGTCTTAATCGGGATAACATTCTGTACCGACTTCGGCACAACAAACTTTTCCCTGTCCTGCTTGAACAGATTTTTAAGAGTTCTCAGCATTGTTTACCTCCTTGCTGCGTTTCGCTTTTTTCTTTTTCGTTTTCTTTGGTTTCGGTGTCCTGCCTTTCTGCTTTTTCCGTACTGTCGGCAACCCTTTTTCGTGGGCTTCAATGGTCGGCTTCATCGTTTCGTAATAGAGATTATCTGGCAGGAACATCAGCTTTTTCGGCATCAGAAATTCTGATTTAATCCACGCCCAGACAAACTGTTCTGCGGTCATACCGTTGTATTTGATAAATCCCATAGCCGCAAAAGGGAACGCACCTAAGATACAAACCCAACTGAGGGTTTCCGTTCCAAACCGTGGACGGAGAAGGAAATACAAAACCACCGCCACGCCGCAGGCAGGGACAGTCCAAAAAACATACTCTCCGTATAATTACGGATTTCCTTATTTATCTTGACTTCCAATCATAGCACCTCCCTTACAAGCCCATCATTTCTCTTACAACACGGTCTGCCATTTTGACCGCACCGACAAGGACGAGCATATTGAACACAAGCTCCCCGATATAGCTCCATACCATTGTAACCGCCGCCGCATCGGGATTGACCACAGGCGGAGAAGAAGCAAATAGGGAAAAGATAATGCAGGCAAGCACGATAACCGCACCTTCAAGGCATACAGCGGCATAGCTCTTAATGAAGCTCTTGCCGACGCTTTGGCTCGGCTCTCCCGCAAAAGCGGAAAGGGGTACGGGTGCTATGGCAGTATAGATATACAGCTTGAAAAACCTGCCATATACCGACATAATCATTATGAATGACAGCACCGTAATAAACAGCCCGCCTATCAGCGTGACCGCCCATAGCGGGATACTCTCAAAAAATCCGCAGTCTTCAACGGCTGTCACGATTTCCTGCGGCAACACCGTCTGCTGTGCCGAGCCAAATCCTGCGGCATTCATAATCGTGGAAATCATACCCTGCACAATCTTAAACAGTGCCATCATCAGTTCTAATCCGTAGGTCACTGCACCTTTGGCAATGGCAAAGCGGATAAACAGCTTCAAAGCCTGCTCTGGTCGCTTGATTTCTGCAAAATTTCCGCAGGTACGCATCACACCCACAACAAAGAACAGCACGAGCAGGGCAAGTCCAATAGCCTGCACCGCACCGTGAATATCCACGATGACATTCCATATCGTGCCTCCCTTAAAGTTCTCTGGGGATTGGGTAATGAGCTGCCATATCTCGGCTAATTTCTCATTCCAGGTGTTTAGGGCGTTCTCTAAATTCTGTACCACCCAGTTATCAGACATTTGACCACCTCCTTGATGATATTAGATAACGGGAGCGAGTTCCGCACTCGGCGGATCTGCTCCCGTTATCTTTTTGTGTCAGTCTGTTATCTTAGCCTGTGATAAGAGTCAAGATTTCTTTTGCGAAGGTAATGACAACGCCGCCTGCAAGGGTCAAAAATCCGTTAGCTCTCTGGGACGGGTCATGGGATTTGAGGGAAAGACCAATCTGCACGATACCAAAGCCGAGCATAATCATACCAACAGCCCTCACCAGACCGAAAATGAAATCGGACAGATTGTTGACTACCTGAATGGGGTCATTGGCAGCAAAGGCGGTTACGGAAGTACCAAGCACAAATGTCATTGCCATAACAGCCATACAGTAATAGCGGAAGCCTTTCTTAACCTTTCCAGTCATCGGCAGCTTCGTGGTTTTCTTGTTCTCGTTCTTCTTAAAAAGTTTCATAGGGTAAATCCTCCTTATAAATTGAATATTTCTTCCAAGTCCTCATCGGACAGAAGCTCATAGGAAGTGCTGACAGCTTTCACGCTCACGGCGTTATCTGGAATATCACTGTCAAACACAAGGGTTGCGACAGCCTGCGTAGGCTCTCCGTGGATATACGGCGGTTGCCCTCCGTCAGCCGTCAGCTTCACATTCGGGTGCTTCAAGATGTCATACTTGAAGTCCATAACGGGGCGTTCTCCACGCACAAAAAGAAGTGCGTAACGATTATCAAGCATACGCACTTCGTCTGGGGTCATCAGCTCACGCCCCGAAATCTGATAATTTGTTGAATAGTTACCACTCCGCCCAGAGCTTTTCCCGTAGGTGTTGGTATCAATGGTTTCCTTGCCCAAAAGCTCTGACACATATTTGTGGGTGCTTTGCTCGTTGCCGCCCAGATACAGAAACTCATCGCAGTTGCCGACAATGCTTTCCCATTGCTTTTCAAAAAGGGCTTTGAGCTGTGCCAGATTTTGCAGGATAATGGATACCGATACCCCTCTGGAACGCATAACGGACAGGATTTTATCAAAGTCATCAGGCAATGAAACATTCGCAAATTCGTCCATTATGAAATGGCAATGCACAGGCAGGCTTCCGCCGTACTTGTGGTCTGCCAGATAAAAAAGCTGTTGAAAGAGCTGGGTATAAAGGATACTGACAAGGAAGTTAAAGCTCGTGTCGTTGTCTGGTATCAGAGCGAACAGAGCGACCTTCTTTTCTCCCAGACTTGGCAGGTCAAGCTCATCGGTGGCGGTAAGCCCTGCAAGGCTCTCCAGATTGAATTTTTCAAGCCTTGCGGCAAGGGTTATCTGGATACTCTTTAAGGTCTTTGCACTACCACTGTGGTAATCCCTGTAATACTTTAGGGCGATATGCTCTGGGTTTACCATTTCCAGACGGTCAAACAGCTCGTCCAGAGGGCTTACATAGCTGTCATCGTCCTCTCGGACTTCGCCTGCACGGAGCAGCTCCATAACCATCGGGAAATTCTGCTCGTCTGGCGGTGCTTCATATTTCAGATAGAACACCAGAGCCAGAAGCAGCATACTCGCCGCCGTATCCCAGAACGGGTCTTGCGACTGTGAGCCTTTCGGCGTGGTCGCCTTAAACAAGTTTGTTACCAACCTCTGAACATCGTTATCGTTCCGCAGATAGACAAAGGGATTGTAACAATGGCTGCGGTGCATATTGATAAGGTCAAGCACACGCACCTCATAGCCTTTGTTTTCCAACAGACCGCCGATGTCACGGACGATTTCGCCCTTTGGGTCGAGTATTACAAAAGATGTGTTGCACTGCATAGCATTTGGCTTGCAGAAAAACCTCGTTTTTCCCGCACCAGAGCCGCCGCAGACTAAAATATTCAGATTCCTACGGTGCTTTTTCCCGTCCAACCCGATACGGACATTCTGGGTCAAGAGCTTATTGGCTGACGGGTCTTTATCTCGGTACTTCTTATTCAAAGCACCTGCGTTGCCCCATTTCGCAGAGCCGTGTTCCTCACGCCTGCGGTAATTCCTGAGTGTAGAGAAATAAACGCCGATGCCCATAGCGTAGGCAAGTAAAAAAATAAGGACAGTCTTTACGCTGTCCTCACATACCATTATTTCAAACGGATTGCCCATCGCCACAGGCAGACCTCGGATAATCTCTACAAGACCGCCGCTGACATAGGGTGCTGTCAGCAGGGCAAGCCATACGACAGGAAGTATGCCGCAGACAGAAAGGATTAGGCTCGTTTTCTGGTCATCGTTCCTCATTGCACCTGCAATGCACGACCTTAACCTTTTTTGTCGGAGCGTGTGCCACCTTGCTTATCAGCTCGTCAACAGGCTCGGTGGGGCGTTCCTCCTGTAACTGCCTTGTACGCAGGGTGTTTAAGGCGTTGATGACGATATTCTTATCGTACTTATCAAGTGCGATATGGTATCGTTTCTCTCTCATAGTCTGCACCTCCGATTAGCGTTCCTGCTCTTTGTTCTTTGCAGGCTTGTTCTTCTCCATACTCTTATACATATCGCTCTGGATTTCGCCCAGAACATCACGCATCGTGCCAAGCTCTCCTTTGAATGCCTGTGTATCCATTTCCGCATACTCTCTGGGAAGTCTGGAAAAGTCAAAACCTCTGGTATCCACGCCATAACGGGAGCTTACCATATAGGCAACGCAGAAGGATTTGAAATCGGAAGCATCACGGCTCTCGTTGTGCTTAAAGTCATAGACCGCCGCCGACACTTCTTTTGCCATACTCACGAACAGCACTTCCTCGGAAAGCCCCTTCTTGACAAAAATGGTCTGCTGAGAGCTGTCATAGTAGGCAGGCAGTTCAAGCTCACCGACAGGAACACAGGGTACAGGGCTTGCATCAATCAGAGCCGACACAAGCTCACGCATGGATTTCGGCTCCTGTTCCTGCTGCCTGTCCTTTGCCGAGGTTTCGGAAATGTCATAGACCACCTTTGCGTTGTAGCCTACCGCTTTCGTGCCGTCATCACGGGTGTACTCCTTGCTTGGCTCAAGGATAACGATTTTCTGTGCGTCCTTGTTCACATAGACACGGCTCTGCTTCCAAGCGTTATAATCTTTGAGCTGTGTCGCTTCGGGCATCTGTGCCGATACTAAAACGGCGTTCACCACCGAGTAGCGGTCAAAACGCCCCTGCACATCAAGATACTGGCGGAAGCTCTCGCCGTCTGCCATCATCTCGGAGCAGGTGTTGTCAATCAGCTCATAGGCTTCCTGCCGCTGTGCCTGCTTCTGGGCAGCCCATTCCGCTTTATCAAAGGGCTTGCTGCCGCCGCTGAATACATCATAAATGCTCATACTGTTTACCTCGTTTCTTTGGATTTTGGTTTTTTTTCTTTCTCTGGGGCTGTTTATGCTCCGTTTTCCTGTTAGCACTTTTCGCTCTGTCGGAAGCTCCGCTTTTGTCCAGGGCGGAAGTGCCAATCTCTGCTTCCTGCTCCTTGCGGCTCTCCTTGATTTTCCGCAGTTCCTCTCTGACAGAAGGTTTCTCCTTAGTCATAGTAGCCCCCTCTGCGGACTTCTTTGGCTGCTCTGAGGTAGGCTCGGACTGAGGGGATTTTTCTGTCTTTGCCACCGAGGGGTTTGGGGCGTTTTCCTCCTTCTGGACAGGCTTGCCCATAAGCTCGTCAAGCAGCTTATCTTTCTCCGCCTTTTCCTGCACACCAATATCTGGCTCTGGCTGACCGTCCTTTGCATCTTTGGATTTCTCAGCTTCCGTCACAATAGAAGCGGTATCCACCGAAGCAAGATTAAAGCGTTCCACGATACGGCTGATTTTCGATGCGTCCTCGGCACGGGCGATGACATCGACCTCTGCATTGGGGTCTTTGTTTTTCCTGTCTGTGAGGACACAGTAAAGCACACCGTATTTTTTTGCTTCTTGAGTGAACTTCTTTAAGTCACCGTTTTTGACGGTAAAGACTTTCAGCTCCTTGCCAGAACGGAGCATACTCGTTAGCCTTGCTTTGCCTTTGGTTTTCTTTTCTTCTTTGAGAATGGAATACAACAGGATAGCGATGTTCTTCGCACCTGCACCTGTGATTTTGGCAGCGACCTCAAAGCCCTCCAAGCTCATTCGGACGATTTGTTCTGCCGCTTCGCCGCCTGTGTTCATTCGTCATCAGCTCCTTTCTTTGCTGTTCGTGTTCGTCTGCCCGTATCGTCTGCAATTTTTCCTTGAGGGTATCACTACGGGCGGAAATGCCCTCGCACAGTCTGACCTCCTTTCGTATAACTTTCAGCCGCTCCGAAATATCGGAAAGCTCTGCCTTGACCGCTTCCTTTTCTTCGCCGCTTGTCCTGCGGGATTTGGAGTAAAGCTCCTTTCGCTTCTGAAGCAGGGCAGACATCTCCGTTTCCAGAGAGCTTTTATATGAACAAAGCTGCTCCGCCGTATCAATGTGATTGCGGCAAAGCAGCCTTGTTTCCTGTGTGATGGCTTCCATCTTCATAAGGTCGTCCTTTAAGAGATAATGAAGCCGTGCATAATTTTGTTTTCTGTCTTTTGGCAGGATACCGAGCTGATAGCAGTAATGGAGATACAGCCCACGCAAGCCGCCGATTTTCTTGGCATTCTTCAATGAGCCTTTGACCCGATAGACCTTGACCTTTGGCTGTGGCTCTGAGAAGCTCTGAAATTTGACCGCATAGGAATTTTCGCTGATACGCTCCATAATCCTGTCATTGGTATATTCCTCTCCGAGCTTATAAAGCCGCTTGGGTCTTTGCCAGCCCTTGCCTATAATCGTCCAATACTTGCGGTTGGGGTCAAAGTTTATGCGGTAACCCATTTCTGTCAACTGGCGGTCAAAGTCTTTCAGCGTGAATGATTTGCTGATAGCTTCATCCACCGCTTGTCTGGCAACATTATCCCTCGTGGGTCGCCCCTGCTTTTCGGCTTGGTAAAGGGCGTAGGGCTTTTTCTTGCCGCTTGGATGTTCGATGACGGACAGGGCATACTCACGGCAAAGCTCATCGGAACGCTGACGGAGCAGCCGCAGATTTGCTTTGTTGTCGTGGTAGTGCATACCGTCCGCAAAAGAAACAGAGTTCACGACAAAGTGATTATGCAAGCAGTCGGTATTTAGGTGGGTGGCAACGATGACTTGAAATCTATCGCCCCACATTCGCTCGGCAAGTTTAACACCGACTTCGTGAGCCTGCTCTGGCGTAACCTCACCGTGCTTGAAGCTCTGAAAGCCGTGGTAACAGACAATCTCACTCGTGTCGTTCCATTGGACTTTGGCAATCATCATTTCATCTCTGGCAGTGGTCGGGTCACAGTTTACGCCTGTGACAAAAAAACGCTGCTCGGTCTTATCCTTATTAGTAGCGTACTCCATTACATCGACCATCGCCTGCAGGTCGGCTTCGGTGTATTTGGGGTTGGCGGTCTTTTCGGGATTTTCGGCATAGTCGATTGGGTGGTCGAGCCTGCCACGCACATCCCATATCTCGCAGACCGCCATTACGATGACCTGCGTGGAAACAGATACCTTTTGCGAATGTCAATCTGAAATTCGTGCCATTTCCTTGCTTCCTCACGGAGCATCGGGGTATCCACAAAACCGAGGGCGTTTGCCTTAACCGCAAGCTGATTGATACGGTTGCCAATGGCGGACAGCTCACGCATCATTTTATAGAACTCTGGGTCGGGCTTCTCGCAGAGCTGATAGCCCCTTACCATTTCTCTTAAAAAGGCTTCTTTTGAGCGACCCGATTTTCGCACAAGCTCATTAAGGTGTTCGGCTTCCTCCTCAGTCAGACGGAAAAGTATCTGCACATTTCTTTTTCGCATTGTCCACTTCCTTTCTCTCGGAAAGTCTGTTTATCTGCAAGCAGCACATACACGCAATGCCGAACAGACCACCGAGCATTGTGCCGATAATGAGAAATAAGAACTCACTCATTCTTGAACTCCTTTCTGTTCTCACGGGGTATTAGGGGCTGACCCCTAACAAGCGAATTTGGCTAACCAAATTCAGTGCTTGGTAAGACATCTCATTCTTCGCAATCGTCCTCATACATACACTCACCGCACACAGGGCAGAAGTACGGGCAGTCCGAACAATCTTCATTTTCCTGTGGTGTATTCTCGCCCGCACCGTCAAGCCCGTCCTCTCTCTGCTCGGTAATATCGGCTTCGCCGCAGACAAAATCATCATCGGTAAAGTTGATAAGGTCGGTATCAAACAGGATAATTTTTGTTTTTTCCTTTGCCTGTTCGGGGCTTTCTGCATAGACGGAAACGGTCTTTTGATAATGGGCGGTAAGGGTTACATCATACTTTTTCAATGGTTCATTCCTCGCTTTCAGCACTAAATTTTGATTTGGTTTCGGTGTCTTTCTGGTGAGAATCTACTACACAATCAACGGGCATCACTCCTTTCACACTTGGGCATAGGTCTTGCAATTTTCAGATAGGACAACAAAAAATCGTTGAAGTCCTTGCCGACAGGCGGAGGATCATCAACGATTTTGTAGTCTTTCTGCAACAGTTCCTTCAAAGTGGCAGTACAAAGCCTGCCTACCTTATCATTATCCAGATGCAGAACGATGGTCTTAATTTGTGGATTGGCACTCAAAAAAGTTGTGAGAGCTATGGGGATTTTGCTATCCTTCATCTCTTTCTTTGGCTGATACACTCCCGAAAGAGAAAGCAGACTTTCCGATTTGTAGTCCTTGCCCTCGCATTTTAGATAAGTGGCATAGGACAGTAAATCAATGGCGGCTTCAAATAAATGCAGGGTATCCGTTGGCTCCCTTGCCAGAAGTCGGAACGAATACCGCTTATCGCTGCCCGATGCGTCCTGCTTGAAAGTGCTGCCGAGAGTGCTTCGCAGGGCGGCATATTTCGGTGTTCCGCTTTCATCTTTCCCAATAAAAACAGCATTGCGGTAATCGGCACTCTCGTAGAGCGTTCCGTCTGAGATACACTCTTGTATGAGCTGATAGTCAATACCACGCCCGAAAAGATACTGTATCACTCTGTTACAATCCTTATTTTTGGGCGGCAGGAGCAGGACTTTCGGTTCATCTTTCTTGGGAGCAGGGGGCGGCTTCCAGTCCGCCAGCGTCTGTCCCGTGAGAATTTCCACGGCTTCCACAAAGTCATATTCCTTGACCTTGATGAGATAATCGAGGGCAGAATAGCCGCCGAAACCCCTCGACCACCAATACCATTTGCCGTTGGAAATCTTCAAGCTGTCGTGTTCTGCGGTACAGTACACATTGCTTGTGCCTTTGACCTTAACGAGATTGCTCGGCTCAAACTCACGCAGATAGGATAACAGGTCAATCTGGCGTACCCGTTCAAGCACATCTGGGTCAATCTGCACATAGGGTCGGTTAGTTCTCAATGGATAAAATCACCTCCAGAAATAGAAAAAGCCGAGGGGATTTCGTCAAATGAAAACCTCTCGGCTATGTAAAATATAGTTCTTTTAGAATGAAAAAAGCATCCCTTTTTC
>ERZ1031671.3-NODE-3-length-23088-cov-6.061217_pt1 | contig 23088 bp, 20 predicted proteins | sample MGYA00519030_ERZ1031671 | MGnify/ENA primary metagenome ERZ1031671 (study PRJEB33719, sample SAMN04261218) | wastewater metagenome | biome: rural village; feature: human; material: feces | host: Homo sapiens | place: El Salvador | collected 2013-01-14 ... | reverse complement strand
GAATATAAAACCCAGAACCATCAATGAAGGACGGATCATTCCATCTATCAGATAAATATACCCATAGGCAGCACGACTTCCCCTGTCATGTTCTACACCGAGATGTGTTGCAGCCCAGAGAGGACCAGCTGCACAACCTATTAATACACTCACTATCCAATTGCCAACAGCAATCATCCAGAAAATGAATGGTATTGCAGGTAGAAATATAGACAGCTGAAAGCCAATAACAAAGACCCATAAAAGGAAAAAGTTAATAGCCGGTGCGGTAACGGAGAATATTTTGTTAATAAAGGTTGCTGCTCCAGTGAATTTATCAAAGAACCAGCCAATGGCAGAACTTCCTGCTCCTTTAGTTATGGCTTGTGCTGCAATATATGTGCCATAAGTTGTTTCAACTGCGCTCAGTGTATAGTCACCAATCTTTTTCATCGTTATTAATGGGCTGGAAGTATCCTCATTTAGGGTATTTATGAAACCTTGAATCATGCTAATTCCAAATGACTGTTCTAATAATCTGGATATTAGTGTGTTGGGGTCCTCAGCATTTTGACTATCCATTTCATATTTGGATAATGAAACTCCCGATGTGCTTGATGTCGGAGTGTAAGTTGTGTTTTGCAGGTTGGTTTTGTAGGCCGCCATTACCCCCTGGTACAGGTCGGTTGGACCGGACTCTCCGATTGATGAGAGCGATGTCACTGAAGGTGCCTGGTTGGCAATGCTTGCCAGTCTCTGGTTGGCGGTCGCAAAGGTCTGATACCACGCGCCCAGAGTGATCCAGCCCTGGGTGTCCAGGTACTCTGTCAGTGCTTCCTGTATCGTGTTTTCACCGTTCACGTTGTTGATGGCCTGCTGCACCGTGCTTTCATAGCTGGATGCAGCCGACTGAATGATACTTTCCACGTCTTCGAAGGTGCCGGTGTTGTTATCCCGGCGTTCAATGAAGGTCGTCAGGAAGGTTTTTGCTGCCGAGTCCATCGTGTTAATCATCGTGCTGAGCGCGTTTTTCTGGGCAGTATAAACACCGCTGACATCCTGGTCGCTCAGACCATTGAAGAAGCTGTCTGAGACAGCTGTTCTGGCAGATGAATAAGGCAGTTCAACAGAGCCACATGTGCCACTGCCGTTGCTGACCGTGAGCGTGTAGCTTTTGTCGGTACTGCTGGTTGTGGTGGTCATGTAGGCCGTCTCCGACTGCATCAGGCTGTTAAGATCTGACAGCGACTGGTTGATGGCATATTTGCACAACTCCATCTCAAAGATGCCTCGCGCTGCCGTCCTTGTGCTGGCACTGGTTGGCTGGGTCGTCAGACTGTACCCGCCGGCGATATCGTTACCGGCAGTCGTGACTATCAGGTTTGCGCCACCCACGCCCATCACTGAGACGCCCCAGAGGAAAATGAGCTGCGAGAGTGACCAGCCGCTGGCCGTGGGTACAATGCCCAGAAACGCCAGCAGGGTGCTGATAATTGCGGATGCGCCCTGAAAACGTCCGGCCTGAGCCGCGCTGATAACCTTGCGGATACCAATGAAGCCGAACCAGAACAGAGCCAGCCCGCACAGAATCCCGTTGAATATGGCAAATGTATTGCCGATGACACTGGCGTTCGTGAAGCTGAACGGGTTGACGACCACATCTCCGAATATGGTGACCAGCGCCTGACGGGACAGGTCAGTGCTTTTCTCCGCTGCGGAGGCAATGGTTTCGTATGTTACGTCGTCTGCCTGTGCCGGCAGACAGAATAGCAGCAGGCCCGCTGTGGCCAGCAGGCTGATTTTTTTATTCATAAAGCACTCCGGCGTTTTCGGATGAAAACCAGAATCAGTGTTTTTTGGTGGTGGCGTCTGGCGGGGTGGGAAAAGATGCAGACGGGGTCATGAGCGATAAGCCGTGACTGAGCAGCATTTCTGCCGTCATTTGTTCGGCCTCTGTGGCAGCCATGACGGGAGATATCTGATCCACATGGATATGACAGCCCGGAACCTGTCCTTTACGGCGTGAACGTTCAGTGTCTTCACTGATGGTGATTTGAATGATGAGTGGCATTATCAGTGTTTCCCTTTGCCGATACCTGTGGCCTCGCTGAACCAGTTTGACTCAGCGAGGAAATGACGAAATGTGCCTTTTTCTGCCGGGCTGACACGGCGGTTGCGTATCTGCCACAGCCGGAATCCTGCAATGAGTGACTGCGATAATCCGCACATGGCGCAGCCCAGCATCAGAAATATGTTGGAGAAAAACAGCCCGGACGGGGTGTCAAGAGTCCGGGTAGTCCAGTAACCGGTTGAGAGCGCAGATATCCAGAAAATAAAGCGGAATACCAGTTGCTGGCGGCGGTATCCCTGCTCCAGCTGTGCCGGTGTTTTGCCTGACGCTGCCACGGCCTGTGCCCAGCCCTCAGTGGTCTGATTGTCCGGTGCTGTTGTTTCATCGCCGGCTGTGCCGGACAGGCCGGGAAGGTGTTTCCGGGCATCCTTCATTCGGGCGTTAGCCTGGTTGCGGGCGGTTTTCCCGATAACACGCAGGGCGTCGACCGGAAGAAGGACCCAGAGCACGGTCCGGCCCATGCGTGTGAGAATGTTGCTCTCTTTGTTTTCAGGGGAGTGTGTCATCGGCTGACTCCGTTATTGATTTTGTCTTCAAGCGCGCCCAGTCGTGCCGCGTAGGAATCGCGTGCGGTGACGGCCAGCAGTTGTCCTGTGAGAATGTTGTTTTTCCTGATCTGCTCTTTAATGTCGTGCAGCTCCCAGGCAATCAGCGAACTGATGCGGATTTGTTCTCGTGTCAGGTTGTCCCCGTCCATCTGCTGCAGGTCCGTCTGATAATCCGTGTTGGCATAGCGGCGTCCCACTTCAAAGGCTTCAAACTCCCGGTTGCTCATTCCGGACGTTCTGGCTGTATCTGACACCGTGGCTTCGTAATAGCTTTTTGCCGAATCAGAGCCGTTAATGGCCTCGTTCACGGCAGCGGTGGTGGCGGAATTGGGGGTACTGTCAGCAATCAGGGACTGCTGGGGTTCTGCAGCTGCATCCAGAATGGCATTGAATTCATTCTGCAGGCCGGTGTAGGCCATGCCAGTAGTCGTGACGGCATCCCCTTTTTTCAGCGTTCGCCCGGCAGACGGTCTGGCCGTGTTTTTCAGGTAGGCCTGTGCGGCATCTATCTGGTCCTGAGAGAACGTCAGGTCGGGAGTCTTTCCTGTTTTCCCCGCACCGTCATACAGTGACCGGACCTGGCTGTCGCCGCCCGGATAACTGCCAACGGAAGGGCAGAGAGTGGTTCCGCCGAAAGCGCTGTAATCGACCTCCGTACAGTACGACGCATGAACAGCTGCACCTGTATAGGCATCCGTGGCTTCGGAGGCCGGCGGCGTGGTGAAACGCTCCTTCACGGCGGCTTTTGAAATCCCTGAACCGGAAGACAGGCTGGATGTGGTGGCCCGCGCCTCGTTGCGGGCCTGAACGGCCACGCCGGAGGCGGATTCACTGCAGATACTTTCCGGCAGAGTGAAGCTCCTGCGGGCTTCCTCAAGCCGCTGGACCTGATTACTGAAAATCTGCTGTTCGCGGTTTGCCTGCGCTGTCTGCGTGATGATGGCATTGGTTTTCGACGCGTTTTCCGCAATCGCCGTTGCGATTTCCTGCTCAGTGGTCAGGATGCTGGCCAGTGCCGTGTTTGCGGTACTGAGCTGGGGAACAACCTCGGTTGATATGGGAACGCTTGAATTCACATTCACGGTCACTGCGGAGACCGCCAGTGGTATGCAGTAGCATCCCAGGCCGAAGACGGCAGCAGGGAGCCGACAAAAAGTAAGGCGCATGAAAATACCTCACGGATGTGATGGAGAAAGAAAAAGGAGAAATAATCGGGGGAACAGACTGTGTCAGGGCTGAAAAAACGGCAGCGACAGACGCCTTTAAAGACGATAACCCTGCTTTCCGAGCAGTTCTGTCGCCAGTCCTGCCGTCACTGACGTTGCTTCCCTGTCACCGGACTGTTTCCGGCGGTACTCAATCACCCGGGCTGCAGAGCCGTGCGGGAAGTTCTCTGCCAGAATACGGCGTGCGGTTTTCGTACCCACCTCTTCATTCAGCAGACGGCGCAGGGCGCTGTCTTCCGGTGATGAGTTCAGTGCCCAGAGTTCTCTGGGCCCCAGTGTGTTTTTCAGTATCCGGGCCATTGTTCCCAGGCGGGTTCTGAACACGCCGAGGAACGATGTTCCGCTGCCGTCCGGTGCGGCACCTCCGGTATGTCGTGAGAAGCGTGTCAGCGTCACGTCCGGTACGCCAAAGTGCTTCCGGAGCAGCTCCTTGTCGCTTTCCCGGATTTTCATCAGCCACAGTGAGTTGGCAGATTTTAATATTGCCTCCGGGAAGTCCCCCAGATACTGTGAGCACAGCACGGTCCGGATACCGAACTTACGCATTTCCCTGTCGTTGGTTTCCAGCGCCTGCAGAATGAAATCAATACCCCGCACATTGTGCAGCTCATCGTACAGCTTTGTTTTAATTTCCTGGTCCAGCTGGCGAATACGTTCCTGCATGGCCGGCCAGTATGCCGGTGCCAGCGTTTTTTTCACCTCTTCCTGGTACTGCGGCAGGATGAAGTCCCCGCTGGTGATTTGCCCGGCGAACAGATACATAATCCCGGTTTTCAGCCTTCCTGCCGGCGTGGCATCTCCGGCCACCAGGTTCAGGTCAACGGCAATCAGGCGCGTGTCCGGGTTCAGGGCGAAACGTGTCCGGCCTGCCAGCATTCTGTACTCGCTGCGGGCGCTGGTCAGCGAACGCTGGATATAACTCAGCAGCAGCTCCTGTGAGCCGTCACGCTGCACGGTGCCGAAGGTGGTCCGGATGGCTTCAGTGGAGAGCAGACCGATCATGTCTGTCAGCTCCGGAACGGCCTGGTAGTGCGCCTGCTGCGCCTCTGCCTGATACCCTCTGTCGTGCAGCATATCCCGCACGTCGTACCAGGTGCAGAGACTCCACCACTCTGCGTCATGCATTTCCCGCAGGCCGCTCTCGGCCAGCGCCCGGTCCACCGCCGGGAGGGTGCCGTATTCATAGAGGCGGGGAGCGGTCTCTGCGGTCTGCGTGAAGGCGGCATCGATGATCCGGGACAAAATCTGTCGGGTGTCTGCCGGGTTGGGGGCATCGGCTTTCGAGGCGTCAATGCAGAGGGCATACAGCAGGTTGAGCATGAACTCCCGCTCCGGCGGGATGGGATAACGGGCACCGAACAGAATGTCAAAGGGGTTGCGGCAGTATTCGTCGCTGTTCTTCAGTACGATGCCCACCGCCTCATCTTTCCTGTCTTCCGGCAGGTTATCGCGAACCAGCTGGATCTGACCCAGCGCGGAGTACCCTTTGTCAATGACAGCAAGAAACGGCAGTTTCTGCATGGCAGAGGTCACCATTGCGTTACTGAGGGCGTTCACCAGTACCGATTTCCCGGTGCCCGGTTCACCACCGACAATCTCCGTGAACTTTGTCTGTCGGGAGCTGGCCAGCCCCAGCGGAACGGGTTTCCCGTCCTCTACATGCCCCATCACCTGCGCGTCATCTGACCAGGCCGATGCCGGACGGTTGAAGGGCGCCAGCCAGAGTGCCTCGTTCAGCGGCGGGTAGAGCAGGTTCGGGCCGGATGAGGTGGAGGCCGCCAGCAGGCTGTTCACCCAGCCGCGGCGTGGGTCACCAAACGTAGTGGTGACCTCGCAGATGCCCCAGCCTTCCAGTGCTGAACGCAGCAGCATCAGGTTACGTCGGCAGTCCTCCTTTGTGGCCGCCCAGGTGGATGCCACGATGGTCATGACGCAGACCGGCGTGGTGCGGTCAGTTTCAGCAAGCGTCTCAATGGCATCGCTCAGGGGGCGGATGGAATTAATGAAGCGTCCCATACTGGCCAGAAAACGTTTTCCCTGGAGCTTTTTCATGCCGCCGGGCGCAATATCCATGCGTATCCGCCAGGGGACACTCCGGGGAATACGGACAATCAGGTCGTTCATGCTCTGCAGTTGCTGCGGTGGCAGCACGATACTCGCCGTGCCATGCCAGAGTCCGCCAGCCCGGACCAGACTGCCCGATGTCTCCACATCATCGCTGAACAGCTGAAAGTTCAGTGGTGGGGCGAGCAGTGCGGATATATCATCCTGCTGTGGCCAGCCTGCGGGTCTGTTTTCACCGGCAAGGACCGGTCGCCAGTCCCAGGGAACCTGTCCGCGCAGTATCTGGCTGCGCAGTTCCCTGCAGACTTCTGCCGTTTCCATCAGTCTGACAAGCTGACCTTCCCTGTCGGCAGACAGGGCATGAATCAGTGTGTTGATAAGTGCGTCATGCCGGATTTTCAGCCCGGAGAACATCGGTTCCCAGAGCGGCTGTCCGTACCTGGCATGAGGCATTGCTGTTTCTGTCTGCGTTTTCTTTTTCAGGTAATCCGTGTACTCCGTACGGCTGGTTGCCTCATGTGAGCTCCAGACGGACAGCCAGCAGCGTTCGCGGATCAGCCAGGGAGACAGCGTGGCGATTTTCTCGTCAAGAATATCCTCCATCTGCATGCCGGTCCGGCGCAGGGAGGCATACTGGGGGGCCAGCATGTTCCGGATTTCCGCTTCCCCGCCTTCGGGGTCCCGCTCGAGAACCATACTGATTTTGTGTCCGGGGGTCCGGAAAAACGTCGCCAGCGCAGGTGTCAGGTGCTGTGCAAAATGCGCCAGGGAGGTGCACGGGCTTCCTGGTGGAATCTGATCCGGTGGAACATCCTCCCTCATCTCTTTCAGTGCGCCGGCGATTTCCAGTGTCGACATGTATTCTCCTCTGGCAGTGACGGCAATGTAAGGGGAGGTCAGTTCCGGGTGTCGGATACGGTCATCGTCGGTCAGTGCAATGACTGTTTCCAGATCGCAGTATTCCGGAAATTCTCTGGCAAGTCCGTAGCGGGACAGCCAGATGAGGCTGTCTTCAATGCGGGTGATGATTGACATTACGGTTTCTCTGTACGGTAGATATGAAGGGATGCCGGGCGCAGGATGAGCGCCAGTCCCCGCAGGCGTTCGCGCATGCGGCTGCGCTCACCGGGCGGTGCGCAGAGCAGGGCTGCAGCAAAATCAGCGGGGCGTGAGGTGCCGAACATGCGGCGCACGGGGCGGCTGAACAGCAACAGGTGATCCAGCGCGCGGCGTCCAGCCTGCCGGCGTGTATCACTGGTGCTCATCATGTCGCGGAGCGCCAGGCGGTTCAGGCCGACTATCCAGGGGGCGGCAAGGTCGGGCATCCAGACCATTTCACCCTGCGTGGCTGCCGGCCCGTTCAGCCACAGCCAGGCATGGCAGATATTACAGACGGCGTTTTTCCTGAATGCGTGACGCCGGGAATCCAGTTGTGTGGCTTCAGTTGATGTCAGGGGCCTGATATCCACCGTGTCTGTCAGATCTTCATCTGTGCCGAACGGCAGGTGCTGCTCCAGGTAGTGTCGGCAGGCTTCTGTTGCCCCCGCTGTATTCCTGCCGGGCTCGAGCATATGTTGCAGCGTGACGATATGCTGTTCATGGTGGCGGAGAACGCTGGCGTCAGGTAGTTGCCAGAGTGTACTGGTATTCATCCGGCAGGCCGGACAAATGCCGCCGTGATGCGGCTGTGGCCGCTGGTCGTACGTTGTGTCGGGTATAACGTCCGGATAAGGCAGGTTCATGAATTCCTCCACTTACAGCCCGCTGTTCAGCGGTTCGGATTCATTCCACAGGCGTTCGAATTCCCGGGAATACGGTTGTGCTGCATCCGGCATATCGCGAAGGACAATGACGTTTTCTGCGTTTCGTTTGTCGGCAGAGGCGGTGTAGTTGAAGCTGCCGGTTTCCACGGTCCGCCCGTCGATAATCATGAACTTGTTATGCATGATGTCGTAATGCCCGTTCACACGAACGGGAATACCGTGACGGGCCAGCCAGGTGGCGGCGGTATAGCGTGAACCATTGGCTTTTTTGTCTGCCACCACGCGTACACTGACGCCCCGTTCAGCAGCCTCAGCCAGTGCCTGTGCCGTGCTCTTTGAGGTGAGGTAATAGGCAGCAAGGTCAATGCTTTCCCGGGCCTGACCGATGACATCGAGCACTGCCGCCTGAGCACTGCCGCCGGGGGAGAATCCCACGGTTACCTGCTCTGCAGCCGGACAGACGGATGGCAGAATGACAAGACTGAAGAGAACGGCAAGGGCCGGTAGTTTTTTTCTGTTAATCAGCATAAAAACACTCCCTGAATGCCGTTTCCCGCAGGAAACGGCACGGTGAGAAATTAACCGACGGTGGTGGTTTCCAGACCGGACTGGCTCTGGGTACTGTTGATTAGCGCCCCCACGGAGAACAGTCCGGCCCCGACGAGCAGGGCAATAACGCAGCCTTTCGCCGTGACGTTGGGGGTTTTACCCACACGGGAGAAACCCACCAGGCCCCCGATGAACAGCGCCGCCCCCCCGAATTTTGCGTAGGTCAGCAGGGAGGTGAGGCCGGAGTCGGCACCGTTTGCCCAGCTGTTCAGAATTGCGGCCCAGTCTGAGGAGGCATGAGCCTGAATGGGCAGCAGGGGAACCAGCAGCGCGGTCACTACTTTCACCAGACGATGCTGCTGGCGGGTCAGGTGCCAGCTGATACGGGTACAGAGCATCAGCCAGCGTTCAGCCGGATGGCACAGGGACAGCGAGCGAAGATACTTACGCATATGTTTTTCCTCATAAAACAGAAAGGTGGACTGAAGGGTTAAAAATGGATGTTCAGCGAAGTGAGCGTGGCATCCAGCACGTTGTCGATGAACGCGAGCAGCGTGCCGAAAATGATTTTTCCGAAGCCGAGACTGGTGTTTTCACTGGCACTCAGTGCCGTATGACCTTCCAGTCCGGAACGTCTCAGGGTGTTGAGGCCGCCCATGAAACAGCCAATACCGAACAGGCGTGCCACTGTCAGCAGGGCGTTGACGGCTTCAGCCCCCTGACCAAACGTGGATGTGGGGGCCCAGGAAATGCTGTCAAAGGAGGTCATTTCAAAGCCAAACTGCGCACCGGAAGCATTCACGAGCGGCTTCAGACATGTCAGACCGGCACAGAAGAAGAGGCTGAGCAGTGTCTTCCCTGTATACACCTGACCGCCCCGGTTTCCCCTGCTGTGGGCGCTGGCCAGTACCAGCGCAAAGCCTGCCACACCAACGAATGTGCTCCAGGAAACCAGAAAGGAGAGACCGGAGCTGTAGATGTTGTTGCCAAAACTGATGATGGCTGACAGTGCATCTGTGGACATTAGTGGATCACTCCGCCGGTGGTGGTCACAGTGCGTTCAGCCGGGTCAATACCGGTGATGGTCACACTGCCCAGCTGGTCTCCCTGACGGACAGACCAGGTACTGTCTTTCCAGCGTATCCAGGCCATGCCGCTGTCCATCGACACAATACGCATGCCACTGATGGCGGAGTGGACGGTGGCGCGCCGGGAAGCCGGTGCGGTGTCTGTCGCCTGTGCAGGCTGCGCCGCAGTTCGCGGGGCCGTGGTTGTCTGCCGGACTGCCGCCTCCAGCGCCTGTACCCGGGTCATCAGGTTACGCAGGGCGTCTTCATCCTTGCGCAGGGCATCTGACAGGCTGGCGACGCCCCCGGACAGTTTTGTTATCTGCGACTGCAGGGCGTCTGTTCGCTGATCCATTTCCTCCTTCAGAGCGCGGGTCAGTGCCTGAAGGTCAGTGCCCCCGGTCGGGGGGACGGCTTCTCCGGGCTGGTTGTTGTCCATCGTCATCGCGCGGGACTGCGTGTGTGCCGTCCGGAGAGCTGTGTCGGCCGCCGTCGTTTCCGCCGGGGTAAGTGTCAGGTCGTTGCCTGCCGGCGGTGAGGAGGGCAGTGACGTGACGACAAGGGCGACAATGGCCAGCAGAATACCGCCGATAATGGGAAGACTGAGGCCGAGAAAGAGCGGGCGCTGCCAGTGCCAGAAGGGTAGTGGGGTATCTTCCTCATCTTCCGGGGCACTTTCCGGATCGTCATCGGTATCCGTGATTTCCTCGTCCGCTTCAGGAAGGTCGGGGTCTGTGTCCGGTGGCGGTGCCGTGAGCACCTGCAGGTCTGTGTCTGTGGCGGGATCAGGGAGTATGTCCGGGATGTCAAAGTCACCGGTGTTGTTGTGCTGCTTACTCATCGGATTCGTCCTCTGTTTTCTGTCGGGCGCGAAGTTGCGCCAGTGTTGGCTGTCGGCTCTCCGACGTGACCTGTGCGTTTTGTGTTGTCCGGCTGGCTCCGGGTTTGATGGCATCCGTGCTGTAGACGCCGTCCACAAACTGGATGGCGATGGTTTCGTTGCGGTTTACGGTGACCTGGGTGGCTGGCAGTTTTGCTGCATCCTGCTGCAGGACACTGCCACCTTTTTCTGCCATTCCGCCGCCAATCACGCCTGCCAGCACCTTGCCGGACGGCATTGCCGTACTGGCGAGGGTGCTGTACTGGTTGGTGAGGATTTGTGTGTTGGCGGATTTGAACAGCGAGCCGGCCTCGCCAAAGCCTCCCAGAAAGGCGGGCAGGAAAATGCGGGACACGTAGCGGTGGTTAACGTCGCTGGCGACGGAAGACTGCAGCGTCTTCTGATCCTGTGCCCAGGCATTAACCTTGTATTCCGTACCCTGCCAGAACATCCGGGTGAAGTTGATTTCAACACCATCGCCGACAAGGGTGACACGGGCCGCATGCAGTCTGGCCCCGGCCCAGGGACCTGCGGGGATATTCGCCACCACCTGAGACGTGGTGTTGTCCGAATCCACTGCCGTCTCGATATAAGCCGGCACACGGGTCAGCGCCGGAATTATCGTGACGGGCGGTGTGGTCACATCCGTGCTGCGCATGGTGGCAGGAATGATGCTGTTCCCACTGGACAGCGATGAGGTCCAGTTGTGCCAGATGCCCTGACTCTGTCCCCCGTTGCTGCGCCCGCTCCCGCCGCTCTCCCCGCCGGGTACGGTAGCCACCGTCAGTGTGGCCGGTGTCGTATTTCGCAGGCGTGCCAGCAGCTGCTTCAGGCGCTCCTGCCTGTCCTTGTCGTTCACGCGTTGCTGTGACGGCGGCGTCCGGTTATTTTCCCGTGTTGTGCGTTTTTCGTCGTTACCGGATTGGCCGGTTTTTCCCGTGTCTGTGTTTTCGACGGGGATATCCACGCCACGGGGAATACTGGCCAGGAAGGATGTATTGTTTTTTTCTGCCTCTGCTGCGCCCTGATCGTTATCCTGACGCAGGAGCTCCCGGTAATGCGCCGTTTCATCGGTGGTGGTGCCTGTCCGGACGCTGGCGGCACTCAGGGCGAGTCTGCTCTGTGTTCTTTCCTGTGGCTGGAACCAGCCCATCCCGACGTAGCTTATGCCGGCGATGAGTACCAGCGCAGCGACGACCAGTACAACGCCTTTTTTGCCGGACTGTCCGGCATCCTTTTCTGTGGACATCGTTTACTCCAGTTCCGGTGAGGCTGTGACGGTGCGACCGTCAACGGAAAACGTTAACAACGGGGTGACGGGCAGCTTCCACAGGCGGGTTCCGTCGGCAGATGACAGCGTCTGTTCGAACTCATCGCGCAGCATTGCACGGCACCGGACATACAGGTCATCGCCGATACGCCACACCCGCAGATTATCCGGCCCACCCCTGACCTTCAGGCGACGGGCACCATCGGGCGGTGTCCCGTCCAGAAAGGCCTGCAGCGTTTCATCATGAAGCGCCACCCGTGCCGGTGGTGTGGGGCCGGCAGCGGCCTGCGGTCCCTGCCGGGGGATGCGCAAATCAAGACGGGCATCGATTTCACGTGACGATATATTGCTGTCGGGATCGCCGCTGGTCAGACTGATGATGACCGGCACTTCCAGTCCTTTCAGAAGCACCGTGACGTTGCCTGATGCCCAGGCTGTACGTGGCAGGACGGAGAATACCGGTGAGTCCGGGATGTAGTTGATTTGAAAGAGATGTTCATTCGGATTCATCGGTGGTGCCGCCAGAGGCCAGGGGGCTCCCGTGCTGTCCTGGAACGTCACCGTGCTGGCGTTGTTGAGGGCAAGGCGCAGAACCGGCAGGCTGGCCCCCGGAGAAAGACTGACAGTCAGTGAGCTGATGCGGGGAACGACGCTGGTCACCGGGGCGGCCAGCGCCTGCTCCGTGGCCTGCAGCCGTTTTGCCAGTTCCCGGATTTCGTCCGGGGTCAGCGGTGAGTCAAGGGCAGCCGCCTCCTGAGCTGCCGGAGACAGTCCCGGCAGGGGGGCGGTGCCGCTGATGGGGGAGGCCGGCACACTTCCCCGCGTACCCTGCGCGGATGTCCCCGGCGTTCCTGTGGATTCGGCCAGTACCTGGCCTGACAGGACGGCAAGAAGCAGCCCCGTCAAAGGGAGTAATTTTGGCATTGTGTCCTCGGACTGGTTAATCGCGCGGTGCGTCGCGGGAGATGATCTGGCGGATTTCCATCCCGGCGTATTTCACACGGGGGTCCGTGCGCTGGATGGTGACTTCGAACAGTTGCTTCTGTTCGGGACGTTTGGTTTTCTGACCAACAAGCTGCAGGCTGACCCGGTACTGGATCACCCAGACCCAGGTACCGTCGCTCAGGCGGCCGGTTTTTGACACAACGCCGGCACCGATACTGTTGGTCAGGTTCATCCTGTCATCGCGTATGGAGGAGAGGATGTTGGAACTTTCCAGTCCCCTGACGTAGCCGGTATAGCCTTCGGCGGAGTAGTACGGACGGACCGCCGCCGTCTGCTCCCGGAAGTGCACGAAATCCAGAGAGAAGGATTCGCGCAGGGCGCGGGCACCGAAATCAATGGCGTCATTCTGGGACCATCCGGGTTCATCTGTCGGCACAATACGGGTGATAACGCCGTTCTCTGTTGAGAAGTAGTGCACCGGAGGGTGGGCGACCTTCCAGACCAGCCAGCCTGCCAGCGTGACGATTACGGCAAGGGCATACGCCAGCACAAGCGTGATGTGGATCATGCCGCGTCCGATGGTCAGCACGTCGGCTGCTTTTTTCATCAGGGCCACGGCATCGGCGTAAGGAGTTTTCTCCCGTGACGATTGTTTTGCTTTTCCGGCCGAAGCCGGTTTTTTTGTTTTCTGCATGACGGACTCAGAACAGTGAATTAACAGAACTGGTAACCTCGCTCCAGGGGTCCAGCGTCACGCTGGGGGGGATGTAACTGTTGGCTGAGGAAACCACGACACTGCAGACTTTCTTCTCCAGTGACTGCAGCAGGGCATCGATATTGGCACTGAGATTGACCGTCAGGGACAAATCCCGGATTTGAGACAGGCAGTCTTCCAGGGCACCGGAATAATCCGACTCATAGTCAGACCAGGACTGCGCCGCTGATTTGGCCAGCGAATAGCCCCGGGAGGCCCCTTCCTGTGCTGCTGTGTATGCCCGACATGTGGAAGCGGCGGAGGCCGGGGTGGCGAATAAAGGCAAAAGAAGCAGACAGGTGGCTGCAGCCACCCGTCTGACGGAGCTCTGTGTCATGGCGGGTTCCTTTAATCTGGAAAATGAAGGTTATGCAGACGAAGTGGTGCCGGGTCTCACCGTCCCGGCGCGGGGTTGTGCTGTGCTGCCATCTCCGCCTGCTGTGTTTTTTTTGCCTGTTGCTGCTGGTCCCACTGCTGCATGGTTTGCGGGAAACCGAGCAGCCGGAAGTTGTCGGCAGACAGCTTACGGGGGGCCGTCAGCGGCACATGCAGGGTGGTTTTATTACCGGCCAGTGTGAAGCTGAGCGTGTCCGGAGGTACGGGGGTGCCGTCCTGAGAGGACGTCCGGGCATTGCCGTATCCGGCATAGCGTGGGCCGTCTTTCGTGATGGCCGTAACGACCAGTTTCTGGTTGACCGGTGTGACAAGAACGGGGAAAAGCCCGTGCCCGCCCAGCCGCATCACGCCCTGATAGTAATTCCCGGCTGTCCGGAACAGGGCTGCCTGCAGGCCGTTGTCATTACTGCCCCCGGCGATCATTGTGAGACTGTTGCGCGGCAGCGGTGCTGGCAGGCAACGGGATGAGGCAGTCGGGGTGCCCGGACGCCCGTTGTCCAGCAGGGCGATATCCTGTGACGGCAGTGGCAGTTGTTTCAGCTCATCCTGCCACTGTGGCAGTACCCGGCAAATCTGCTCCATTGCTGCCCGGAATGTCCCGGCATCGAAGAGTTTCATCTGTTCGCCGGGTTGCGGCTCTTCAGAGATCCTTGCTGTTGCTTTTCCTGCAGACTGCATAGTCCATTCGCACTGTGCTTCGTTGCGTGAGGCCATTGTCACAGTGACCATCTGCCCGGCTTTGTAATCCCGGGTCAGTTTGCCGAAGGCATCCCCCCAGAAAGTGACGGTCTGTGAGCGTGTCTTCAGCTGTATCCAGTCAGTCATCTGGTTGCTTTCCGGATCGGTGCCCCGTCCGGATGCCTCCAGACGGCCAGTGACAGGTTTGCCCGGAACCATACGCGCATTATCGCTGGTTGTGGGTGCCGGAGCGTTCTGCGTTTCTGTTGCCGGCGGTACGGGTGTGACCGGTGGTGCGGATGCCTCTGCCGGCGGCTGTGGCGTTTCATCCTGTGTCGGCGATGCCGCAGCTTCAGCGGGCTGTTGGGGCGGTACAGCAGCAGGTTGTGATGGTACCGGTGCTTCCGGCTGCGTCATGGCCTGTCCGGTTGTTCTGTTCAGTTCCGGTGTGGGCATGTGCGTCATGATGGTGTCAGGATTCTCCCGCTCTGCCCGCATCTGCTCCAGCGCATTTCGCTGCACGGGATCTTTCATCGTGACCTTCAGGTCATAGTCGACGATGATTTCCATTGTCCGTTTTTTGAACTCATCGCTGCCGGTGAGCTCAATCACCCCGCCGTAATACTGCATGGCCACCCCGAGAGCGGCCAGGATGGACTGCTCCTGCGTGCTCTGCCCTTTAGCCATGAGCAGATGCCCTCCGACGTCTGTGAAGGCGTGCGTGCCATCCGGAAGGTGATACTGCAGTGTATGGTCAGACTGCTCTCTGGTCTGGAGACTGCGGACCAGTTTGTCGATATCCGTGCGGACGCGGGTATGATTTTTTCGTTCAGGGCCATAGGTGATGACGTCGGGCTCGCTGTTGTCTGACGCTTCTGATGCCGGGGATGCAGTGCCTCCGGGGGCGGCTGAGGTGGCCTGCGGTTGTGCCGGTTCTGTACGGGGCTGTTGGGGCTGCTGAAGGGGCACGTCCGTTGTCTGTTCTGTCTCCGTTCCGGCTTCAGCCTCTGCATGCTGCATCGTGGCTGCCTGCTGCATGGCTGCGTACTCCTGCAGGGCACTGGCATCATAGTCCTCATATTCCGCGCTGTAGTCCTGGTATTCGACGTCATAGCCAGGGTATCCGTCATCACCTGCACCCGGTACATCCGGCTGTAGGGATGTCTCTGCTGCCAGCTGCTCATCGCCGGCAGTATCTTCAGGGAGGGCTGGCTCACTCGCTGACGGAGACGGTGTCTGTTCTGCCGGCGCTGCTGCAGTGGCATCCGTATGTTCTGCGGAGGTTTCTGCCGTGTCAGGTTTTTCCTGTTGTGTGAGCGTTGTCTCTGCCTGGTCATTGCTGACAGCCGCTTCAGTGGATGCTGTCTCTGTGGCAGAGGGCTCAGGTTCCGGGGCATCTGCCGACGATACGAACGTAGTGTGCTCTGCGGATGTCTCATCCGCGTCGTGCCCGGCGATATTTTCGGGCTGTTTCATCTCCTCCTCAAAGTGTTGCCAGTCCTGCGCTGTCGCCATCGTGACAGCCTCATGTCCTTCCCGGAGCTCAGCGGTTGTACCGGAGGTGTCAGGTACAACGTCAGACGTCTGTGTGTTGTCCGTGGGGGCCTCCGGAGAGTCCTGGTCAGCGATGCTTTCCGGTTGCTTCATCTCCTCCCCGGTTGTCACCGGCTCATGATGAACGTTACCGGAGAGTGACGGCTGCACTTCAGGCGGTGCAGGAGGCAGAGAAGGTGCCGGTTCATGTTCACTGCTGTGTGCTGTATCGGGTGATGTTTCAGGATATTCTGTCGGAGTCATATTTTTTTCCTCAGTGTGGACCGGTGTAAAAACGAGGTTGCCGATCACCAGTGCCTCCCGGATTTCCGGAGTGTTGCTGTTGGGGGTGGAAATGCCGATATGTTCTAACTGGGCGTTGATGACATGCTGAAAAGCGGCCCGTCCCCGGCTGGCGTCCAGGTCATTGAAATCGGTCAGCCCCTGCGCTTTTTCGGCATCGGTGAACGCAGGAAAGATGACCGTTCCTCCTGTCAGTTCTGCGGCTTTTGTTGCACTGACGATACCTTTGTTAACCCGGATTGCATGATCGTTGTCGGCACAGAAGATAAAGGGGCTTTGCGTCCACTTTTGCCGGGCATTTTCGGCAACGGCAATCATGTTGCCTCCATCCACCGTCATCAGCACCGGAAGGCCCGTGGCTTCGTGCAGGGAGGCCGCAGTGGCATAGCCCTCGGCAAACAGTACCGGCTGACCGTTGCGCGGTGTGCCCAGCGCAAACCAGTTACCGGTTTTCTCCGAATCTATCAGGATGCGGGCATCCTTCCCCCCGGTGACCGGAATACGCTGGTAAGAGCGTATCGCGCCGTTACGGTTACTGAAGGGAATAACCAGTTCATTTTTGTTGTTTACCCGCACCCCCGGTGCAGCCTGAATGCCTTTCCGGGTCAGGTATTCATGTGCTGTGGCCTGCGGCCATTTGTTGACATAGCGGCGGGCATACGCGGCCTGTCTGTTGTACTGCGCTTTCAGTTCCCGCTCCGCGTCCTCCCTGCGTTGCATTGAATGCGCTTTCAGGTGGAGTCTTGCGCGGGGATCTGTCTGTTCTCCGCCGGAGAAGGTCCAGGTGACCGGCGAATCATCCGCGCTGCGGTAATCCCTGTACCAGCCGGCAGGTCTGCCGTCCAGGAATCCGCGATATGCGCCACTTTTTTGTCCCTTTTTGTCATCGGCGGTCGGGACACGGTGGATTTTCCCGTCCATGACCGGCAGTTCTTTCAGAACCAGTCCGGCATTCTCCAGAACCTGGGCAAACTCGGTGACCGGATCACTGCCGTTCATGGAGACGTCCTGTGGCCGGGGCAGCCAGCGGTCCAGCCTGGACAGGTCCGCCCCCGGGCGGGCGAACCAGAGTTTGTGCTCCTTGTCCCAGATGACGGGCGTGTGCCCGTTCATCGGGGGATGTGCTTTTTTGAGATCTTCTATTTCATCTGCAGGCACGGCAAGCCAGGTGCGGTAGCGGGATACAGACGGCATGAGTGCTTCTCCTGAAAAAAGACGGAAAAAAACCACCGCCGGAAACCGGGGTGGCATCAGTGAAACAGCTGTAACATTTTCGGTTCGGCAGGATGGGCGGGAACTCACAGACCGGACCAGCGACGGGGCGCTTCCGTGAAGTGGCGATACCACCACGGGCGACCGGCAGCCCGGCTTCCGTGCCAGAGATAAACCAGTCGCTGGAGCAGCACCTGAAGTCGCCAGCCAAAATGGCCCAGCAGAACGAATGCGCCCAGGACAAGCGTGCAGATGAAAATCGTGTTGCCGGACGGAAACGGGCACCAGAACAGGTAAATCAGTGTGAACGGCAACGGAATGCCAAAAACAGCGACGGGTGGCGATGCATCCCGCCAGCGGCATGCGTAATACATGGTGTGTCCTCACGCGTCGGGCAGTCGTGACCACTCGTGATGGGGGATGAACAGACAGGCCTCCTCACGGGTGATGTCATGACGGCGGTACAGGGTGGCAACCTGATCGGCGATTCTGCGTTTTTCGAGCAGGATGATGTTGTCGATATGTTCTCCCCACTTTTCATGAGGAAGCTGACCCAGTGCACTTCGCAGTGCCGTGTCAAAAGTGATGAACTCACGGACAGCACGCCGGCGTCCATCCCGGGTTCTGACCAGCACCTGCACAACAATGAATGACAGGGTGCCCAGCAGGGCATGCGCCATGCCATCACGGGACTGCACCGGCAGCAGACCCAGCATCCTTGAAATGGTTTCACCCGGTGAGTGGGTGTGGCAGGTGGCAAGGCAGACGTGACCGGATTCTCCGGCGGCAATGGCAGCCTCAGCCGTCTCCTGATCGCGGATTTCACCCACCCCAATCAGGTCCGGGTTTCGTCGCATGCCAGCACGGATACCTTCAGCAAAGCTGGGCACGTGCCGGCCAATCTGTGACTGGTGAGGTTTGAGCAGGTCAGAGTCCCGCCCGAGAATATATTCAACCGGATCTTCGTAGGTCACGATGACGCGGTCAGGAAAATTGTCCTGGCAGTAACGGTATATTGCTGCCAGCAGCGTGGACTTGCCGGAGCCGGTGGCCCCGCAGACCAGTCCCAGCCCCTGTTGTGGCAGCAGCGCCGCTTTCAGTTCCGGTTCAATATTCAGCGAATCCAGCGACGGGATAGCCGAGGGAATGACCCGCATGGTCAGGGAGATGGACTCTTCAAAGCGTCCGGCAGTGCCGAGAATAAAATTGCAGCGGAAACGGACCCGCTCCCCGCGCTGCAGGCCGTAACGGCCGTTCATGTCGCCGTCAAGCTGGAAGGCCCGGTCCACCGGCTGCCCGCTGGTAATGACCGGGCGGATATCCAGCCCAAAGACTTCATCCGTGAGCCGGCTGACCGTATCGCAGGCCAGCACCATGTGACTTGCCCGGCAACGGCGACCGAAGCGGGCCACGGACAGCGGACTGCCGCCCTGCATGTTGATATCGGATACCTGTTGTGTGGCACACCATGCCATGAAGGCTTTGAAGTCTTCCGCAGACGGTGTGCCGTGAAAGTCATACGGTGTGAATTCATGGGACATTACGGTTTCTCCGTGCTGATGACGGGACGCCAGTGCGTTTTGTTCAGTTCGAAGCCTGCGTGCTGTTTCAGCCTGCGGACGCGGTCGCCGGTGACCAGTTTTGTGCCGGAGCCGGTGACGGACTGAACGGTGTCGGAGACGGCAGGTGCTGAAATCATTCCGCGTGAGCGCAGCATGGCGTACAGCATCATGCCGCGATAGTCACGGTTAAGGCGGTTAAAGTTGGCTTCAAGGATCTGGTCTGCTGCATCACGCCCTTCCTGCCAGCCTGTCCTGACCGCCTGCTCCCAGACTTTTCGCTGACTGCGGTCCTCCGGGATAACGCTGCCGTCAGGCGGCGTGACTTTGTCCGACAGACCGGTGAACAGCCAGGTTCGCCAGCCGGGTGGATTGCTGACGAAGCGTTCAGGAGAGACGATGGTCCACACAGTGTCCGCCGTTCTGAACTGTTCGCCCGTGACATGTGCCACGTCCCGGGCTTCGTCAATCACCGGGGGCAGCCAGCCTTCCGGGCTGAGCAGTGGCCGGAAGTCATACAGGGCATCAAGTGTCGTGGCGCGGTGTTCAAGTGTCCTGCGCAGCTCGGCGGCGCGCTCTGCACGTCCTCCCCGGAATCCCAGTGTTTTTCCTGTCTCGTTCAGCAACTGATAGCGGATATCCGACATGCCGTCGGGGCGGGCATTTTCCGGATGCAGGAAGGTACTGATATCCGGCGTGCCGGTGTCTGTGTGCGGGCGGCTGCCGGCTGCCATCTGTGCACAGCCGGACAGTGCGACGGCAATGGTGGTGGCCAGAATGAGATGACGAAACATGGTCACTCCTTGTGGTTTTTCCGGACCGGCATGAAGTCCAGCCAGAGTACGCCGGGATACTGAGTGAGTGTGGCGCGCCAGGCGGTCTGTGCCTGTATCAGCCTTAACGTATTTTCAAAGGTCATATCCCGGACATGCAGCGTCAGTGGCAGGGGGAGCCGGACGCCGTTGTAACCAAACTGCAGACCCCGGGCACGGGCCAGACTGTCCAGCAGTTCAATGGCATCGCCGTCCCAGTCAAAGGAAAGTCGTCCGCTGTTTGCGGTCAGCACGGGCTGGGAGGTTACAGCGTGCGTCTGTCCTGACAGCGCACCGTGCTCCCACAGCTGGTACTGCGCGTGGCGGGTTCTGGCCACATCGGATGCAGCGCCGTAATCGGGTTTATGTGGTGTTGCGTGGCAGCCGCCCAGCAGGAGTACGGCCAGACACCCCGCAGGTATCATACGGTTCATGGTGGATTTTCCTGAGCAGTGAAGAAAGAGTTAGGGGAGGGTTACTTACAGGTCTGTGTTTTTGCTGAGCTGCCGGAACACGTCAGAAGGTGATAGCGATACCCGGATACGAACGTCGTTCGCCAGGATGACGTCAGATTCGGTAACCATCGGGTCCCCGAACGACTGGCGCGGTTCCACAGCGACTATGCATTCTGTCTGGAAAATGAAAGATTTATTTTTCCTGTCGGTGATCAATCGCAGGTTTGCGGGATCAAATGGTCGCACCGTAAAGGCTTTGTTTTCGATGTACGTTTCTTTGTCAAACATGCATTACCTCATGGGAGCAGAAGTATGCTGAGAAGGAAAATTGCAGCCAGCTACGGGCGGAAAAACGCACCGTAGGTAGAATACGCCCATAATAGTTTTCGGGCAGCTAGATCAAAATTGAATATACCGGTGTCCAGATACAGACAGGATGATGTTTGCTACCAGTCGTTCTTGTATTACCGGAGATGAATGCCAGAGTGGAGAGGTAAATATCCTCATAGATTACTGAACTGAGGTAATTATCTCTGACTGGCTGGTTGATGTGTTGTCAGATAAACAAACATGAGCGTAATCTTTAACGCTCCGCGCCGAATCGATCCATGAAGGATGACTCGACGATTTGTGAATCGAATGTACCAGCGCTTGTCCCTGAAACAGTCCCCGGCCCTCGTCCGGATAACCTGCAATTCAGACAGGCACATGTGCCCGTACACTCTTGTTACTTACCGAGTATATCAGATTTTATATAAATTCAAATATCCTCTATGCATCTTTGTTGTATTCTCCGTCAAGACTAAGCCGGGCACGGAAATATCACCCTCACTGACGATTGTTAGAACTTAATACCTTCTTACTGTGCTTTCTCCGGGCCTATAAAAAGACCCCCGGGAAAGTACCGGGGGCAGGAATATGAATCAGAAAGTGAACTGGAGTTGTGCGATTGCACCGTAATCATGGTCGGTCCCGACCAGGCCGGATACATCGATATGTACGACGTCGAATGGAGAGATGCCAACGCCTGCGGTGAAGGCGCTTCCGGAGTTTGATGCCATGTTCTGGCGATAACCGGCACGCAATTGTGCCCATTTCCATGCGTTGAATTCTGCGCCGATGCTGGCGAACTGACGTTTGCTGTCGGAGGTGAATCCGCTGGCCGGTGTCAGGTCAACATCAAGTGCGGTGGTGAACAGGTCGTTGTGCCAGGACACACCGGCAGTGGCCTGCGGACGGATTTTGTAGGTTTCCTTAACACCGTCGACCACTTTCGTATCGATGCTGCGTGGAATGAGGTTCTGCGCCACCAGACCCAGCGTCCAGTTGTCATCGAGGTCGGTATATGCCCCGATGTCGGCGTTCACGCCGTTTTTCGTGTTGTGGTATTTGTCGTCGCTGAAATCGCTGTTGTCGTAGTCACGCACGGAGACGTTGTAGTTGAACAGATCCACGCGCTGGTATTTGGGTGTGAAGCCCAGTGACCATTTCTGACCGGCGGTTTCCAGTTCTTTTGCAAAGGAAATACCCACATCAGTGACCACTGCGGCACGACCATACGCGCGGGAGGTGAGCGCGTTTTTGTCCACATCCGTGATTGTGCCGTTGGCGACTTTCTCCAGATAGTCCAGGTCGGCGTCGCTGACTTTGCCGTCAACGCTGACCGTACCGTAAGATTTCACCATCAGGGCAACCGGCAGCGTGTCATTCGGCAGTGCCGCAACGGCAGAAACACCCACCTGCGCATCAGCGTGGATATTGCGGAACTCCAGCAGGCGCTGTTTCAGGTTTGCCGCTGCCTGGTCAACACCGTAATTGCTGTCGACCGCGCGGTCGAAGGCATCCCAGTCATCCTGAATGTCATCGGCTTTGTTAGCGATGTCGTTCGGGTCTGACAATTGTGCGCCCACGGACGGCAGTAACAGGCTGAAATCATCATTGCTGTTGTGCTTTGTCAGTAAAGCCGGGTTTGCCAGAGGTGCCACACCATAATGGGAAGATGCCACCCCGGTGCCACCCATTGCATCGTTACGCGCTTCAAAATATGACGTCGCTGCTGCAGCGTTAAATGAAAATAATACAGCAGATGCAATGATGGTGCGGGTAATATGATTTTTCTTCATCATTTAATTTCCTGTTTATCAGAATTCAGACAAAATAACGCTATGACACGGATGTGCCGTAAATTTTTACTTCGGTACTATCTGGTATTTACCAGGGTAATAAAGACGTATTAAATAAACTAACAGGTAGTATTTGTCCTGTAATAAGGTTACCGGCAAGGCCAGGTCGCAACGTGACGCGGCGCAAAGACATTGTTGCATTCTGCCTGGTTGTATATTCAGTTAACCATTTTCTTTTCTCATCGTTCATTAGTGTGGGTACTAATGACAGAGCGGGATATATTACGGAACCGTTTATAAGTTTTTTCTGTCGCAATATTACTCCGCAATATTCCCTTTTAGCGTTTCCTGCGTAGGGGAAGCTATGCCAGAAAATAATGTCAGTGTTACCGTCATCATTAACAAGCATTTTGAAGTTTTCAGCAGTATCTGGCCATTCACAGGACAATGCTATCGGATAATTTTCGCGGCCATTCACCCAGTCCGGATTAAGATTAAAATATTCAGCCAGATGTTCGAGAGCGTCAGTTGAGAGATAGTCAGCAAGTCTTGCCGGGTCCTGTATAACCGTCGAACGGATATTCCATGGCGACAACAATGTTGCCAGCAATGGTGCATTTATATCATGCGACAGCATGATGCATTCAATTCTGCTTATAATGTTTCCCGTGGTGTTATCCGCAGGCATGAACATATTATGCAGAGCATCCTCAAGCAGGATTCGGGTCAAATCAGCGGTGGATATGGCTAATTGCTCGCTCATTATCCCCAGCACGTCTCTCACCCCTTGTGGGTAACGGACCTGCAGCGGTGTCGGGTTTATCTGACGACCGTTGATGAG
>ERZ1031671.2-NODE-2-length-35180-cov-8.140954_pt1 | contig 35180 bp, 38 predicted proteins | sample MGYA00519030_ERZ1031671 | MGnify/ENA primary metagenome ERZ1031671 (study PRJEB33719, sample SAMN04261218) | wastewater metagenome | biome: rural village; feature: human; material: feces | host: Homo sapiens | place: El Salvador | collected 2013-01-14 ... | reverse complement strand
ATTATTTTTGTAGAGCCGGAGGAAACAGACCAGACGGTTTAAATGAGCCGGTTACTCATATTCCATATATTCACCTTTATTATATAAAGTTTGGGTACAGGTAGTTCCGGAATTTACTCTGTGACCACCATTTTCCGTTTTTTATTACAGAAACGCCGGGAGCGAGGAAAACTTGCTTTTTCCCGTTTCCGGGGTTGGACAACTGAGCAACGCGAAGGCGTCAGCTACGATGTTCCGGGGACTACTGATCAGCCCCTGTTGTATTCAGCCATTCTCCGGTCATCTGCAGCAGTTTTCTGGCATCGTGGCTTCTGAGCAACGGAATACCAGCCTGCCTCAGAACCTCTTCCAGAAGAATATCCCGGCGTCTGCGTTCCGGTCGTAAATGGCTGGCATCATCCAGCTCTACTGCTGCAACAATACTGAACGAACGCCGCTCAACGATAACCACATCAACATGCCACTGGGACACCATCCTGAATAACTGCCACCACTGACGTGATCGTGGTCGGATATTCCCGTTCAGCTGGACGATATCAGCGACCCGTACCTGCGGGCACAGATACCACCGCTTCATATCCACAATCCTGAACAACCCTTTCATGAAACTGACCTCTCTTTCTGTCAGCAACGTTTTCTGACGCTGCCAGTATTCACCGCTGACCAGTATTCGCTCAGCTTCACCGGGGCGTATGCCTGCTGCATGTAACCGTATCAGTGCGGGAGGACAGTTTTTACTCCTCCGGAATATTATCCGGACAGGCAAAACAGCTATAATAATAACGACCACAATGAAAATAATTAAATTCATTATTATGTCCTTAATTACATATGAGTCCAGATGAACGAATGTAGTTTTCACCCGTAGTAAGACTCGCAATATTTATCCCATGAATTACCTGAACGTTATCAGAAATACGACAAACCAGATCCGCAACAGATAATTCTGTTGTGATAAGGGGTCACCGCCTCGTTAACCAGACAATTTTATCAGCCTGGATTTTAATTACCCCACGACGAACCAACTCACTACGTATACTAACAGCCCGTTCTTTATGCCATTCTCCTCGCATATGCGATTTTAAATAATTATTGAACCCCTCCACTGACACCGGTAAATTCCGCACATCACTTCCGGATGCCTGCTGCATTCTGTTAGCCCACCGGATAATAACATCCCCCTCAGGGACAATCAGGTGAGATACCGACAAATGACTCTCAGCGTGCTCTGGCGCAATACGTTCGCAACGAAAACCCCGTTTTTGCAGAGTATGAATTATTCCATCATAGCCTTTATCGTTTGAAATAATATGCCAGGTGTTGTTTCCGGCACTGCAGCACGTCATCCTGCCGAGCTCCATAACAAGGTGAAAGTCAACATTATTCTTCGAAATGTTATCTATCTGTCTGATACTCACTCTGATATTATCTGGCCAGGTATCAGCAGGTAAGACCACTGTTTGCTGAGGAGGACCAGCAAATAAAATCAAATCGGTATAATCAGCAAGCGATATATTTCTCAGATTGCAACAGTTTTCATAATCAATGAGCGCAATGCGTAATGCTTCATTTCTCATCATGTTTTCCATTATATATTCACCATAATAAAACAGAATAAACTGCAAACCCGACGCAGAGTATCTACCGGTCTGGTTAAGTTTTCATTATCGGGATATAAAATATTGTCTGCCGCCAGTCAGGCAGCCCGGAGTCCTGTGAGTGATATCACAAATCAATAAACCACCACTTAATTCATAAACATCCTTGTGTTACTATAAGCCGGTAGGCCATCCGGTGCGCCATGAGCAATCCGTTCTGAAGAACGGAAATACAGAGTGCCAGGTTGTCTCACATAATACAAAAGCAAATTTCATGCATCATTCAGCCTCCTTACCCTGGAGAAACGGAGGCTGTTTTTTTATATTCCTGAAACACCATCCGCAATGATTCATCGCTGGTGAGTTTTATGAATTTAATCTCAAATATGCTAGCCTCTTTATTTATTCCTTCCGTCCATATTTCCGGCATCCTTCTGCGCGTAGCCGGGCAAATCGTCGCCAGTCCGCCCGGGGAGCAATTTCGGCGGCCTGACACCACGCCTCAGCAGCCTCCATCCAGGATCCACGGATTTCCAGATTAACAGCCCTGTATCCGGTACGCTGCCAGCGCCAGACCTGACCATTCCGTGAACTGTTTCTGAATCCATTCATATTTCTGTCCCCCTTTAGTTGTCAGTATTATTGCGATAAATAGTTCAGTGGACTGGCTTTCTTTCGGGTACGGAAGTTATTTCCTTTTAAGCCTTATTTCCCTGCCTCCCCTCCCTGAGGGAGGCTTTTTTTATTTCTCATCAAGCACGGCCTGAAGTTCTGCCTTTATCCGGTTCTGGCGGCGGATTTTATCCAGACGCGCTGCCGCATACGCTTCCTCCTCCTGAGAAATATGCTCCGTCACATACCCTTCCGTGTCATACCGGCAGGCACCGGCTTTCATGGCACACAGATAGCTTTCTGAACGGGTGATGGCCTTCAGCGCCCTGCGCAGTTTTTTATGCGAGAGCGGGATATTCCGCTGCGCCACGTCTTCCAGTAACACGTCCCGGATACCGCAGGCCAGAAGCCGGGGCGTGTCACCGTCAAATAATCCCGGCCACCAGGGCTTCAGGGTATTCACGGCCTCATCCAGTGAGGGCAGGTTCAGATAAATGGACAGCGCCTGTCTGGCCTGCGCTTTTTTTGCCGCCAGCTCTGCTTCCCGGGCTGCTTTCTCGGCCAGCTTCTGCTTTTTCACCTTCCACTTTGGTGGCGTGGTGACATTGATGATAGTTTTCCGGCTGCGGACAGGCGTCTCCCCTTCCGTTTTCCGCTTCAGTGTCAGTACCGGTCGCTTCTGCTCTGTCATGCTGTGTTCTGCCTCTGACAAATCATCCTGTTACAGCCAAAGATACCATACACTTCAGGGTGCCAGAACGCCTAATACAGCCAGATGCCAGACGTAGAAGGACGGGAAAAAATCTCCGGGCCAGAAACGGGGTAATGATTTTCCTGCACACGACACCAGACCAACGGTCAGCACCGTCATCACAAGGCCGGCCACCGCCGCGGCATCACTGGTGGCAAGATTAAGCGCCGGAATAACAGCCAGCAGGCAGGCGACCAGCACCAGACGTTCCGTTCTGTCTTCTGCCCGGTACAACCGGTAACTGACCGCCAGCATCAGCAGCCCGGCAACGCCGTAACTGGTGCCGGACAAAGGCAACCATACAGCCAGAAGCAACATGGTCCCTGCGGAACGCCACCAGGTGCGCATTTCACACCATGTCAGCACCTGTGCCGCAACTGCAAAGGCAAACAGGATATTCCCCTCATACCAGGGAAAGCCGGCCAGATAATATGCGAACTGGGCAATCACCGCCCAGCTCCACCGCCTGTTAATGGCTGACTGCCGGATATGCACATGACGGGAGAGATTCAGCCCCCACACCAGGGCAAACAGCGGAAAGGCCCCCCGCCCGACCAGAAACATCCACTCCTGCTTCAGCTGAAATATCAGATTGATGTGGTCCAGCACCATCAGCACCAGTGCCACTGTTTTGATGATATCCCGCTGTCCGGGTGACCAGACCAGCAACGACTGCAACCAGGTACCGGTCCGGGCCGTCAGTGAATCGTTACGTGTTGTGTTCGTGTTATCCGTTGTCATCAGCGTTTGTCTTCCTGTATCAGTCTCCGCCCAAGGTTTTCTCTTTCTGCAGGTCACGGACTATATCCCGTTCCATCTGCTGCAGACGCTCCTGCAGCAGATTTTCCCGGACAACTTCCCGGACAGCTTCCCGCTCCCGTTGTGGTTCACGCAGTACACTCTCCGGCAGTGCGGTTTCCCGTTCAGAGGTGACAGCACGGTCACGCTCCTGCCCGGCAATCTCCCTGACAGCCTGCTCTGTTTTGCCGTCCGGCAGGTCAGGTTTGTTCTCTGCCATTTTACGGACAATTTCATCTGCGCGGCGTTCCGTTTCACGGCGGATAGCCTCTTCAGCCTGCCGCTGTGCCAGCACCTCTGCCGTGACCGGTTCGCCATTTCCGGCCCCCGGCTGGACGCTGTTGTCCGGGATATCCCCCCACACGCGGCCACCGGTTATGGCACCGGGATTCCACGGACGGCCTTCACCGGCGATTCTCACTACCACACCGCTGTCAGGATTATCACGGGCAATCCGGACACCATCCTGCATATTATCAGCCAGCAAGCTTTCTCCGTTACGGCTGCCCTGCAGGGCCACGAACTGCGCATCCCCGCTGCCCTTCACCCGTCCTTCACCACTGAATCCCCGCAGCCCGTTTCCGTCATCCGTGGTCAGTGGGTTCAGCCAGATACCGGCGGACTTGCCGTTACGGTCAAACGCCGGCAGTGCCACATACGGCTGCGGATATTTACGTCCCGGTGCAATAAACCGTGCAGGGCTGTCTCCCCCGGCCAGCCCTGCCTGACGGAGAACGGCACGGCCGGCCGCCACGTCCCGCAGTTCCCGTGCCGTACTGAACAGCCGCTCTGCATTCATGACCTCCCGGTCAGCTTTTGGCTCCAGCACATCGTGGGCAGTCCCTTTCTGTACGGCATTGTTAATGGCATCCGTCCAGCCCTGACGGTTATCGGTGTACACCTGCACATGCTGCTTCATACGCGACAGGGCCACGTAGGCTGACTCAAAGCCGGCCATCAGTTTCCGGTTACCTTCCGTGCCTTCAAGCGCAATGGCAAAGGTTTCACTTGCCCCCTGCGCACCGTGAGCGGTGATGGCATAGGCCAGGTCAATATGTTGCTCTGCCTGCTCCTGGCCGGGGCGAATCTCCCGGGTCTGCTGTCCGTCCGACAGCGTGACACTGTCACCGGAAACCGCTGTCACCGTCCAGATGCTGTTGGCCACATAACCGCGCTCCCGGTCACTCTTCGTGAAGCGCATCCGGTCGCCGGTCCCCACCCGGATTTTGTCCGGGGTGTACAGTGTGACACCTTCAGCCACCGCCTCCCGGGGCGAAATCAGCCGCGTGTTACCTTCCGCATCCTCCAGGGTTATCAGCCCGTCATCCTTACTGACACCGGCAATCCGGTGATACACATTATCCACCAGGGCAAGGGCATCCGGGTTATTCTCCCAGGTGGAGAGACGACGCAGCTCCCCGTCACGTATATTCGCTGTGTTCAGGACAGGCACCATGACCTGCTCTTTCCCCAGCTCACCGGCCTTTTCCCGTGCATCATGAATCATGCTGTTCAGTACGCGCCGGTCCTCATTCAGGTGCGTGACAATAAGCGTCTGCTCCCGTGCTTCCGGCGTCCTGCCGGTATAGTCGCGGACAATGGCTTCATACAGTGTCATGGGGACATCCGGAAAAGCCTCGCCTTTCAGCATCGCCTTCTGCTGCGCTTCTGCCAGTTTCGCTTCCTGGCTGTGACTGAACTCCGTCACAGAGTGCTCCGGTGCCCATGCGCCCTCCTGACGGGGAACCTGAGACGGTTTCACACTCTCAAGCCCGGACAGTGCCCTTTCCACATCCCGGTTAATCAGGCTGTATACCGCCTCCCGCAGTTCCGGCGTCTGACGCACAATCTCCTTCATGATGGCCACATCGGCAGCACTGCGCGTCTGCTGGAGACGGAAAGGCTGACCGGGCGCGATGGCCTGCAGCTGGTCCGTGTCACCGCTGGCCACAGCACGACCGCCACCGGCCGCAATCAGGGCGTATGCCCGTGCCATGTCGGTATTGCCCACCATTGAGCTCTCATCGAGCAGAAACAGCGTGTTGCTGAAATCCGGCGTTTCTCCGCTGCGCTGCTGCAGCTGCGTGTCATGCAGAAAGGACGCCAGCGTCTGTGCATCCACGCCGGCGCTGCGCATCTCACCGACCGCACGGTGCGTGGGCCCCAGCCCCACAACTCGGGGACGCTCACTCGCCGGCAGCATGTTCACGGCTGACATCACCGCCCGGAACTGTGTGGTCTTACCCACACCGGCATACCCCTGCACCACCGTGAAACGGTCGGACGTTTCCAGTATCATGCGGGTGGCGGCACGCTGTCCTGATGTCAGTTTCTCCATGAGTTCGCCAGGTACTCTCTCCATCAGCGGCGTGACCGCCTCCTTACCTTCGAGAATATGGCGAAGAATGCTTTTTTCAGCCTCATACGACGCACGGGAAACCAGCAGGCCTGTGCCATAGCCTTTTGCCACATCCACATACAGTAAATCACCGCGTTTTATCTGCGCATTGATTTCCCCTCCCAGTTCAGTAAAACTGGTTCCTTCTGCAGCAAACGACTTCGCCTCTGTCAGCAGGTCCACCATGCTGAAGGCCAGGTTTTTACTTTCCACCACAGGAAGCGCCAGATGAATAGCCTGCTGTGCCGGCGTGTGAAGCCCGGCTTTCTGCAGACTGATAGCGGTTTCCAGCAATGTCTCACCGGCACGCGCCTTTATCTGCTCAGAAACCACCGTAAAGGAGGGATGGCGGGCAAGTTTTTCCGCAGTACGGGTTTCATCCAGTGAGGAATACAGCCGGACATCACGACCGCTGCGGGCCAGACCGTTCAGGGTGGCGTTGTCCATTGCCATCTGTGTGACGGAGGCAAAAACCTTCGCACTGTCGCTGACGGAATGCCCGGGCGTTTCCACCCAGCCGTTCTCCAGCTTCAGTGCCGTGAACGGTGAATCAGCCACAGGCAGGGAGGCCGGTTCAGCACGTCCCGGCACAACAACCGTCATCGCATCTTCACTGACGGATGTCACCTGCAGGCGGTCACCGCCGGAGACGCGGAGTCCGGGAATTTTCCCTGTCACCCTCAGACGCTCGCCGTCTGCCACCGGCATTTTCTCCGGCCGGAACAGCGACCAGCTGCTGTCCAGAGAAGAAATACGCACCACCTGCGTTTCACCCTGCGCATCCCGCAGGGTCAGGCTGTGACTCTGCGCCGTCACCCGGTCTATCACATAGCGGTCATGGCTGCGTGTCTCCGGGTTCCACTGCTCCATCACCATCCCCGGACGGTACATATCCCGCAGATAACGGCTCCGGCTGTCCAGCCAGACCGGTGACAGCGCCGTCATGGTCACCTCAGGGTGTCCGAGCACGCCCTGCGTTTTCAGCTCACTGCGAATGGCCTGTGTCAGTATGGCCTGTTCCCGTACCCCGCTGACCTGTGCCACGCTCTCTTCTCCGGCTTTCACACTGGCCGCAAAATCCCCGGCCAGCCGGGCATAGCGGACATTACGGTCCGGTTCACTGATGATGGTGGCCGGTCGCTGTTCTCCCCCCTGCCAGCGATATGTGTTCACCCCGGCATCCTTCATGGCCATCAGTGCACTGCCTGTACCGGTTCGCTGCCCGCTGTCGGTTATCAGGACCTGTACGTTATGACGTGCGGCACCGTCCAGCAGGGTTAACGTCTCTTTCAGGGAGAGTTTTTCGCCCTGGTCGACAATAACGGTACTGCCCGGCGTGAAGGCCATGCCTTCCAGCAGCTGACGACGTCCGGTTATCAGCTCACCGGACAACCGTTCATCCTGCTTCAGGTTCATCTGCGAGCGACGGTCAGCAGCGATAATCTGCACCTCCCGCCCCTGCTCCCGGGCCATCATGACCAGTTCAGCCACCCGCTCACGCTGCCCGGCTGCACCGCCCTGCCCGGACACAATGGCCAGCGACGGACGGTCCTGTGCCAGAACACTGACCGCATCGCTGTAACCAGCCGTCCGGGGGACACTTTTCTCCGGATGTATGGTCACCCGGTTCTGTTTCATGATGTCACGACTGAGTGCCCGGACGGACAGCTCATCGAGCGCATGAATTCCTGATGTGAACAGCCCCTTCTCACGGTCGAGGGGGATAAGCTGCTCACGACTGATGGCCTCATCGATACCGGCGCGTGCCCGTTCAATCACACCATTTTCCGGCGGCAGTATACCGACCGTTCTGGCCAGCACGTCCGTGTACGTGAACTGCACTTTTCGTTCACTTAATCCGGCAATCGCCTGTGTCACCGCCTGCTGCACATCCGGCCCGTCCTGTGAAGCGGGTCCGGGTGTCTGCGTGCGGGTCTCCGCCCGTTGGTCCGCCGCGTCACGATATGCCCGGATGTCGAACCCGGTTTCCTTCAGCGTCTGCATCCACCCGACCATTTTGATCTCCGGATCGACATGCTGTTTGGATTTACGCGTATCCAGCGCCGCCACATCCCGGGATTTCAGCGAGGCGTCTTCCCCGACGGCCTCCCGGATAGCCTGTGAGCGTCCGGAAAAGGCCTCCACCGGTACGCCCGGCATCTCCCACATACCGTGCTTACCCACCACTTCGGTTTCATAGCCCAGCGCCTCAACCTGCTCTTTCAGTTTTTCCCGGTAGAGCCTGCCAAAGGCAATCTGATTAGCGTACACATTCTCAATGAACCCCGTTTTCCCCACTTTGTCACTGCTCAGTGTCTTCCACTCACCGTTATGCTGCGTGACATTAGCCACCACCGCATGCGTGTGTAACTGTGGTTCCTGATCGCGACTGGTGTCGTGGTTAAACAGTGCCATCACCAGATTACCGGTCAGTACCGTTTCTGACTGCCCGTCCGTCATCACCCGTGTGGAGGCCAGCGCCTCCACCTGACGAACAGCAAAGTCCACGGCCTGGTTATGTGCATCAATCAGGCGCTTATCGCCACCTAACATGGCCATCATGGAGACACTTTTGGGGGCGGAGAAGGTCAGGTCGTAGCCGGGACGATGCTTATTACTGCCATCCTGCATGCGGCTTAGATCCGCTCCGTCCGGCAGCCTTCCCTCCAGAAGACGGGTAAAAACATCCTTATCAACACTGCCCTGCAGTCTCAGCTGTTCAGCCCCCCTGCCGGCCCAGCGTTCTCCCATGCTGCCCAGCACATAGTAATTATCCTTGTCGGTATAATAGTTACCGGCACTTCCGGCCGATCTGACCTGCGCGATACTCATCATAAACGTATATCCCGTTGACATATCCCGGCATCAATCCCACAATGGATATACACAAGACATATCCACATAAGGAGGCAAATAATGGAAACCACCGTATTTCTCAGCAACCGCAGCCAGGCGGTCAGACTGCCAAAAGCGGTTGCATTGCCGGAAAACGTAAAACGCGTTGAAGTGATTGCTATCGGACGAACCCGACTCATTACGCCAGCCGGAGAGACATGGGACGAATGGTTCGACGGACACAGCGTCAGCGCCGATTTTATGGATAACAGGGAACAGCCCGGCATGCAGGAACGGGAGTCATTCTGATGCTGAAGTTTATGCTCGATACCAACATCTGCATTTTTACGATAAAGAACAAACCCGCCAGCGTCAGGGAGCGTTTTAACCTTAACCAGGGGAGAATGTGTATCAGTTCGGTCACCCTGATGGAGCTGATATATGGTGCAGAAAAAAGCCAGATGCCTGAACGTAATCTCGCTGTGATCGAGGGATTTGTTTCCCGCATTGATGTTCTGGATTACGACGCCGCTGCAGCCATACACACCGGCCAGATAAGAGCAGAACTTGCCCGTCAGGGACGCCCTGTCGGGCCATTTGATCAAATGATCGCAGGTCATGCCCGCTGTCGGGGGCTGATTATTGTGACTAATAACACCCGGGAATTTGAACGTGTGGGCGGCCTGAGAATTGAAGACTGGAGCTGACCTGTTCATCAGAAATCATCTCCCGGCTCAACATCCTCCCCGCGCTCCCGGTGCACATTAATGTTCACCTCTTCACGACGCTGCATCTGCTGCTGGATGCCCGGATGATTTTCCTGTTGCCATGCCTCATAAGCGGTCATATCCACCACTTCACCGGATTCACTGATCCCGGGTGGCAGTTGCTGTTCCATCTCTTCTTCCGGTTTCATTTTCAGCTCCTGCTCGATCCCCCCGGCCGGAACACTCACACCTGCATCTGACTTCTTATCATTGATGACAGAAGACACTGGCTGTTGTGGCTGTTGTGGCTGTTGTGGCTGTTGTGGCTGTTGTGGCTGTTGTGGCTGTTCAGCCTGAGTCACGCCTTCTCCGGAGGCAACCTCCGGTTCGAAGAGGCTGGCCATCTGGCGACCTTCTGCTTCCCTTGCAGCAAGTACGGCACTCAGACGGTTCTCCATTTCCGGGTTGATGTCACGCGGAATAAACTCCGGAGCGACCTTCGGTCGTGCCTGATATTTCAGAGAGAGTTTTACTGCCGGATACGGTCCGGGCAGAGTGACATAGCAGGTCAGATCCGGCAGAGACTGAATGTCGGAATAACTGACCAGCGTCTGACGCTCCATATCCTTACCGGTCGATACCCCGTCACGTACCGGATCAGCACCGTAGGAGTACTGCTCGCTGGCTTTCAGGTGCTCTTTCTCACCAATCTCACCGGCAGCGAACTCTGCAATCTTATGGCTGGGAGAACGGAAAAAGGCACGGGTGTTCATGACGTCAAACAGCGTGGCAGCCGCTTTCTCACCGTAGATATCTTCCAGCTGGGCATAGGACTGGATACCAAACACATAACAGCCACCGAACTTACGGGCTTCCGGCAGGATCTCCACCAGGTCAGGCAGTTTGTGTAACGTGGGTAGCTCATCACAGAAAAACCACACACGACGGTTACGGTTTTCTCCCATTGCCAGCAGACCACGAATGGCAATGGACAGCCACATGGAGATCACCGGCTTCAGGGAGGCATGGGTGTCGGCATTCGACGAGATAAACAGCCAGCCGTTTTTCTGATCTTCCCGGACACCCCGCATCCAGTCACGGATGGTAAAAGACTCACCGTTATGCTCAATCCCCTGCAGGTAACGGATGGCTTTCACGTAGTTGGTCAGCACAGCACGGATGGAAATCGCCGTTTTCTCAATTTTCTCTTCCACCAGGTTGGCCGCCGGTGAATTACGCAGGAAGGTACGTAGTTTTTCGATTTTGATGGAAAGCAGTGTGTCCACCAGTTTGCTGTAGCTGCGGTTGGGGTCATTACGCATCAGGTACGCCGCTTCCGCAAAAATGGTACGTCCTGAACCCTGCCAGAACGGATCCTCTTTTGTGCCCATCGGGATCAGGGTATTTGCCGTATTATCAAAATCCGGCTGTGTCAGACACTCCTTCCATAAATCCCAGGCGGCACAGCGGGCATCCAGCGGATTCAGTATCTTATCGATGGAGGGATCATAGTAACTTTTAACAAATTCCCCTGAACGGTCATAAATCACCACCATATCTCCACGCTGACGGGCGTAGTTGGCCAGACGACGGATAACTTCCGACTTACCGGCCCCGACCGTGCCGTGCAGACAGAAGTTCTGGATTTCGGAATTCCGGATAATCGGCAGGTCGCCAATCCGTATATCGGAGTCCTTGCCGTCTTTTTTCAGCATCCGGGCAACGTCTTTCGGGTTCTCCGTCAGCTGACGACCACCTGTGACTTCATTTTCGCTCTGTTGTTTACCCTGACGCCCCAGAATCCAGGAGACAACAAAGAAGGTAATCAGGCAAATAACGAGTGCCACAACTGTAGCCAGAACGAATGCGGACCATAGCTGCTCTCCGCACCAGATCATATATTTATCATGCAGTACCTGAGCAGCGTTCATCCGGAAGGTTTTGCCGTAATACTGGATCTCATAGACCGGCTGGGACTTGATTAAATCCCGCATGCCTTCCAGCGTGGTACACCACCAGTAAATACAGCCGTTCACAAACGTCTGCCAGCTTATTTTTACCCATAAAACCAGACCAACGAGTATCCAGAAAAAAATAAACAGGCAGTAAAGCATGATATTGGCGATCTGGCTGAACATGCGGATACGCATGGACGCAATCTGACCGCCCTGGGTCATATCCTTTGCGTTAAAACTCATGATGATATTCCGAAGAAAAAAAGTCAGTCGGACTGATTATTAATGATGAAAAGATTAATAACCGTTAAATTCCGGCTTCGCCGGCAACACTTCACGGTCGCACAAAGAATTTGCACAACCGCTCAGTGTTTTCATATTTATTTCGGAAACGCCGGGGAGAAATAAAATTTATTTTATTTCTTTCCGGGGTTGGACAACGAGCAAAGCGAGGCGTCAGTCAGGAGGCCGGTCAGACCAGCCTCCGGAAGATAATCAGAGAATATTTGCGATTGATTTGGCCAGCTGGTCTTCGAGAACAGGCTTCGCCTCTTCAAATTTCAGGTTAACCTTGTTCGCATTTGAGACCACACGGGTCTGGTATTTATGCTGGTTACCTGTTTCAGTACTGGTCTGAATTTTCGCACCTGATGTGCCCTGACGCAGGGCGGCAACATTATCCGTTGTCACCGTTGCCTTAGTACGCTCTGCAATCTGCACATCCGTGATCATGGTATAGTTCACATCTTCCACCATCGCATCTGCAGCCATACCCACCAGACCGGCAGCAAGGCCCACACCGAGTGTGGCACCGGCAGAATTGGAATTATATCCGGTGATACCGGCACCTAACGCTGCACCAACTGCTGCGCCTTCATAACCACGGTTCAGCCATCCCTGAGACTCCCGCAGATCCATCTTATCGGCCTTCAGCACATTCGCCTGAATCCAGTAGTAGGCTTTATCCGGAGAAGTCACCACCTGATATCCTTTTGCTTTCACAGCATCAGCAATTTTGCCCTGCAGCCCACTCATGTCTTTATCAGACGTGTTTTTGATCTGCAGAAATACCGTGCGTTCGCTGGCGGGTTCAAGCCAGATGGTCTCACTCATCTGAGTCTTCACCTCAAGGTTACGCTTCTTGATTGCTGTGCTCATCGCACCACACCCTGAAAGGGCCAGAGTGGAACTGACCAGTGCAACCATCATCAATTTTTTTGTTTTCATCCAAAATATCCTTTTAACTAACAGACTCTTTTTTGAACAGTCCTATTACTGAGACTATTGCTGAGAGATTATAACGATTTATATCTATGGTATACACCAAGAAAAATAATATGAATGTAATCATTAGTGCAAAAACATATAAGATAGAATGCATAAACGAAACCATAGAAAAAACAATCAAAAACAACAAAATATATGTCTTACTCTTAGAATACATTAAATTTATTATTTTTGAATCCTTTCTGAAACTATCAGGAATCGCAAGGTATAACATCATTCCATTTGTAATAGCCACAAAAAGCAGGAACCCCATCATTCCACTAGCACATATATCAAAGCCAACATCCCTGACATCACTTTTAACCGATACTAAACGCAGAAAAGTTGGCCATAATAAAACCCATAAAAACACATAAGTTCCCGGCTTTATGACTTGTAATAATGATGGGATATTAACACCCTCTACAGAGAGTACCTCCTTTAGTTTTTGCATCTCCATTTTTATATCATAGTGAGTGATCATAATGGCCCCTTCAATCGTTCTTTCTTATCATCCACCATCTGTTTTAACGCATCTTCAGACGGTGTTGGTATTAATTTCTGTCGTTTATTTTCTTCATTATATCTGTTGTTTTGTTGAATTTCTTCCTGTTTGTGATTATTTTTTAACTCTGAATATTGTCTGTCTACAATATTTTCTTCGCCATGAATACTATTCTGAGTATCTCCGATATTCCCTTTATATTCTGTGACCATATTATCAACCTGATGTTTTACATCATTACGGATATTACTGTCCTGCGTTCTTTGATCAATAATGGCCTGATGCCCCTGATGGTCAGCAATAATATCCTGGCTGCCACCACCCGAAGGTACGCTCTCCATTCCTTTACCAATATCCCCACGGGATTCACGCCAGGCATTATCAACACCAGGCTGCACCTGTTCCTGAACAAAAGACCATGCCATCGCCCGACGGCGTTCTGCAATCTCCGGTGAACTGGTGTTTGTCAGAATAGCTTCGGCATCCTGCGGTGCGTGTTTCATCACATACTGTGCAAACTGTTGCGACAGATCTTCACTCATCTGCCCACTCATGCTTTCAGTACGGGATGCCATTTCAGCATATTCATGGCTGCGGGTCATATTCGTCGTGTACTGATCGTAACTCTGTTTCGCTGAATTCAGGGCTGCAGACAGCTGGTCCACACGGGAATCAGCATTATTGTCAGTATGGCTGCCGGATTCACTGACTTTGCGACTGGTAAAGTAATCGCTGGCCTCTTTAAAGTCTTGTGTAGCTCTGGCATCGATATCATGGCGAGCATCATGGGTAGCCCTGCTGCCACTACTTGCTGAATGTGAGTCATCATCCGTTGCATCCAAGCTCCCCTTAAATCCACCTCTGATGCCTACCCCACCACCAACACCAAGAATTTTAGGTTTAACCCCCCATTCAGCATGAGCATCAGCATACATTCCACCAGATAGCCTGGTACTTGTTGATGCCAGTTCCTGAGTCGCCTGCTCATTACTGATATTATGCGCCTTCGCATAGCTTTCCACTGCACTGCGCATACGGCTGGCCATCATGGAATCCTGTGCGCTCATCGTGCTGTCAGCACCACCTGTGACAGAATCACTGCTCCCCCGGTTAGAACCAAACTGACTGAGCGAGTTCCAGGCACTGGCAATACTGCTGCTGAACCCATGCAGGGCACTTTCTGCTCTGTTCGATGCCTCCCGGGCCATTTCCTGTTGTGCCGCTGCAATCTGACGCGTTGCATTGATACCAACCGGTAACCGGGACATCGCTCCGCTTGCATCCATCACCATATTACCGTCACGGGTCTGTGTGGTGGTTGCACCACTGCCGGTCTGGTACATCATCTGACCAAACGACGTGGTGCTGTTGGTGCTCCAGCTGAAGCCGTTCACGTTTTCCGTCTGCATGTTGCCGTAGGAGTAATTACCGTCAACCACACTGCCTGCCGCACTGGCGGTCGGGCTGATAGCAGAGGAAGCGAAATGGCTGTACACACTGGAAAATCCGGCCCCGAGTCCCCTGACCATCATCCAGGATAATGGCGGGATCATCATGGAAAGATACCCGGCAGTGGAAGCCAGATCGGAGTATTTCAGCTGTATCTGTGAAATTTCCGAGAGCACCACCGGTGCACCATTCTGCTTCGCATAAAATGTCATGGCGCTGTTCAGAATGGCGTACAACATTGGCCATGACTGCAACCACATCAGGGCAAACACATAGCCTTTCAGGACAGACAGCGTCAGTTTGTTGAAGACAGCCGCCAGTACCAGGAGCGGGAAAATACCGATGGCGATCCCCGTCAGGATGGTCTGCGTCATGGGCAGTGTCCGCATCGCCACATGACCGATGGAGACATGTGCCAGACGTTGCTTCTCCATCGATGACGTGGTGGCCAGATTCACCAGGCTGGCTGAGTCACCATTACGTGCTGCATAACTGGTGATCCCCTCCTTCAGCGCATTAATGGTGACATTCTGGCGGATGATCTGGCTGGCTGATTTACTTGAGTCATAGAAGTAACGGTAACTGTCGCCAATCAGCGTACTGAACAACAGGTTCGGATCAGGGCGACCACCAAATAACTGCTGGGCATAATAATGCCAGGTTTTTCCGCCACTCTGTGTGTCCAGATTCAGCTTGTCTTTCAGCGAAACCGACGCGTCCTTACAGGTCACGAAATTATTATTGCTGTCATAAACGCCCCGCAGCGGACTGGGGCGGGAAAAAATCAGCGTGTAGGGATCATTGGAGGCCATCAGCTCCTCCAGCGTGTATTTGTGGTTCAGGTAAATATCCCCCATCACACAGTTCTGCACATAATCCTGAAAAAGATTGGCGATTTCCGGATTGCGGGACAAAAAGTCGGTGCTTTTTGATACCAGTTCTGCGCCAAACAGCATCCCCGTTTTGCTGTAGGTGAAACTGTCCGGTTGCGTGTAGATCATCTCGTAACTGGCCACCATTGCATGCCCGATACGGGTCGTCAGTGAAAGTGGCATCGCCAGTCCGACCGGCACATTATCCACCCGATGGACTTTGACCAGGTCACTGTTATCAATAATCTGCACCGACGTACGGATATTAACCAGCAGGCTGATAAGTACAAACACCGCCGCCCAGCCCAGCAAATCCATCACGTTATGGCGCTGTACCCACATAAAGGCCACCGCAACAACAGACAGGGTGAGAGCAATTTTTTCAATGGAATCCCACGTCCTGGTTCCCATAAAGGCGGCAATGGCGTTCAGGTTATTCCGCAACCATTCACCACCGGCAATCACATAAACTTCATTCACAGCGTGCTCCCTCCGAAGTGATAGTTGTTCTGGTAACGACTGAGCATGCGGGCGGAAAGCTGCTGACGCATGTAGCTCATCTGACGATCGACGACCAGCAGCGCATCCTGCTGCACCTGTACCTGTGACTGAAACGCCGCAATCTGCCGGGTGGCATCATTCATATTGTCGTTAATATGTTCGATAACTGCTTCGTCATAATTTCCCGTGGCCACCATCGCCTGGGCCTGCTGTATCAGCTCCTGAATGTACTGCAGCAGGATGTCGTAACCGATATAGTCCGTCAGCTGGTAAATCATACTGTTGGAAACACCGAGCATCTGCGGGTCAACCAGGTATTTGAAGACGGGGATGGTGGTACTGGAAATAAAGCCTTTTTCCTTGTCATCCAGAGGCGTGTCACTGACAGCCTTGTTCTGAATGCTGGCCAGAAGTTTAGTAATCTGAGACTTCAGTGCATTATCCCGGCTGATGGTCACCGGTGTGTCTGCCACCACTTTCAGGCATTTGTCAGAATCGTTGCAGTGATAAATTTTTGCTGTACCGCCTTCCATCATGGCCCGGATAATTGAGCGGTCAGTGGTTCTGGCCGATAGCGGTGTGATTTCGCCGTTGGGACCAAACACCAGTGAGCCGGTCAGCGTCATCACAAACTCTTTCAGCTCTTTGTTGCCGTCAAACATTCTGTTTTTGGAAAGCGCATTCCACATGATGTTGATGTTTTTGGTCACCCGCTCCTTATCCTTGTCGCTGGCTTTATCCCTGACGCTGTCAGATTTCCCGCCAACGGTACATCCCTGCCGGGAAGCAGCCCAGTCAGCAAAAATATTGCTCTCACCGGCAATGTCCTGACAGACTTTCTGCTGGGACACCTGCGTCCGGGGGAAAAGCCCGCCGATAATCCCCTGTGCCGCCTGGCAGGAACTGAGGTTCATACTGTTAATGTCGCTTGCCATTTTCTGCAGGAAGTCTTTTGCGGTTTTGATTTCCGGCACCGTTGTCTGCAGGGCAAGGTCAAAAAAGTAACCGGCAGCATTGCTCATAATCTGCTTAACAAAACGCTGCAACTGCTCGCTATTAATAAAACTGAACGAGCCGAGATAGGCGTCGATGCCGCCACATCCGGCATTGATATCCGGCAGCGTCATGGAAATCAGCTGAACATTTTTGACCTGAGTACGGGCATACAGGGAGCCACCGTAAGCATAACCGGCGGCCTGCCCCTGCCAGACGCCCGGTTGTGTGGTATTGGAGGCGAAGCCCAGCTTGTTAAAGAACTGATTCATGTCGCTGTTCACATCCGCTGACGCTGCAGGCGTCACCGTCAGTAAGGCGGCACAAAGAATAAAAAGAGGCTTAATGCGAAGCATTATTGCTGCCCTCCCTTAATGTGTTCTCCCGGCGCATACGGCGTTTCAACAGGAATATCCCAATATTTCCGTCCAGTCCTGCGGCTGTAATATATTTCAGACACCGAAATCCATCCCACAATTGCCCCCACAAAAAACACAACAGAAACAGAAAAGGTAAGGCACAGCGAAACGACAATTTCTACAGGGCTGGCGGGATAAAAAAGCCCCTGATGGATAAAGGGGATATTCAGGCTGACGATTATTCCCGTCGCGATGCCGGATATTCCGGCAATGAGTAACACCACCTGCTTATTTCGCACCTTTTTTTCCTCCGTACATCTGCAGAACGGTATCCATCCGCGCCATAAAACCGGCGGCATCCGTTGCCCCCTGTAAAAGCGGTAATGCCTCAAGCGTGTTGACGTTGACCAGGAAGGTGGTCGGTGTGGCCACCGGGATATTCGGGAAGAAGGTCTGCATCACGTCCGGTGGCACCGGCAATGCCTCCGGAAAGGCGGTATCCCCCTGACCATCCAGGGTGTAGGGAAAAACGGAAAAGCCGTACTGCTGTGCCAGCTGCTTCAGTACCGGGTCAAACTGGTGACAGTAAGGGCAATGCCCCTGCATAAACAGCACCACCTTCCAGTCGGCCAGGTTAACCTGCCTGCCGTTGCTGAGGCGGAACCAGCGGGAGGCTGGCTTTTCTGTCCTGGCTGACGTGCCTGCTGCCGGTTGTGCAGGCTGCGCGGCCATGCCCTGCGGATTCCAGAGTCGTTCAATTTCATCCCGGGTGGAGGCCTGCACGGCAGCGGCTGCCAGCAACAGGGTGAACAACAGTGATTTAATGAGAGACATGTCTGCCCTCCTGCTGCCCTTCCATCATGGCCTGTTGCCTGGCTTCCAGTGCCTCACGCTCTTCCCGGCTGACACGGGCAATCCATGCATCCAGCACCTGGTATGCGCCGAACAGCACAAGGATGGCCGCAATCAACTCCGCCAGAAAAAAAGCCATCCAGGGTTTGCTGTAAACAAGACGGGCGACGATATGAAACCAGACACCCAGGGAAAATACCCACATTCCCGTAATATCAAGCCGGGGTAAAGAGAATCTGCGTTTACTTATCATGTTAAACTCCGGTTATTATTTACATGAGAGTATTTATGTCTGTAATATTCGCGTTTGTGTGATATTAATCAGATCAACCTCATTATTTTGTATGGTTTTTATTACCGTTTTATATGACTTAGCCTGTCATAAGCCCCCTTATAAAAAACCACATCACTCCGGACCATACTGATGACAACATAATACAGATAAATATTCTTCTGAACCCGTCGAAGCTCGTAACGTTCGGTAATGAGACAATAACCATTGGAACAACCATTGCTGCGCCCTGATTCATAATTGCACCACACAGAAACCAGAGACTGGCGGTAAGCACATATAAACACGCGATATTAATAACAAGGAAAACCAGTGAGCTCAGGAGAAACATTTTCCTGTCATTACGCTCAGAAAAGAAATAACCGGCAATAATGACAAATATTAACAGAACAACACCTGTAAACAGTTTCAAATAATCTTCACTCATAAATCAAATCCGCGATTAAAAATTGGGTTTAAAATCTTCAGAAACGTTCAGGAATTGTTTTGCCAGGTCGTCCTGCGAAATAAAGCCGTATGATAACGGGCGAACACTGCCCTGTTTCGGGTCAACCAGCATCATGGCCGGGAAATATTTCACGCCGAGGCGCTGCGCCTGCCCCTGGTCAGTCCGGGAATCCGGCAACAGCGGATTAATCACACCATCCACGGAAACGGGAATAACACTCAGACCATAGGTATCCCTGAAGCCATTAATGACCTGCGCCAGCTGCCCGTCGATGGGGTCCTGCCCCCGGTAAAAGAACATGATGCCGTAGTGTTCAGCCAGTTTCGCAATGGCCTGTCGCTGCTGCACCTGGTCTGCCGCCAGCTGGTTCCGGACCGTGCCGTTGTAATGGCTGTACTGCAGGTTATAGTCCAGTTCGGGATGCGCCAGCATGGCTTTTTTGGCGCTCATGGTGAAAAGCCCGGCCTGCTGAGTCCAGTAATTCTGCAGCCGGAAATATTTCACAAAATTATCCACGCCGGGATACAGAATGGCTTCGTACAGCGCCCGCTTTGTTGCCGTCTGCAGCGCGGCCAGTTTCTGCATAATATCCGGCTCCTGACGGGGGGCTGCAGGTACAGGTTTATTTTCTTTTTCCTTCGGATTTATTTTCTCGTTATACCACTGCCAGCCTGCATCTTTCCCTGACGCCGGAAAAATAAAGCAGCAGAGTAACAGTGGCAGTAATGCTTTATTCATCTTCATTCCTTTCATCATTTTTTCTTTCATCAGTTTTCTGCAGGCCAGTCAGGGCAGAAAAACAAAAATACAGAATAAACAGGAGCACACCGGAGTAAAGGATAACGAAAGCAGCTGCAAGCATCCCGTCTGCCGTGGTTTCTTTTACCGTATCCCACGACCAGATAATTACCGGGGAAATGACAATCGCTGTAATCAAAAGCCGGATAAGAAAATCAATAAAACGGTTCGACGTGAATATGACTTTCATCATTTCCCCCGGTTATTTTCCATACCTTACTGTCCTGCCTGTTTCAGCTGGTCAGCAATCTGCTCTTTCACTTTCTGCGTCAGAACACCACTGTCCGGGATTTTCTGGTTATTCATCAGGTCTTCGTAGAAGTTAGTGAAATCCAGTCTGTCGAACTGAATTTTCTGCAGCTCATCAACCGTAATCCCCCGACAGTCAGGATGCTTCGCACTGCCAAAACTGATACGCAGCTGTCCGTTGCGCCCCTGCTGCTGGACTATCTGCGCCAGCTTCGAATCAAACTGACAGTAACTGCGTTTTTTCTCCAGGCAGACACCCAGCACTTTCTTCGAACAGAACTCCCCGACGCTGACGGTCAGTTTGTTTGATTTTGCTTTAGCCAGGGCTTTTTCATCACTGCTGCATTTGGCCAGCCCGATATCCTGTCCCCAGCCGCTGTCCTTACAGCAGTTGCTGTATCCGGCTGCAGCCTTCTTACAAAATTTCGCCTGACCGGTGAAAGCACGGACATCCACCCCGTTCAGCGCCGCAACATCCTTACCTGCAGCGGCCAGTGCTGCCAGCTGAGAAACAGCTTCGGCAAAATCATTACTCTTCCCGCTCTGAGCCTTATCGCATTCACCATCGAGGCAGAAGACGTCTCCCCCACAGACCATCACTTTCCCGGATGTTTTTGACTCACAGGAGTACGTGGCATATTCATGCAGACAGGCACCTTCTTCGGAGTAAAAGGCACACTGGTGTGACACCAGGGTACAGGCAGGATTGTCGGTGTAGGTCTGACAGGTTCCCTTGTCTGCTGACTGTGTGACATACGTGTCCCGGTATGCCCAGCAGCTCTGGTACATGCTGTATGACTGACCGTCTTTCACCAGCGTCCTGTTCCCGCCAGCCTCCGTACATTCTGTTTTTGTCAGTTTCCCCAGCTCCTTGCTGAACGGGCAGCTTTCAGACCAGACAACATACGGGGTGTACGAGGCTTTTTTTACCCTGACAACCAGACGCAGCTTCATTGCCGTATGACGTCTGAATTTTGTATTCCCGACCCGGACGGGGTGAGATGACGTAAAAGCAACACCGGCAGTCAGTGTTTTCTGTACTGGTGTAAATGAGGCATCTGCTGAGTATTTGGCATTCCAGCTCAGTGGGGTTCCCAGTACTGTAATTGTCATAGGTACACTCTTCTGCAGGTAAGTACGACTCCAGCTGTAATGTGCATCGACAATTTCGCCGGTAACGGGAGAGGTAATGGAGACAACATACTGACCATTCACTTCACGTGCAGGTAGCTGACTCATTTCATACTCCAGCGTCCGGGTTTCCCATGTGGTGCTCCCCTGCAGCTCCATACGGGCAGTTCGTGTGCAGTACTGCTCCACCTGTAAATCCCGCTCACAGGTGTAATTCGTGTATTCACTCCGGCTAATCTCCTGCGCACTGCACTGCTGCCCGGTGTTTCCCACAATGCTGTCAGCCCGGTTCACCACATCCCTGCCGGTCTGGATAAACGGCGCATCCGGTGAAAGAATGTCTTTCGGCTTGTTCATGAAGGACTCTGTGATGGTTTTTCCGGTTTCACCGGTCGCCCATTCCGTGGTGCCGTCATTTTTCAGGCCGCCATCCCCGCCGGCAGTCACGCCACCGTAATATTTTGTCTCGTCCGGATTCGCGTTATAGCCGGGGATACTCTCCTGTGGCTTAAAGCCCTGAATACTGCTGCTTCCCTGCCCTTTGATCTGGTGAGCAAAATCAGAACCGGCCCGGTAATCACTGTTGCTGTCAGCAAACACAGAAAAGCTCAGGAAAAAAACAATTGCACAAAGATTGCACGGCTTTACGGAATAATTAAAATTCAGAGATCTGAAAAATGTATTTATCTTTTCTTTCATAACCTGAACCATACTGGAGAATGAAGTGATGTCATCTCAACTTCAGAACTGTGTTGATTGTGGTAAAGCATTAAGTCGAACAGCCACAACGTGCGGGAATTGCAGCTCAACGGACCCTTTTGGAAAAAAACGGCGCAGCGATCGCTTTTACCAGTGGTTTGTAGGGCTGTTTATTACGGCTATTATTATTGCTGGCGGATTATGGTACATGGGGCTTCTTGACGTACCGGGATTACTACTCAGATAACGACTTCAGTAACGATATCAGTGTTCTGAAATCGGCACATAACGAGTGACGACAATACCGGTTATACCAGTAATGAGGGGTGTCGGGCTGAAGCCTGAAACAGAGCTGAAACTCACTGTTAAAAGCCCCCTTCACCGACCATCCCCATGCCAGACGTGGTATTGCTGATTCAGCATCCTGCCGCAGTCGCTGCTCAAGAAGGGCAGCCATTTTTACCGGACAGGCAAAGGCAATATAAGGAGGCAGCTTTGTAACAGGGAAACCATGTCCCTGACAGGAAGCATATGTGCGGAAGCCGTGAATGTTCATCGCGGCCACCAGGGCACGGATCTCCGGATCAATCTGATAATACCCGGCAGGTAAAGTCATTTTTGTTTATCTCCCGGGTTATTCAGCAACGCCCGAGCCACCTGCCGGCAGTCCCCCGTGGCGGCCACTTTCTCCAGCGCCTGGCCGACCCGCAGGTTTCCCCGGATGATGTCGTATCCCTGACTGCAGAACACCACCAGTGCCGGTACACTGCGAATGCCGTACTGTGAAAACAGCGTCGGGTCGATCTGAACACCATCAGTCGCGCCGTCTTTCACCAGGGACAGCACGGCTTCAGCGGTGGTCTTCAGGTCATTGTTCACCATGCCCCGCAGTGTGGCGGGTATACCGTAGTGCCGGGTTTCGCCCAGCATCCGTTTCAGCCCCTCTTCGGGAATGGAAAACGACACAAAATACAGGGCACCCTGCCGGGGTTTCCCGTCCTGCGAAGCCTGCTGTTTACGAACCAGCTCATCCAGAAAATGGTTATCTGAACGCTGAAGGGGGTTTTCCAGCACCTGTTTCTCCGCCCAGGCTTTCAGCTGATGGTCAGGTTTCTCTCGCAGTTGCCTGCTTAAATTTTCCTGCTGCTTCAGGAACTGGCGGTTTTCAGGAGTGTTCACGTTTTCTGACGCCATAACCGCCCCGTTCAGCATCATCAGCAGTACTGCCAGAGATTTCATACTCAGCTTCATCATTCACCTCACAGGAAGACACAGTTACGTTTACGCCACATCAGGTAGCCGAAGTTTTTCTTTGTGTTGGGCGGATTTTTCCCGGTTTCCCAGCGGGTCACGCTGCGCCCGAACGGGTGGCACTGCCCGCTGTCCGGATACATATTCACCATCTGGTAACGCCAGCGTTCTTTGGGCAGGATTGGGGACGGATATTCATTACAGACGGCGTTATTTTTCCCGATGGTTTCCATAATCATGCCCTGACGGTGCAGCTTGAACGCCATGCGTTCACTGACCAGCAGGGAGGACTGCAACGGACTGGACTCATTACTCACCCAGCCATTGAACGGGTACATGCTGCCCTGCGAACCGGCACACCAGAACAGAGTATCGATGGGCATGTTAAAGGCGCTGGCAATGGCATCTGCAGCACAGGCCCCCTGTGCTATCGGATTGGCAAAAATGACGGCTTCCGGATTGAGAATGGTGGTCAGGCTGCTGTCCGTCCAGGTGGGGTCGATTTCAGAAAGATAAGCGATATCCAGGTCACCACCTTCCAGACAGCCCAGCGATGTGATGATGTTAAGCCAGTACGTCAGCGGGTATTTGTACCAGTGAACGTGATAGAACGCCCCGTTCACCTGCTTCTCATCCTTTTTCGCCGTTCCCTGTGCCGTTTTACCAAAAGCCGGCAGGCTGAAGCCCAGGTTCACCATACATCCCGGTGACCGGGTGACGTCCGTCAGCGCCATCGGCTCCCAGTAACCAATGGCCAGTCCGATACGCCTGAACAGCGGCGGCGGTGCCGGACAAATCTGAATGGGCATCGACGGGTTCGCCGTGTCGGGGACCTTACCCTGACTGACTTTGATACTGCCCAGCGAGAGCGGGAAAATACAGCTCCAGCAGATATCCGTGATCGGGTTTACAAAACGCCCCTCACAGGCAGAATCCGCAGACGCTGCAGAGACATGACCGGCGAGAAGGAATAACATCAGCAGCCACAGGCTTCGCTTCATTTTCTGCCCTCCTCTGCCGGAATAAATTCCACCTTCAGGAAGCGATTGCCGGGAACGGCGCTCACCCGTGCCGGTACCTGAACGATGCCGAGGCGCTGGCAGAGCACACCGTTCTGGTCAAAGTAAACACGGCTGTCCAGCGCTTTCTGCATCTCCGGGATACTGCCCTGCACCAGGATAATTTTGCTCTCCAGTGTGGGCGGCGTCTGGCGTTTCATCCAGGCCACCTGCGCCGGATCATCGCCATTGATGAAATACAGCGTCTGGTTAAAAGGAACATACTGCAGCGGATTCATCACTTCACCCTGACGGGCAAACACCCGCCCTTCGTTATCCCGGATATCCGCAGCCAGTCTGACGGACGGGTCAAACAACCGGCTGCCGTATTTCTCCGTGCGTCCGATACCGGGCACGGCAGGGGGCCGCAGACTGTTGCGGATCACCCGCTCCTTAAAGGCATCCATTTTCCGGCCCATCTCACCGGACTGCTCCAGTGCCGTCAGGCGCTGCATGATCACCGTCAGCATGTCCGGCTCCTTTACCGGCCACAGATCGCCCCAGGTACCAAGATCGGCGGCGGCCACACTCTGCCCCCATATCAGCAGGGCAATCAGCCCCCGGCATCTCATGGTTCCGCCCTCATTCGCCGGGCAATATCCTGCTGGATTTCCCGGGTGATATCCGGTGCCCCCTGTACCACAGCAGGCGACACCAGAATGACCGCGTGGTGTTTCTGCTGCCACGCCTGCAGGCTGGCTTCCAGTGCCGTGTTAAAACGCGCTGAAAGGGCTTTTGACTGTACTTCTGATAGTTGTTTCTGACTGGCGCTGTCAAAAAACGCATCCACAGTCTGTTTCATGTTGAAGGCGACAGTCACCGGTGCGTTCAGTCTGACAATGCCGTAACTGACAGCTGCGTTCAGTAACACCATTGCCAGACATCCTGGCACCGTCCACCACCAGTGGCTGCGTCGTTCTGCCGTGACGTCGGCGGGTTTCTGCGTTGAACTCATGCAACACTCCTGTATTTCTCATGTTCTTCCAGCCAGGCTTCCAGCGAAGCCATCTCCGGCCCTGACTTCTTCCACGCCAGCTGCCACACCGCCTCATGAATACTCAGCCCCTCTTTACGTTTCTGCTGCACAAACTCAAAATCCGGGCCGTCAGAGCTGTACATGGCGCGGCTTAACGGGTCCACAAACAGGCGGTGCCAGGAGGAATGGTTTTCCACCTGCAGCAGGAAGGAACTGAACCACTGATCTTTGGCCGCACCGAACTTACCAATCATGTCACGCTGCAGTGGCAGGAACTGGTCCGGATACAGCTGGTTGTATTTCGCGAACTCCTTCGCACTCTGTTTGAGGATAATTTTGTAGGAGGAGTTACCCCATGCCGCGCGGGCAGCACTGGAGGCCTTGTCAGAGTCAAAGTCGACGATGTTCTGTGTGATGGTGATATAGGCACCGGTATGACGGCGGGCGGTACGGTAACCTTTCTCAATAAACTCACCGACCTTGTGATTTTTGAAGTCCAGCAGACGCCATCCCTCATCAATGACGTTCAGTTTTTTGAGGTTACGCGGCGTGCGGTACATCCTGTTCTCGATGTAAATAATGAGGCTGAACATCACCGCAACCAGCAGTGACGGACGGTCTTCCAGTCCGCCCAGCTCCAGCACCACCATTTTCGCATCATCCCGCAGGGACGGCTCATCAGAGTTAAAATACCGGCCGTAAGTGCCGCCGGCGGTATATTGATCCAGCAGGACAATCATTTCATCCAGACGGCTGCGGATGGTCGGTGACTCGACATACTGGTCGTTATCACGGGCGTTTTTCAGGAAATCCACCACATCATCGATGCGCGCCCTGTTCTTTTTAGCCAGCCAGGAGGCCCTGACCGCCTGCAGCAGCAGACCTTCATGCACTTCATCCAGGTTACCGTTGGGGCTGGCCATCACCGACAACTGGTCACGGACACGCTCCGCTGACTGGTCAATATCGGTGATGTTCGCAAACGGGTTAAAACGCAGGGTTTCACCGTCCAGATACACCCCGCCCATGTTCTCACACAGGGACTTATATCCATCCCCCATGTCAAACACCACGGCAAAGCCCCCGGAGTCCAGCACGCTGCGGATAAGGGGCTGTATCAGTCCGGTTTTACCGGCCCCGGAGGTGCCACAGACCGCCATGTTGTAGTTGGTGTTATTCATCCCCCGGAAGAAAATATCGATAAACGCCAGCTGGTTACGGTAGGTGGGTGCCAGCAGACCTGCCGGTGTCAGGGGGTTATCCGCCACTAACGGCATCAGGTTGGCCACATTAAAGCTCTCTGCGCGCTGAACCACACCGGCCTCTTTCAGCTGTTTAAACAGCCCTTTCCCGGCCATAAAGGGAAGGCAGGTCAGGAAATTGCGCATGTGGTTAAAGCGCGGTGAAATCAGCTCAAAACCGTTTTTACGGAAGCTGTTCAGGATGTCCTGCTCCACTTCCAGCGCCGTTTCATTATTGTCCTTGCAGAATGCTGTGATGTTGAGGAAGTAGGACACGACAGAGGACTGACCGGAGCCCAGCCGCTGACGCAGTTCCCCCCACTCCTTCGCCTCTTTCTCCACGGACGGAAACCATTTGGCATAGGAGGTCTTCGACTTTTTCTCCAGGTCCATGTACTTCAGGTTGGCTTCGCTGTGGGTTTTCACCTGGTCTTCCACCACCAGAGTCAGCGTCAGGATGAACGGACAGGAGATGGACAGTTCCGGGTTCAGCAGGTTGCTGTAGTTGTCGGCCATGTTCCACAGGAAGGCGATTTCCGGGTTACGGGCCAGATGGAAATTCAGGATGCGGGCCGTGCTGTTCCTGCCCTTCTCACGCAGGCCCAGCGTCAGGTAATCCGCCCGGACTTTCAGATCAAAACTGTCCTCCACACACTGATAATTCAGATCAGAATACGGGTCCAGCTGACGTCTTTTCGGATACAGGGAGTCCGGGTTATGGTTAATCATCTCCCCGACAATATCGATAAAGGCCTGTGCATCCACCGCCTGTGTGGTGATACTGGCCCCCTGTAACGACGCCCGGATGATTTTCACCAGGTTTTCCATTTCCAGAATGTCAGCCCGGCTTTTTTTCTTCGAGGGAGAACAGTACGAGAAGAATACCCGGTAATGGCGCAGGGTCAGGGGCAGATTCATCCCCTCCGGCAGCGGAAACTGTGTCGCTGCCGCGTTCATATAATAGGCACGGGTAATGGCGTTAAACCGTTCAGCCTGTTCACCCGACCAGGAGAACTCACGCAGCCCGTATTCAATCCTGTCACCAACCAGCTGACTGGACATCAGATGGATGCAGAACGGCACCCCGCGCGGCAGTTTGGTGCGCAGCATGTGGTCGAGCGCCTCCACAATAGACTCATTCGCCCCATTGATGGGAATGGCTTCCAGCATAAAGCCCATCGTGGTGTCATTCATGAACAGACCGGATTCCTGGTTATAATCACGGTACGGCAGCAGACGGCTGAACTGCGGGAAGCTCATTTCGCCCAGAACTTCATTGGCCTTTGCGGATTCGTCAGGCAGTTTCAGTGCTGTGACGAGGGAGTTAACCGCCTGAGTGACGGCCTCAAGTGGATTATTCACATGAATTCCTTAGTTGAAAAATAAAGCGAGAAATGCGGTAGCCATGAAGGGAATACCTGTAATTAACGCGCCATTTCCCGGCACATATACAAAGATTTCTGTTTTCTGAATATCCACTCATGTCCATCCGGAATTAAATCACTATGTTCTGCGACTGACTTATGCATAATGTTTTCTCTGTCTTTCCTGATACGCCTGACATTCAACGCACAACGTCACACCGGGAAATATTTTCCGCCGGGCTTCCGGAACAGGATTTCCGCATGCTTCACAGAGATAAGCAGGAATACCATGAGCATTTATTTTCTGGCGTATCCGGTTTATTCCTGTCATGGTCAGTTGTTCTGTCACTGAATATGCTTCATCGGCTTCATCACTCACGGAATATTCCTCCCGACATGTTCTGACACGCTACCGCCCATCCCTTTTCACGCACAGGGCACTCGTTTTACAGGCAGATTTTGAATACAGAAAGCCCGCCGGCATTGCCGGCTGATATACAACTTCAGGGCCAGTTAATTAATACGTGGTTTTCCCCACGCAGACGGTTTAATAACAAAAAACACGCTGGATGGCTGATGATAAACATCCTGGTTATCAATATAAGGCGCTATCCATAATGCTGCCGTCTGCTCACCCGTTCTTAGCGGACGGGGAGGTGTTACCGGTGCAACTGAACTGACCGGAACAACCGTTTTTACTTCCCGGGCAGCGGTAAACAGCGGGCGTGGTGCCAGCAGTTTCTGCTCCGGATGTGCTGTCACCGCAGGTCTGCTGCCGGACGGAGTGGTCGCGGTGACGTTCTGCACCGGCATTGTCCGGAAGTTCCCTTCAGCCAGGCGCGGCAGTGATGCCGCAACCGGCTTTGCTTCTGAGGACTGCTCCAGTTTTTTGGCCTTCTCATTGGCCTGCTCCATCGTCATACAGGTATCGGATGTGGTGGCGTTACACTCAAATTCCGTATTAGTTCCGGCACAGCCGGAAAGTAATAAGGTCCCCAGCAGAGGAATAAATAAAGAAATCTGTTTCATTGTCCCTCACCTTTCTCATCGCAGTTCACAAAATCATTCTTCAAATCCCTGACCATACAGGTTTTTACAATGTCAGGATTTTCAAAAACCGTATTCCGTGATGATTTATAAACATATGCCACAATGCGTTTCCCTCCCGCATCAGGTTCTGGCGCACTGACTTCACATAACGGAGGTGTTATTCCGGATTCATACAGCACCGGATAATTTATTTTTTTGACGCCGCCATCAGAAACCAGCTTATTCATCGAAGGGTTCCTTATATTTCTGAATAATTCTGTCGATTAGTTCTTTCACCGGAACAGATTTTCCGCCACCGGATTGTCCGGCAACCACAATATGCCCCGGAGAAGAAAATAAGCTCATCGACATACCCTTCTTCATCACACCGACAGCAGCCATATTAAAAGTGTGCGGCAATGATTCAGAACTGAATTCCTTCGGTGCAGGAAGTACGATTCTTGTGGTGCAGTTACTGAGAACAGCATGCATAAAATCATCTGATACGCTTTTATCCGGTACAGAGCGGGCAGTAATAACATTAATATTACGCATGTTCATTTTTATCTCCGTTGTTTCTGATTGTTCTGTCATCAGGGAAATAAACATGGCATTCCCTGATTTTTCCCGGCAGGGAAGTGTCTTCTGCAAGAACTTCCTTCAGACGCTCATCTGCTGTTGCCACACGGACACATTTCATTTTTCCGGGTCGCACCGGATATTTCCCGGTGCCTGCCGCAAACGACATATACATAAGTGCCAGCGTTGCCCAGAATGCGGTGACCTGTTGCATCAGTGACCGGTCAGTCTCCCTGACATAATCTGCAGCATCAGCAGCACGGTAACGGCAGATTTTCTCTTCTGCTCCTGGAAGATCATGCAGAGAAGGCAAACATTCTCTTACAGAAAACTGCCCGGCAGGGGCTGTTTGTCTTACGAAGTCAATTTCCTGAACCAGTAATTTTCCTGGTGTGGTGTTGTCCTTCCATAAAACAAACAGAGCCATCAGGGCCATTGTGGCCAGTGGCCAGATAACCACAAACCTGACGACCCACAGCAGCCAGCGAACGACAAACGCCACACGGAATGTCAGTGCATCACCCGCCATTTCCGCCCTCCTTGCCGGCATCCCCGCCCTGCGGGTTCTTGTCTCCGGACATAAACTGCTGCGGATTCAGATTGCCCAGCTGTTTCAGCATCTGGTCGGTGTTAAAACCGTTCAGGTGGCTTTCTGCCGAGGGAAGATTCGGCACAGGGCTTTCCGGGTTACCCTCTTCCGCTGTACTCTGTGACTGCTCCAGCGCCATTTCCTCCACGGTTTTCAGCTGGAAGCCGTCCTGGAACACCACGGTCACTTCGTTGCCCGCACCAATCGGTATCACCGGGTGATACTGTTCGGCACGTTTGATGTAGTAGTCACTGAGCGTCTGTGCGGCTTTCGATGCGCCGCCACCGATACCCATTTTAAGGACATCGCCGGCCCCGTAAGCAGCAGTGGCACCCAGCCCGACAGCCGGCTGAGAGGCGCGCTCCATTCCCTGACCGATACCGTCAACAAATCCCGCGCCCCATGCCCAGCCGAGGATTTTGCCGTTACGCATCACCACTTCGCCCTTGATACCGTTTTTACCCCGGAAGCTGACATGCCCCTTAATCGGCATATCAATAGTTTTGCCGTCCTTCAGGCAGCTGATATTGCGGGTACGTACAATGGCACGCTCACTGGAGACATCCCCCCAGGCTTCCAGCCCCACAAAACATCCCGTTGCGTCATACGTTTTGCTGTTCGGCATTTCCACCAGGCCGGTGATACGCAGCTGCATCGGCACTGTGGATTCATTACCGGTGACTGAGGCATTGGCATCCGCCCCTTCAATCAGCATGGCTTTCGCAAAACTTCCTGACGGAATGTACGGCAGTGATGGTCCCTGTTTTCCCTCATTACGGGTAAACACCTTACGCTGTATCCGGTTAGGCACCGGCACAGACTGGTACGTCACCTGTGGTGGTGGCGTGACACCATTCCCGGGATAAAACGCCGTCGGCGGTGGAACAGCAACGCTGCCCTGCGGCGGGAAGGATACGGGGGTTTTTCCTGGCTGTGGTTCGCCTTCCGGCCCGGGCGGTGAGGCTGGCGTCTGCGGTACAGGCTCACCGGTCGCGGTGACGGGATTTGCACCCAGGGCTTTCACCTGCTCTGCCAGTGCAGCATTGTCCTGTCCCAGCTTTTCAATACGACGCTGGTCATCACCGCGCTGTTTGTTCAGGACATCCAGTTCACGACGGATTTCCTCATACTGCTTCTGCATCTGTGCCGCCGTCACCTGCATCTCTGTAGTAGCATGCTGACGCACCTTGTCATCAAAGGTCGTATCCACCACACCGGTCATATCCGGCACAGGCTCCTGTTCAGCCACGGTTTCACCGTTACCGGACATGTCCACATCAGACAGATACAGCGCACCACCAATCGCGGAGGCTGCACCGACAACCACAATCCCCAGCCACAGGTACTGCTTGCGTTTCACAATGGTGTTGATACTGGCCATCAGTTGCCCTCCCCGTCACGGATGACATACACATCCATGCGCGCACCTGCCAGTAACTGACTGGCAGGCTGGCTGAACATCACGGCACGGGTTCCCGGCTGCCAGAAGTCACTTTCCCGGATATTCAGGGCAGACAGCGTTTTATTTTCCACGGCAAAGCGGACCATCTTCAGGTGATTCCCCGTCCATACGGCATCTGCCACTGAAGACAGCCCCGCCGGGGCCTGCAGGGTTTCCTTTGTCACCGGGACCTGATACCAGCCTGCGGGTAATTTTCCGCCACGGACGGCCTGGCTGATGGTCACAAGCAGGGATTCGTAAGGCGTGGACGTTTCCCACGCACCGGCTTCTTCTCCGGTTCCGCGCAGGTCACTGACCAGCTGAATGGTACGCCCCGCGCCTTCACGGGGAACGGCCTGAATGGAAAGATTCAGACCTCGTTCTGTTTCCAGAATGAACGTAAAGGGCTTTTTGTTGACGGTGGCAACCACCACACCGCCGGAGGCGGTCTGCTCATTATTGGTCAGGGCACCATCCAGACTGTTCACGGCGATAATCCGGTCACCGGGAACGGTAAACAGATTCGGGCTGGTATTGCTGATGGCAATACTGGCCTGACCACCGTTCACCATTGGCACCACGGTGGGGGCCAGCGTACCGTTTGCGGCCATCACGCTGCAGGAAAAAAACAGGCTGCCGAATATTATTGCCGTATTATTTTTTCTCATCGTCTGTTTCCCCGAAATTATCCAGCCAGGTCACCCCGTTTTCCCGCTTCAGAATAAGGATGTAATGTTTGATATCAGTGAAAGGTTTTGAATCACCAATCCAGGTTTTAAGCACACCACGAATTTCCACACGGCCATACTGAGGCCAGACACGAACACTGGTCTGGAAAAAGGCTGAGTTCACGTTATCGTTTTTAATACGCTTCGCTTCTTCAGCCAGAATAACTTTCATCTGGTTCTGTGCGCCCGGGCGGATATATTGCAGAAGCGCCTGATGTGAGGCATCGACGGTTTCTGATGAAACATTCAGACGGAGGGCAATAAATGACAGCGCCATCTGCTGTAAATAAGAGGCGTCGGCACTGTTCTGTGACACGGCAAAGGGGGCATTAAATGCCATTGGCGTCACGGCAGTGCGTTGCTCATTCTGAAGACGGTAGTTATTCACCCCCTGAATGACGTTAACAGAGAGGCTGAGAACAATAAGCACTGACATAAATATAAAGGCGATGGCCATTACACGACTGGTACTTAAACGGGCACCGTGTTCCATATAACAATCCTGGTATCAGTTCTATTTAATCCACTGCCGGAAACACGAATCGGGAACATTATGAAAAATACCGCGCAGCAGGGCTGTTGGCATATACCAGTAAATCAGGTCACGTAACCAGGAACTGCCCCGCCCTTTTTTCAGTTTTTTAATCCCGAAATAAACCAGAACCGCTGCACCAATACCGAACAGATATTTCGATGTTGTGATACCCCAGCCAATACAGATTGCTGCAGGTATCAGTTCATCCAGTGGCAGGCCAAACCAGCGGCTCTGGTTGGTCAGTGTTTCCGGGAAACGATATTTCTTAAGTTTATTCTCGTCTCCCGACATCGTTTTATTTCCTGTCAGAGGCCAACGACGGCCATACCCACAGCAATAAATACAGAGATGATGGCAAAACCGGCCAGGAACTTGACGTTTTTGGTCATCATGTACATGACCGCACCGACCAGAACTTCAGCCAGAACGACCCATTTAACAACACTGGAGTCCTTACCGAAGGTCGCCTTAACCGTGGAGTTACCACTCTGCATCAGGTCCTGACTACCGGAAGCCATCGCCAGTTGCGGGAAGAACATCATCAGAACAGCAGCCGGGAGCACAGCGCGTACCAGGCGAAGCATATTCAGACGAGTGAATTTAGAAAAAAACGACTTCTTTTTGATGGGCGCAGAAGCACCCTGAACACTTAAAACGGCGTCCATATGATTCCTCTGTTTAATATTGATAGATAAAAACTAAAGTTCTTTAAATGTTGACTCGCTCTCTTCGGTCACCTCCCTGAATATTTCTTCGTTATAGAAATCAGGAAATCGTTTCAGATGATCTCTGAGACGGATCTGGACTTCTATCGTTTTACTTCTTCCACTACGATCTTTGGCCTTAATAAGTCGGTTATTTGTATCTTCATCGAGATACACCGAGACCGTTCTGCTTATACCGCCTCTCGCGTTACGCCTCCTCACTCAATTCACCTCTGTTTCCCGACTAATAAAATTATGATTGCACAGAAACCGATGAAAAAAAACACGCCAAAATTGGCGTGCCTTATTTAACATTTACTTAACGCTATAAAATTCACGAATTATATTTAATAGCGAATCTATTTCCCCTTTATAGATACATGACACTCTGAATAAATCAAAGTGTTCAAAAAATTCTTTTATTTTCCGTTTGACTGGTTTAATTCGATCCTCAGATGCTCTGTCTGTAATACCCAATTCTCTGGCAATTGTTGCATGACCAACACCCAGCATATAGAAAGAGAAAACAAGCAATGTCCCGGGGGAAAGATCATTCCATATCGTTAATTTGTCAGAAGTATTTGTATTACTTCCACTCTGATTTAACGCAAAAAATGGATAATCAGGAAACGGATTAATTTGCCATAAAACAACAGATTCGTCATTATAAAAAGAAACATTCTCCATCCTTATCTGATAGATTTCGCCATGAAAATTAAAACGACGACAAAATGCAGAGCCATGTCCAAGAGCCTGGCATTCCAGTTCAAGTGATGAAAGAAAAATTTCAACCTGCAGACGTATATAGCTCTCTCCGGATAAGGGTTTATCTTCTCTGGAAAAGAGTTCAATAAAAGCCCCATTGGCATAAAGGATTTTCCGGTTTTTGTTACGGACACAAACCGGAACGGGAGAATTTCTGTAGATATTCTGAACGTTAAGGATGTATTTATTTACAGATTGACTGTTAAGTGGCCTTTCTCTACGATCCAGCGCACACATAGGAACCTCCGTTAAGGATTCTATGGACAGTCGATGCAGGGAGGTCTGAACTCCCTGCATCGGCGATTTTTAGTTTCAATTTTTAACGTGGCATTAACCACGTAATTAATATACTAATTATCTGACGTATTGTCATCTTTTTGAATCATAAAAATTCTTATATTTGAACCAACTCAAACTTCATTTTCATTTATTCATCATCATTTTTTGGAAAAAACCGGTCTATCTCAACAGACACTTTCTCTCTGATATCGTCAACCATACTGGCATATTCAAACTTCGGGTTTCCGGAGACATGAGGACTGAGAGACTCAATACCTAAAATCTTTGCCACCGTTGACTGTGTTTTTACAACACATTCAAGAAGAAGTTTATTAAACTCTGTCTGGTTAAACGCAGACTCTTTACGCTCCATCTGTGCATCATATACGCGAAGCCCCAATTCAAGAAGCATTGAAGCAGTTCCTGAAAGGCTTATATCTTTATCTCTTGCTCCCTCCTGACGACGCTTTTCAACAATCATGTTAATTTTTTCATGAACCTCATTACTGATATACAGATTTACTCTGGCCATAAGACAGTACCTTTTATATTCTGAAATAAGTGTTTTATTTC
>ERZ1031671.1-NODE-1-length-46872-cov-16.441720_pt1 | contig 46872 bp, 81 predicted proteins | sample MGYA00519030_ERZ1031671 | MGnify/ENA primary metagenome ERZ1031671 (study PRJEB33719, sample SAMN04261218) | wastewater metagenome | biome: rural village; feature: human; material: feces | host: Homo sapiens | place: El Salvador | collected 2013-01-14 ... | reverse complement strand
ATATAATACTTATTATTACTTATTATCTATAAGAGAAAACAGATCAAAAAATGATCAAAATTTTCGCCCACAACTTAGGGCGAACATAGGGCGACGGTGGGCAAGGTTGGTCGTAACGGCAAATCACTGCGACAACTGAAAATTGTGTTGACGTAGAATCACAGCTGATGTAGATTGAACTCATCGAAACAAACGATGGTGAAGAGATGAAAATCAAAGACCGTGAAGAATTTGAAGATGCACAGGCTATGGCGCGCATTGCAGTTAATCGTCAGAACAACAGCATTCCTGCAGATGCATTCTGGAACGCAGCAATGCAGGCTTTAATCTCAGCGTATGGGTTAAGCAAATGACAGCAGCATCTTTCTAACTCATCGCCAGTCTGGTTATCGTGGCATTCATCATTATCGCAGTGGCAGTTTCTAAATCAGGGCATAAGGAGTAACAAAAATGAGCAACTGGCATAACGAGCACATCATGCAGTGGTATCGTCGCCGCATTAAGGAAATCATCAATTCATACGAGGCGTAACAAATGGCAAAGACTATCTATCGACGCGAGAAGCTGGAACAAGAACTCGGACACGTTGGCGCGCAAAACTTCATGAGCAAGCAGGCACGTCATGCAATGGAATCTGTGCGCGTAAATCGCGTTTTGCGCGTGTTTAATGGTGAAGGTAAGCGCAGAGTAATGGATGAGCTAATTATCGTATTCTGACAACGATTCAGCTCTCTTATTTTTAATGGTGATGATATGGCAAAAGTAAAAACATATGAGTTCTGGTTTGTGCAGAACAAAATGTATGCAATCAGGACAATCAAGCGAGTACGCTGGTGGAATAAGTGGTTAATCCTGTCCGGATGCATTGTGCTGGCAAAGTGCAAATTCAAAGCGGTTGACATCACTGATGAGGATGCGATGAAAATCGCAAAGATTGGGTTTGAAGAAGATGGCTATTACGAAGAAATTATGGGGGTCAGGGTATGAGCAAAATTGACTATCAGGCGCTGAGTGAGGTGGCAGAAAAGGCAACACCAGACGAATGGGTCGCATTTATTTCGACGAATACTGGTACTTATGCAGTGCACACGCCAGGTGATGAACGATGCGAAGACGTTATCAAATGGACCGGCTTTGATGGACAGAAAAATGCAGGGAACAACGCTCGTCATGTTGCCGCGTTCAATCCAAAGGTTGCACTGGAGCTGCTTGGTGAAATTAAGTGCTTGGAGGACACAAATATTGATGCCACGTGCCGAATTTCAGAGCTTGAGACTAATCTCGCGGCACTGGCAGCGGAGAATGCGAGACTGAAGTCTGGCGCTATGGACGAAATCAAGGTTATCAACCGTGGAGGGCAGGCATATTGTGTAAAAGATGGCGTGCAAGTTAATCCCATGTATGCAAGAGGGTGGAATGACTATCGCGCAAAGTCTCTGCAATCAGACACTACAGCCACCGATGCTTTTCTGGCTGAAGTACGGGCGCAGGGCGTGGAGATGTTTGCTGACCATCTGTTGTGCCCAGACCTTGATGACACTATCCGTGACTTTGCTGCCCAGCTTCGCAAAGGAGGTGAGCAAAAATGACAATCACAAAACAACGAGTAGAAGAAATCATATCGCGCATTGAAATGTATGGGCATGGTGCAGGGTATACCGCCGAAGAGGTTTATGACCTTGCTGTATTGGCTCTGAGTTTATCAAATATCGCAAAACTGAAGCGATACGAGCTTGATACTGGTGGTTGCGACCCATTCAGTCCGAACTGCTGTGCTGACATGACTGAAGACCCTGAAGGCGAATTTGTCATGTTCGACGATGTTATCAGGATTGTTCAGTTTGACAACACCGCTCAGCAATTCGAAAGTCTCAGCAATCACAATCACCACTTCATCAATGGCACTTGCGTAGAGTGCCTGAAAAGTGAATAGCTACCCGTTCATATTAATTATCAGTGCGCTCTATGTGGCGCACGCTTTAGTGGAGGCATATCAATGAACAATCACCAACGACGCCGATACACCGCTGGCGCTAAAATCTTTCTTGCTGTTTATGTGCTGGCATTGATGGCGGCTATTGCAGGAGTTTTGCATTATGTTTAACGACATTAGCGACGCAATGCAAAACATGTGGGAACGTCACTGGAACAGCATGAAGACGTGTCACTACATGATGGTACAGATAGGTAATTACATTGAGGTTGTTCCAGATAACGGCGTGCACGACATTAAGTGCATGTGCTCAACGAGGGCTTTCGAAAATGCGAACCACTAAACAGAAAGTCTGGCAGCTCGCCAAACAGCACGAGCTGGATGATTTTATCGCGAAGGTAGCAAAGACATTCCCTGATGCGCTTGAAATCGTTCATGTGCAGACGCAAACAGAAAATGCATGGTGCTATGCTGGCAAGCGTGATAATCATGGTGTACAATAAACGCATAACCACCATCGCTTTCACTCATATCATCACCCAACCTTTAACCCGCCTTGTGCGGGTTCTTTTTTATCTGTGTTAAACTAACGATATCGAAATACGAAAAGACGAAAACAGAATGGCTAATCCAAACCCTGTAATGAAATTTTCCTCTGAGTACCAGCCAGCTGGCAGAGGATTAAGCTACAGAAACAGGCTAATTGAAGCATTAAAGCGTTGCGGGCTTGGTGAGGAGGAGTTCCTTGACGCATTCATCAGAACGTCAATCAAGATGACTGAGGAAAACCCGACTCAGGGCGTACAGATGCTGAAGGAAATATTCCTGCGCATCAGCCCCGTACAAAAAAGCATGGCGCCTCCTGTTAATTTTAAATACCGCAAAGATGCCACGCCAGTAGAGCAGATAGAGGATGTCATTCAATCTGTTTCCAGTGGGGAGCTTCCAATAGATGTGGCGTCTCAGGTTGTATCAATGATTAAGGTTGGCCTTGACGTGAAAGAATTAACCGAACTCGCCGCACGCCTTGAGCGACTGGAGAAACTGCTGGAGCAACAGAATGGATAAGAGCATTATGGCTTGCTTTTTAGCATCAATTATTATGAGCTTAACAAGCATAACCCTACCAAATAATGATTTTACTGGAAACATCTTTGGCTTGATGTTCTGGTGCACTGGTTGGGTTATTGCATGGGGTTGCACTAGATATGGCTCGTAAACGCCTATCCGCTCTGGCAATTGAAAAGCTGGAAGCGCAGATTGATGATGCAATGACAGATGTTGCAGAGTCCGCCATTTTTGGTATCTGTGATATGCAGAAGAACGTCATTAAGCGGTTAAGGATGACAGCCACTGGCGTTGATGATGTGACTAATGCAACCACTCATGCTGACCACCTGATTCCGGCAAAGCTGGAGCGCCTGCTTTATCCCAAGCGGTTTAAGTTTGTCTATGGTGGCCGTGGGTCAGGGAAGACGAGAACGATTATCACTATCCTTACTGAGAGAGCAAGATTCCGGCCTGACCGTTTCGCCTGCTTTCGTGAGATTCAGCAATCAATTGAAGACTCAAGCTATCAGGAGCTTGTTGATGAGATAGCCCGCAAAGGCGAGTCAGCCGAGTTTCGAGTTATCAACAACGAGATAACGCACAAGAAGACCAAAGCGAAGTTTCGTTTCAAAGGGCTGTATCGCAATCAGACAACCGTTAAGGGTTTTGCTGGCATTACCGTTGGCTGGGTAGAGGAAGCTGAGAACGTCAGCCAGACAAGCTGGGATATTCTTGTGCCTACCATCCGTGCTGCCAATTCCGAATTGTGGTGCTCATTCAACCCCAACAAGGAGACTGACCCCACATGGAAAAATTGGATTGCTCCTTACCGCTCACAAATGGTCGATGGCATATTCGAAAATGACGAAATCCTGATTGTCGAATGTAACTATTCCGACAACCCGTGGTTCTGGGATACGCCACTGCCATCCGCTATGGAGCAAATGAAGCGCGTCGACTTTGACCGCTATATGTGGATATGGGAAGGGAAATTTAACAAGCGCAGCGACGAGCAAGTTTTCGGCGGAAAATGGCGCATTGATAACTTTGAGGTCCAACCAGAATGGCATGGCCCATATTTCGGGATGGACTTCGGATTCAGTACCGACCCCACCGCAATGGTTGAGGTGTACATCGAAGAATTACCAGGTGGACGGCGCAACATTTATATTAATCGCGAGTATGGCAAGGTTGGACTTGAGATTACCGATACGCCAGCCGCGATGGAGCAATCATTCCCTATGGCTAAGCGTGCGCGATGGTATGCCGACTGCGCGCGACCAGAAACCATCAGTCACATCAAGCGTTCTGGATTTGACATTCACCCATGCACGAAATGGCCCGGTAGCGTTGAGGATGGCGTTACTTGGCTGCGTGGTTGTGACAGCATTGTCATCCACGAACGATGCAAGGAAATGCAGAATGAAGCGGCAATGTACAGCTACAAGGTTGATAAACTGACAGGGAATGTGCTGACTGATATTGTCGATGCATTTAACCACTTCTGGGATGCTGTTCGTTACGCGCTCAATGACCACATCGTCCAGCGCGGCAGCGGAATGCTAATCCGGCGCAGGCGATAAAAATAAAGCCCTCAATTGAGGGCTTAAAGCTCATCTCTCAATCTTGATAGATCACTCACAGCTGCGTACATGTTTGATTTAATGCGTTCAGACTTCTCATCTCTGCATCTGTCTTTTATTATCGAAATGGCAATATTGAAAGCCTCAATCTTTGCCTCCCTTATCGCTTGATTCCTTGGTTTCACTTTCGCCTTCGGTATTTCACGAAGGCATCTCGGCATGTAATTAGTAGGCATTTGATGGGTAGTAACCTTCTTTGATACCAAGCATCTTGGCGACTGTTGGGCCAACTTTCTGGGCGGTAACAATGCCAAATTTAACGTAGTCAGCGCCATAAGTTTTAGCAATGTACGCTTCGCATTCTTTTTTAGTCTCAAACATTTCTCTTGTTCCTTAATCTCTTTTCGATAAGATGATTCTACGTCACCAACATATCTACGTCAACATTTATTATTGTTGTTGATAAATCTGCATCACCACACTTGACCAATCTACACCGAGCGCATAGTATATCTACATCAGGCTTATCGGAGATATCACTATGCGCAGCTATGCAGGATTCACACAGGAGGAAAAAGAGCAGGTTTATTCACTGGCGCGGGCTGGTGTGCCTGATGATGTGATTTGCCGTCGGTATGATATCGACGAGGATTTCCTGCTGCGCGTTCTGGATGATGTTTTCGTTAACCTGCAAGAGAAGCGCGGGTACAAGGGTATCTGCTGCAAGAATGATTTTTTGAGAGGGTGATTATGGGTGGTCGAGGAAGCTGTAGAAGGAAGAGATCTTTAAGGTGTAGCAGGTGCTATAACGAAAACATCAGTAACTACATTTTAGGGCTTGGTGGTATTGTTTGGGAAAACGTCGATGCTGTAAAGAGGGTTGGAAATTATTACTTTTGCAGATGCCGAAATTGCGGCCATGAGTATAAAACAAACAGTTTAGCAGCGCGCAGGGACTACAGGTTTAACAGCAATGACAAATTCGAAAAGGTGGAGTGATGAAAGCTGTCAAAACAATACTGTTCTGCATCATCAACCCGCACCTGATTGTGATGCTGATATTCGCTGTCATGCTTATTGGCGCAAGAAAGTCGCTTTATTATATTTCCGACAAACTGGATGACGCGGCGCGTTACATTCAGAAGATTGACCATAAACTCGGGTCGAAGTCATATCCCGCATGGTTCAGATCGCTTGTTGATGATGAGGTGAAGCGATGACAAGAAAAGAGGTTCACGAATATTCTATTGCAGCAAGAAAGCGCGTCGAAGATGTATGGACGAATCATGGGTTACGCAGCAATAGTGCTAAGTTGGTTGCAAAATGCCATCAAGTCGTAAGTGGTGACAGGATTGAGTGTTACGCGTTTAATCAGTGGATGAAGTCTGGCGTCGTAAGCGAGGTGAAATGATGGCAGCTACGATTCTTGCTCTTATTGTTACGGCGTTCTTTGTTTATATCCTGATAAGACATCAGCTTGTTTATATCGCCCGTGGGAGATTTATAGACTACTTCTATACAGAAGATCCTGATGGGTATTCCTCCGGTAGGGTGTTTCATGAGGCGCTACCAAGCTACGATGAGATGCTGTGGAAATTCTGGGTGTGGCCTATATCAAAATTCTATCCGGCATACAGAAATCGAAATCGCAACAAGTGACCATGCTATAATCCCTCCATCGTGAGGGATTTTTTTATTGGTGACATATGTCCAAAATTGACGCACTAAACGCTTATATACGCGACCGCGTGGCGAACAATAACCGGGCTATTCAGCAGCAGCGGCTTTGTGCTGGCGGGAAGAATCTGGACCAGAAGCACGATCGCCTTTGGTCTGAGTGCGGGTATAAGCAGGAAATTAACGCTGAGGACTTCAGATTTGCATATGAGCGTTACCCGCTGGCAAATGCCGCAGTAAATATCGTCCTCAACAAGTCGTGGCATGGTATGCCTACGGTGCTTGAGAATGACGCTGATGATGAAGCTACCTCCCCATGGGAAAAGAGTGTCAATGACATTCTTAAAAAGGCGCTTCCATTTATCAAGGATGCCGATAAGCGTAACCTGATCAATCGTTATTCCGCTTTAATTCTGCAAATCCGCGACGGCAAAAAGTGGAGTGAGCCAGTAGATATCACCAAAACTCGCCGCATTAAAGATAAATCCATTGTTCGCTATATTCCGGTATGGGAAGAGCAGCTGCGCGTCAGCGCATGGAATAACGATGAAGCCAGTGAAGACTACGGTATGCCTGAGATGTACGAATATCAGGAAAGCGCCGTGGAAGACTTCAACAGCGGCGGCAAACCTGAGCGTTCAGTGCAGATTCATCCTGACCGCATCATTATTCTGGCTGAGGGCAGCTTCGATGGAAGTATGTTCAGTGGCGTTCCGTTGCTGCGCGCTGGTTTTAACTCACTAATAGATTGCGCTAAGGTTTCCGGAAGTTCTGCTGAGGGGTTACTCAAAAACTCATCTCGTCAACTGAATGTTTCATTCAATAAAGATAATGTTTCAGCGCAATCGCTGGCACAGCAGATGCAAGTTCCAGTTGATGATTTGGCGGACCTGCTGAACGAAAACATCGAAATGCTCAACTCAGGCATTGATGCAGCAATGTTCAGCTTTGGCAGTGACGTTAGCGTCCTGTCAACGTCAATGAGCGATCCTGAGCCATTTATGTATGTTGCAGCCAGCCAGTTCGCGGCCTCAGTGAATATCCCGCTCAACTCATTACTTGGAAGTCGCAGCGGTGTTCTTGCGTCAGCCAATGATGAGCAATCTCTGGCAATGATGGCTATGCAAAGACGCGATGGCTGGCTTGATTATCTGGTTGGCTCTTTCGTTGAACGTTTAATTACGTTTGGCATTGTGGATAAGGCACCAGACGCTGGATATTATTGCAAGTGGAATGACCTGCTTGAACCAACACAGAACGACAAGGCCGAATTGATTGTTAAGCTCGCTCAGGCTGCACAAAGCGCGGCGAATGCTGGTGTCGGTCAAATCCTTACAGATGATGAAATCAGGGGATTCCTTGGACTTGAACCTATAGAAATGCCTGATGGATATACGGAAGACACACCGCCGGAAGATGACAATGAAGATACTCCGGTTTAATGCCCGTCTTCCACAGCCGCGCATATCACAAAGCCTGACGGACCCGTTGGGCGCTGCAACTCGCCTGTCAAAGATGGATAAGGTGATAACGCGCAAATACAAACAGCTCAGGACTCGTGCGCTTGAGTTGTTTCGCACTATTCCGAGCAGTCAGACTAACGCAGAATCAAGCGGATTGTATTTCTATGACTTCAGTAGTGCGCGCGCTGCAACCTTCATGGATGAATTGCAGGCGCTGATTGATGAAATCATGCTGGAAGGTGATGATTTCGGTCACGGCAGGATGTGGGCCAACGTGTTCATTGGTGATGCGTATCAGGCCGGAACGCAGAAGGCTAACTCTGAGCTGTCAGGCCTCTCTCCGGTTTACGCCGAGCAGCGACCGATTGCTGCAATACTCTATAGTGAGCCTTACCTTAACCGCCTCCAATTGGCTTACGCAGCAGGATACTCAGACTGGCGCGGATTGAGTGATTACTCCCGCCAGCAACTGGCATCTGTCATTATGGAAGGCATTGCCCGTGGTGCGAATCCTCGCGATGTTGAAGCTGATATTGTTAAGCGTGTTGATGTGTCGCACAGCTACGCGAAGCAAATCGCGCAGACTGAAATTACCGGAACTCTGCGGCAGGCTAACAGGCGTGAAGTCATTGAGGCGCGCGAGGAGTTAGGTATTGAGACGGTGATGCTGTGGCAATCGGCATTATTACCTGGTCGAACGAGATTTACCCACGCAGCTAGACATGGGCGGTTTTATTCGCCAGAAGATATTGACACGTTCTATAGTGAGAATGGCAACAGATATAATTGTCACTGCGCACAAACACCTGCATTGTTAATGGATGGCAAGCCAGTTATTCTTGAGTCATCGCAAGAGAGACTGGATAAGCAACGCGAGGCGTGGCAATCGGCAAACAAAAAGCCCTCTAAGTGAGGGCTTTGATTTATCTTATCAGCATGCACAGAACAAATATTATTATCGCATAGCACAATATCTCTACGACACTGAATATTGTTTTAATCATCCAGTTTCACGCCGGGAATCTTGCCTGCTGCGATGGCGTCGTAAATATCGAACCACATGACGCCAAAACCAAGATTCTCATCCACTTTTCCGATTCCTCCGCATGAGTTACATAAAGCCTGCGCTGCAATTTCGCGCTTCCTTTCCGCTTCAGTGCGTAGCGGCTTTATGCGCCCTGAGTTAGCCTGAATGGAGAAGCATTTTCGAGCAGGTACGTTGCGCATCACAACAGCCTTACCATCAAAATCATAACCAACCACAATGCAATGAATAATGCCTTCATCAACATGGCACTCACACTCAACACCCACTGGCGGCAGTCCTTCACCATTCCATGCTGGCTTTTTCGACGATGATAATGCGGCTTCGTATTGCTCGCGAGTGATGATGGATATTTCATAGTCGATTGCGTGTTCTGCCATAAAGCCATCACCTGTCCATTTCCCTCCTTTCCAAGAAGTAATGCAATACTCGTGTTTCCCGCCAGAGGAAAAGCAAATTTCCCCATCACTGTCCTGTGTGGCCGTTGACGCTGTTTCAGGCCACCCGCCACGCTTAGGTAATTCTTGAACTAACAGGTCGATAAGTTTCATTTTGCTTCTCCCAATGCTTTATCAACCGCCGCACGCGCATTATCCATAGCGCGACGCTTGCTTGATGTTGTCCAGACTTTGCCCGACTGGTCATCGTAGATTTCCAGTAGTTGCTGGAGTGCCGCTAGCATGGACTTGTTATTGTCGTGGCAATATCCAACGGAGAAACCATGCCAGAGCTTGTCTTTTTCGCTATCAGTCATATCTGCGAACCCAACCGAATCAAACCATTCAGTAAACAATTGGTACACTTCTCGTTGCGTCATCACCAACCTCACTTAATATATTCAACAATCTCGCATTCACGCAGCTGCACCAGACCAAATGGTGCGACCACCTTGCCGCACGGACGTACCTTGATTTGCTCTAGGCCGAACACTCCGCAGCGTCCGTTTTCTTTGAATTTGACCATTACCATGCTTTCTTCCTCACTACATCACTTGATGTAGATACTATGCACCACCACTCAATCTACGTCAATACCTGCTGTGGTAGAATTAATCATTATTTGAGCAGGAGGTGAAATGAAGCTATCGGAGCGCGGCGCGGAGGTGTTTGGAATCACCGATGCTGTGGACATATCGCCTTACATCACCACTGAGACAACGCAGAATCAGTTTGATGCACTGACAAGTCTTGCCACCGACATTGGCATTGACGTGTTCCGTAAATCAACACTTCTGAAGAAACATAACCTTCGCTGCTTCTCATGTGTCGTCGCGCACTTTATTGTGTGGGGCGAGAAGACTGGCGACAAAGCAAAACGCAAAGCTGAAAAAGAGGTTTACTGGTATGGCTATTAGCAAAAATATGAAGGCATTTCTGGATATGCTGGCGTACAGCGAGGGCACGGATAACGGGCGGCAGAAGACCAATAATCATGGCTATGATGTGATTGTTGGTGGCTCGCTGTTTACCGACTACGCAGACCACCCACGCAAGCTGATTAGTCTGCCTAAGCTGGGCATTAAATCCACTGCCGCCGGGCGCTATCAGGTATTGGCTAAGTTTTATGATGCGTACAAAAAGCAATTGCGTTTGCCGGATTTCTCCCCAGCATCGCAGGACGCCATTGCAATGCAGCTAATTCGTGAATGCAAAGCCACTGCCGACATCGAGGCTGGTCGCATCGCGGATGCCATTCATAAATGCCGCTCCCGTTGGGCTTCACTGCCGGGCGCTGGTTATGGTCAGCATGAGCAGAAACTGGATAAGCTGATTCAGGTGTATAAGGCCGCAGGCGGGGCGGTTGCATGAAAAAGCTAAGCAACTGGTTTATTGGTGTGTGGCTTTCATTTTGCTCATATCTTGAACTGTGGCCGGACTCCATGACGCACGTATGGATGTTTATGCCGGACGACCTGAAATCCGAGATACCGGATTCAGTAGTCAAGGGGATAAGTTATTCTGTGCTCGTGCTATCAATGTTCGGCAAAATGCATGCGATGAATAAGGCGAATAAGAGGCTAAAAGATGAGAGCAAAGATGCGTGAAATACATAACCGCATGAGGGCGCGAAATGGTTTTTATTCTGCGTATCAAACCACTAAGGGATTGCACTTCATGACTAATTGCATATCCTTCCCGCGCACATGGTTAGCGGGAGGTTCGAAAAATGACAACAATAATCACTAAATACTGGCGACCGCTGGCAATTATTATAATTGTTGCTGCTGGTGCGTTGTGGGTGCGTAGCGAAATCATCAGCTACGGCGATCAGCGATACGCAGAAGGCAAAGCTCAAGCAATCGCCGAACAGAAGGCAGCAGACGAACAAGAGGAGCAACGACGCAATGCAGAACTGCAAAAGATTCAGGCCGATGCACAGCAAAGGATTGATGCTGCGCGCAATGATGCTGTTAATGCTGCCGCTAAGTCTGGCAGGCTGCGGCAACAGCTCGCAAATATCCGCAAGCAGCTCGTCGGATATTCCACCACTGAGTCCATTGGCAGTCCAGCCGCAGAAACCGGAGTTTTGCTTGGAGACGTGCTCAGCGAATCTGTCGAAAGAAATCGACAACTGGCAGATTACGCTGACAGGGCAAGGGAAGCAGGATTAGCGTGTGCGGCGCAGTACAATTCGCTTCGCAATAAAAAAGCCCCATAATGGGGCTTGTGTTTAACTGGCTTGCTCTGAGTTTTCCCTCTGCTTCCACATCTGCTTCAGCTGAAAATAAGCATACGCCTCATCACCATCTTTCGCATTGCGCTCCATTTGCTCACACCATGCTGATGGTTTTGGTGGCTCACTCTGCTGGCAATGTTGTTGGCTCATCAACAGATTCCTCAACCGTAGCCTCAACGATGCGCACCAGCGAACACTCAAGGTTCGGTGCATTGTAATTACCAGCCAGAAACAGAACGCTGCCAGTGCTGATCAACACCTGCTTTGCGTTCGCCTGAGACAGATTTTGCACGATGAATTGCGCTGTTTCGGTGCCGATTTTCAGCACTGCGCTGCCGTCGCTGTTCAGTGATACCAGTTGTGCTGATGTGTCAGCAATGTTGGTATAGTTCGCGTTTCGTTGCGCGATTGTGATGTCGCAGAATGCCATTATTTAATCTCCTCTTCGATTGATTGAAGTGCAATCCATGTAAAAACCTGCGCCGCCAGATAGAATCCGCCCAACCAGAAGTACCCCAAAGCAAAGACAGCGGTAACTTCAGCGATGGCTGTGACAATCTGGTATTTTTTGTGAATCCATAGTTTTTTGGTTTTGCGCTCACTTGCTAATTTGATTCTCAGGTCTTTACTGCATATAACAAAAGACATGAGAAAAATGCCAGATACGCTGGCGCACCACATGAGCGCAAGAGCGATGTTGTAGACATAGTCAACATGGAGAAACAAACCAAAATAGATAAGAGGCCACACAATAAAGATGTCACATGCGACATTTTTCAGGAATTTATTCATTTAATCTCTCCATTCAGTTCATTAACAATTAACGTCGCATAGCCAGCAATATCCTTCCAGCTATCGTCATAGGTCGGGTCGCCATTCAGGATGCGCCCAATCTTGTGCTGAATCATGTCTAGCGCCTCACGCTGGCTTGGCGTCAGGTTGTGCCAGCCATCCACTTCGCGCATCACATCTTTCAGTTCCTGCATAATTTCAGCGCCATCTTTGAATTTGCCATAGCGGCTACCGCGCTCGGTAATGAGTTGCTCTGTTGCGTCAGCTTCCGGTACACCAATGCAATCGTTGAGGTCTTGCTCGTCGGTGATTCGTTCGCGGTGTGCTATCAAGGTGAACAGTTCCTTATTGATCGTCCGCGGATTGTTCGTGAATGTCACCCAGCCATTTGTTTTGTGTACGAAGGCATAAGTATCTTCATGGTGTGCACCATCAAAATCGTCAACACTACCCATCAGCAATTTATATCTTACTGGCATCACTCACTCCACTTAATCATCTCGCGTCGCGGCATTGTGACGCGGTTGTGTTCATCAACATTAAAATTGGCCCGAATCAAATCATACATCTCATTTTTAGGCATATCAGCCAGCGCCACATAGCAACGGGCAAAGTAGCGAACATCACGGAGTGTTAGCGGCTGCCGCTTCTCCACAATGCTGGTGATAATGTCCATCGGCTCGCGTCGTGGTCTTGGCATATTTACTACTCCTTCTCGAAAAACATCTTGACGTTTCTACGTCACTTAGTCAATACTTATTGACGTAGATTGTACCACAACGGAAAAGGTGATGTGGAATGAGTGCAGAAAAAGTAATAACAGAAAGATGCGAGTATTTACGCGCCATGCTTGAAGCTCGCGGAGTGGGTGCTGAAGACATTGACCTGTGTCTTACGCATCTCACAAACGCGGTCCTTGAAGGGTATCATCAGGGGCAGGTAGATTACTCGACAGGGGTGCTTCCTGAGCTACTTAGAATGGCAACGGTTGGTAAATTTTGAGGAGCGCACAATGACAACTGATGAGCTGTACGAAAAATCGTTAATTCAGCGACTGAATGAAGTTGAACGCACTCGCGAGTGGCTTGAGTGCGAACTGCGGGAAGTGCGCAACCGACTGCAACGCAAACGCAGTCAACAGAAGGATGTTATCGACTGGTCTGGCGATACGCCTAAATTTAATAATCTTGGGGAGTGGTTGAAATGAGAAAGTTCAGCACGTTAGTTGACTTAATTTTCGCTGACATTAGTGAGTCAAACGCCAGAAACAAGAAATCAAGAAATCAGCGGTAGGATATTACGTTTCGCACACTACTTAAGCAATCGATGCGTGGCAAAAAGGAATGGAGATACAGGCGCGACCGAGTCCTGATAAAGCTGTGCAAGTTGAACATGAACAAGATACTTAAGGATATGACCAAATGACTGCACCATATATGCCAATGATGAATGACAACGGGTTGCTGGAGTGCCCATTCTGCGGCTGTAATGAGGTTGGTATTGCTGTCGATGAGGATGGGTGGGAGTACATTGAGTGCGGTGATTGCTATTGCCGTACAGACGCATTCCGTAACAGAGAACTAATGACTAAGTCATGGAACACCAGAAATGGCCATCTCTACACCGCAGAAGACTTCAATCAGGCAGCCGAGGAGCGCGAACATGGACTATAAATCACAAATCATGCGCGTGATTATCAATCATCCAGGCGCAACGCGCGCATACATTGAGAAGCATTGCGGCGGTAAGCATTCAAGCACAACAACGCATCGTTTGCATGAGATGCTCGCATTGGGATTCATTCGCCGCGAGAAGTCAGTGATTCGTGGTGGCAAGTGGCAGTATAAATATTTCATCTCTGATGATGCAGCGGGTATTGATGATGCTATCCGGTGTCATTTGCTGGACAATGCTGGCGCTGAGGTGAAAGAAATCAGCGCATCCACTGACATTGATTACCGAATCGTGAAAAGCCGCATCCGCATTATGTTTCATAACGGTGATGTAACGCGAAGCTATGACCACCACAAGAAGCTATGGCGTTACTCATGGCGTGAGCAGGAGGTTAACGTCGGCAACATGTTTAATTCACTTCTTCGCAACGCAAGAGGTTATCATGGGAAAAGCGAAACGCAAGAAGCAAGAGTATGAGCCATTACCGCCATGCGAAATGTCAGGGATGCCGCAGCATGAGGATGTTATTCTCACCGAGGCAGAGTGGCGCAAGGTGGCAAGGGTGCAAATCATGTTCCGCAAACTCGCTGAGGACGTACTAAATGAGATGGGCTATTAAGCATAAATCCGGCAGAACTCTGTTTGTGACATCGGATGAGTTTATTGCCAATAACCGTAAAGAGATGGGATGGATAGTGGAGGAGGTTGAGTGTGACCACGAGTGGGTTAGCAGCGGAGGATGGCCTTACATTCATTATACTTGCATGTGGTGTGACGAGTATGGATGGACTGTAAATTTAGAATGAGATGATGAGGATTTAGAAGATGACGAGTAGAGAGCAGTTTGAAAAGTGGATTAAGGAAGAAACAGGATTTGATTTATGGCGCACGGAATACCCAATGACTGAATGGGATGACCAGCAGTACAAATGCCATCAAACAAACCTTGCATGGATGGCATGGCAAGCATCACGAGCAGCAATTGAGATTCAAGTGTGCCCATGTCCAAACGATCATGGACCGAATGTTGATGACCATTATCGCGAGCAAATTAATAACTCAGGATTAAAGGTGAAAAAATGATTATCCAGTTAAACGACATTATGAAAGCGGACATCATTCAGCTTGAAGATTATGACATGCAACTGGCGTTTGAAATTGAAACAGTCGAGCGTCAACTGCAATATGCTGATAAGAAGAACGACCGCGTCTGGCATGAGAAAGCACTCAAGGCGCGCGACCACATGAAGCGCACGCGAGCACTCATTAAAACTCGACTCGATAAGCTGTATTTTGGTGAGGAAAGGATGTTGCATGGCGCAATTCTTGCCGAGGTGCGCAAAACAATGTCAGTTGGTCGCTTCATGGAATTGGTACATAAGGCTAAACGTAATGCGGGGTTGGTGTGATGAAATTTAATATAAATGAATCCGTGAAAATTAAGCTCAACGATAACGGCATCGACATTCTTCGCAAGCGACACGATGAACTTCGCTTGAGAGTTCCTGGTATTGGTGATTTTGTCGAGCCAGTAAAAGATGATGATGGATATTCGTCATTTCCGCTGTGGGCGCTATTCGATACATTTGGAGAATATGTCCACCTTGGGTGCGTTCCACCATTCGATACTACAATCATCATCCCGGAGCGAAAATGATTCCACTTCTATGGGTACTTTCTGCTTACGCATTCGCGAGAGTATTTGAGGCTGATACTCTGTACCAGATTATTTGCTACGGCGCTCTATTCTGTCTCTCTGGTGCTGCGCTTGCATTTATGGATGATGTGATTTCAGACTAACACCGTATATCTTTTGTTCAACATGGGCTGCTATCATTTAATCAGGAGGTGGCCCATGAACATAATCCCTATCACTTACTTTCTCACGCTATACGCGCTCACTGATTCGCCATTATTTGCACTGGCTACCGCCTCATGGTGCTATATCTCCCTGTGTTATAATTCGACCACAAACTAACCGTGGAGCTACGCGATGAATAGACTGCAAGTTAACGTGCTCACCACTATCAATTCCGCGAGCAATATCAGTGAGCAGGTGATTGATGGCGACTTGCACTACGTTATAAAAAATGTCACCCCTCTATGCGACGACATAGTGATGAACGGTGGCCTGTACCCGGCGGAAGAGATACGCAATAGTTATCATGGGCTAAATGGAAACCCGGCACCATACAACCACCCAATGGTTGATGGCTCTTTCGTTTCTGCACACAATATTCGGGCGGTAAACCAGTATCATGTTGGCGCATGGATAGAGAATGCCTCTCATGATGGTGGCAAGGTACTTGTTGACCTGAAGGTAAACAAAGTTATTGCTGAACGCTCAGAGAAAGGTCAGGAGTTGCTCGGTCGTATTGAGGCGCTGATGAACTCCGCAGAAGGCGCTGAACCAATCCACGTATCAACTGGCTTATTGCTTAATCGAGAGGCCGCAGAAGGTACAAGCAAAGGCAAAAAATACTCATGGATTGCGCGAAACATGGAATGGGATCATCTTGCAATCCTGCCGCCGGGAGTGCCGGGAGCCGGAACGCCAGAAGATGGCGTGGGAATCTTTGCCACCAATGGTGAGCAGATTGAGCGCATCACCGTAAACCTTGAAGATTCAACCGTGCCAGACGAAAGCGCCAACAAGATTAATAATAAATCGTGGCTGCACAAAGCTATTAACTACATCACCAACAAATCAGACTTGTCGTTTGAGAATATCAGCGAGCAATTGCGCGAGAGAATGATGGATATCTTGCCGCGAGATAGCTGGCCTTACATCTTTGCGGTGTACGACGATAAGTTTGGCGTAGAGATTGACGGACAGAAATATATGCAGTCATACATCATTATTGATGATGTGGTAAAATTGGTCGGTGAGCGGGTCAAGGCTGTTTATAAAACTGAACTTGAGCCGGTAAAATCAACTGAAGGGGAAATCTCAATGACGAACGAGGAATTGCAAGCGGTACTCGCTGAAGCCCTCAAGCCGGTTCAGGAATCGTTGACAGCTGTCAACCAGAAGCTGACCGACATCGAAGCAGAAAACGTTAAGCTGAAAGAGCAATTGCAGGCGAATACCGAGCAGGAAGAAACCGCGATGCGTGCTGCTATCATCGCCGAACTGAAACTGCCGGAATCCGCTGTGAATGCGCTGAAAGGCGAAGCACTGCGTGAAACCTATGCGCTGACCAGCAAACCTGCTGCGCTGAAAGGTGGCTTCCAGCCGAACCACGCTGATGACGATTTTGATATGGAGGCACCTGAATAATGGCTACTATCCGTTATGGCACCATCATTGGTGGCCCAGCTCGCAAGAACGACCCGCAGATTCGCGAAGGCATCATGAACGCCTCGCTGCAACCGGGTGCGCTGGTAACTTTTAACGATGACGACAAAATCATCGCACATGCTACCGCTGGCGGTCAGGGTTTCCCTTACGTGCTTCAGCACAACTACATCGGCGGCGGTGATGTCTCTGAAGCAGTTCCGGCTAATGCCACTGGCATGGCTGTGCAGTGCGAATTTGGCGTAACTTATCATGCGCTTGTTGCGCAGAGTTCCGTGCTGAAGAAAGGTACTCCGCTGGCAAGTAATGGCGCTGGCGCCCTAAAAGTTGCTGGTAATGGTGACAACATCCTGTTCTATTCTTATGAAACTTACACCGTTGCCTCTGATGGCGCTGAACTGGTTGCAGTTCGTCGCGCTGGCAATGCTTCCATGCCTGCTGGAGCTTAATAATGGAAAAGATTATTTTTACCAAAGACTTGGTAGCCAACTCCGCAGTAGTGGCTGACCAGTGGAAACATCTCACTATCGACCGCAAGGTATTCTGCAATGCAGAAGCTGAACTGGCGAAAACTTACGGCGTTAACGCTACTGCACTGGTAACGAAAGATTACTGGCGCGACGTGGATAACGTCACTACCCGCGTTTTCCGTAACGAAGCTGGTCAGGACATGATGGCTGACCTGATGGGCATCGCGGCAAACATCAACATCGGTAAGACCGTGGCAATCAGTCGCATTGCTTCCGATGCTGGTAAAGTCGTCCGCACTCTGTCTGGTCAGGAGCCGGAAGATTTGGATAAAACTCGTTATGATTACACTGGCGATGTGATTCCAATCTTCAAGACTGGCTACAGCCGCGAATGGCGCGAACTGCTGGGCATGCAGTCTGAAGGCTTTGACCCGCTGCTGGACGATCAGGCTAACGTCACCTTTAACCTGCGCTCTGATATGGCCCAGTATCTGCTGACTGGCGACCAGTCTCTGAACGTGAACGGTGTTTACACTGGTTACGGTATCACCAACCACCCGAACACTGTTCAGGTTAACCTGAATGCTTCCGGCGGCCTTAATATCGACCTGCAAACTGCAACGCCAGACGAAATCGTGACCTTCTTCAATCAGGATTTCCAGGCTATTCTGGATGCGCAGAACGTATTCGAGCAGGTGACTCTGTGGGTTTCCCCGTCAGTGCGTCGCAGCTTTATGCGTCCGTATTCTGATGCAGCTGGCTTCAAAGGCGGCACGGTTGAGCAGTACATCACTCAGTTCGGCAATGGTCGCATCGGCAAGATTGGCACCAACTTCCTGCTGACTGGCAACCATTTCGTTGGCTATGTTCGCAACGACATGTACATCCGTCCGCGTGTTGCTCAGCCTGTCTCCACCTACGCGGCAGCACGTGCTAACCCGCACGATAACTTTAACTTCCTCGTGTGGTCGGCTTTTGGCCTTCAGGTGCGCCGCGATTTCTCCGGCAAATCAAAAGTATTCAACGGCTACGGTACGCAAACTCCGCTGTAATAAAAAGGGGCGAAAGCCCCTTTGTGAATTTGAGGTGAATAATGGCTAAATACGAAGTCATCGCACGCGGAATCTTTGTAAAAGAGAAAGGCAAGATTCGTGAGTTGCAGCTTGGCGAGGTTATCACGGAACCTGCTGAGCATCTGCTGCCAAAACTGCGCGTTATGCCAGAACTGGAAAAGTCTTTCGAAGTCGCAACCCCACAACAAAAGACGACAAAGAAAAAGAAAGCAGAGTAAACTGAACCCGCATTATGCGGGTTTTTTATTGGGGGTTTCTATGGCTGTAAGATACGAAATAAACACAACTCCGGATGACGGAGAGGTTTTGCTTAGCGAAACCATGTCTGCGGACTGGTCAGCATTACAGGTGCAGATTGTGCCGCTAAATTCTTCCGGTGGCTATGAGCCATTAACAAGCGGGTCTGTTTCTGTAATGGTATCGCCGCTTTCATCCGGTGATTTCTGGATTGACGTTAACAATAATAATTATTATGGCGTAGCGCTGCGACTGAAGGTGATCAAGTCACAGATACCTGCTGGCATTGCATCTCTGAAAGTCATGGTATGGCGAGCTGCCACATCAGTACCATCAAGTCAGGTTGTCGCGCAGTCCTATGCAGAGTTTGCTAACAAGCAAGGGAAGTTATTCACCGCATCACGTCGCGTGACTGACGTCGCTGGCAGTTCAAACCTTGACAGCATCTTTATCACCGGAACAAAGCAGGTGATATTCAACCAGCGCATTATTGGTTACACAGGGAAAGGTGTGGTTGCATCAATCTATCGCGGCGCAGTTGCCACCGGCGGTACGGCGGCAGAGATCAACAACCCCAACGACATAACGCCGCAGGCAGCTACGGCGCAGCTTCTGACTGGCTCTACGATCACAAGTATTGGACAGCTGACGGTCGCAGCAACATATAGCGAGGGTAACGCATCGAATCAGGGGCAGGGTAATTCACAGGCAAAACTCGGTGAACAGGTAATCATGGCGCCCAATACCACCTATTTGTTACGCATCACATCACTGGATACCGCGGTGCAGAATATCAATGCTTATGTCTCGTGGTTTGAGGATGATACTTATCTGGCGTGATAAAAGAAAAGCCCCGTGAAGGGGCTTTGGTTTACAAAGAAAGTAGCGGCTTAGCGTAAAGCTTTACTCCTCCTCCCTGACCGATAATGAGTACATTCTCTGCACCTTCAATTAAAATTAAACCTTGAGTTGGTTTTTTGAATAAAGGTCTAATGTGAATGCCGGACTTAGTATGAAAAACAATACATGTTTCAATAAATGTTATTGAACCTAATTTATAATTATCCCCTTTTGGGATTTGCCTTTCAATTGTATCCGGTACAGGGGTGTTCTTTCTGAATAATTCAATTTTCATCAATCAATCCTCATCGGCATAACAACAATCTTGGCAGTCTCGCCAGATGGCGAACTAAGGCAGCAAACTGCGGCATTGGTATTTCCATTCAGTTCAAACTTAACACCGCAGAACCTTGGATTGAACAGCTTTGCTGCTTTCTCAATATCAACCAGATAGCCAGCATTGAATCCGATGCAATCTGCTGCTTTTGTTTCCTTTGGTATCACGCGATCAATATCAGGGAATCGACCATCAATCTCTTCGCAGATACCTGATCCAACCATCACGCCAGATTCATCATGATACGTTGCCATTTTCTACTTAGTGTCAATGATGGCGTACTCATAACGTTTTGTTGGAGATTTTCCAATCTTGATGATCACATTTTCTGTCAGCTTATTGGCATGACTGCAGCCAATGAATGCGCGATGACCGTCAGTTGATGCAACACGACCATCAGGCATGAAGCAGATGCCGTTCAGGTAATATCGCACATCATTGCGCGCCTGGAATATTAATGCTGATTCAAGTAATAGTTTGCTGATTTTTAGTTTCATCACTTCACCTTAATCATGTGTTGTTTTGCAACCTTCAGGCATTCTTCAAAAATGCCACCCTTCTTAGCGCTCTGATTGCGCTTGTAATACTGAATCGCCGCATCAATTGCCATCTGGTCGATTTCAGGCAGTTTGGCGCGCAGCTGTTTTTCAATGAATTGTTCTGGTGTCATAGCTTAACCCAACCACATCCGCGAACGTTGCGCACAAAACCTTTCTTTTTCAGTGCCTGCATCCTCCGATCAATAACCGTAATGTTTCTAACATCATCACGAAACTTAAGCCATATATCAAAAACAGGAGTTGGTTTAACAGAAAGCATGTGCAATATCTTCAAGTCCAACTCTTCATACTTACTCATCACATCTTCTCCAGAATTGCCATAACCTCATGAATATCAGCAACAGGAATCTGAATAAATTCCTCATCCTCTGCCACTACATGACCAGCGGGAAGAATCACATGGTCAGCTGGCTTCAATAACTCAATCAGGCGGTCTACTGGCTTAATCTTTTTCGACTTCAGCACTTTTGCCGTGACCTTATCCTTGCCTTGCGCCTTCGCTTCTTCAACTGCCTCGTCGATAACTTTAACCGCATCGTCACCATGCTCACGCGTCACTGCAACGGCATTTGCATAACTGATTTGCCCGGCATTGATTCGCGCTTTAACTTCCGCTGGCACATCACCTAATGACAGGTGCATCTGCACATCAGAGACTGAGCGGCCTACCTTTTTGGCTATTTCTTCATTAGTCCAGCCAAATCCTTTCAGTCGCGTGTAAGCCTTTGCGCGCTCAAACGGGTCAAGCTGCTTACCCTGACTGGATGACACCATAAAAGCAATTTTGTCAGCCTCGTCGCCAGTAAAGTCCTTACACTCGATGCGAACGATTGGTGCGCCACGCTCAATGGCACGCAATGCGCCGAGATAGCGGTGCTGACCATCAAGGATGCGAATGCCTTTCTCATCGGGGATAACCGTTAATGCTGGTAATGGCTGACCTGATTCCCAGCACTGCGCGAAATATTCCACATGCTGCTCATCTGCTTCACGGATGTTGTATCCCGGCTCCAGATAGATTTGTTCCACTGGCACGAGATAGGTTTTGTTAACAGCGATGCCGTTGCGAGTTTCTTTGTCTGAATAGATTTTGCTGAGTGTCTTCATTGTTTATTCCTCATCACCAGAATTAGCAATATCGTAAAACTGACCGTATGTTATCTGCTTAAAGTTATCAGGTATCGTTACCTGTCCGTGGCCTTCATCTTTTGTATTTGGCACAGCAAAAATCAGGCAATCATCCTTTTGTGGGTGTTTACCGCCATAAGTAGACAGCATTGCAAAACCAAATCCGCGACCAGATTTCTCTCCGATTCCGGTGCGTGCGATGCCATAATGGTTAACAATGTAGTCCTTCCATTCTGGCAGTAACTTTAATTTCTCGTTTGCCTCTCGCATCACTGCGTCCAGCTTTTTGTTGTATTCCCGCCCGTCCTTTGTATTTCCTTTTCCGCGAGCCACAATTACACGCTGACCTTCCCAAAGGTCTTCACGCTTTATTGTCACTTGGCACGGAAATTCAAACTGCTTACTCCACACAAAGCTCTCAAGTAAGCCACCTCCGACCGCGCCCCAGCTACGTGTTGTAGTGAAAGCGACAGCGCCAACCTTTTTCATTGCATCACCGAGAATTTCATTGCGGCGCTTTTGAATGTCATCATATGCATTAATGACTTTCTTAACATCATCACCTTCAACCATGTAATAATCATAATGTTTTGCGTTGCTGCTCATAATTGCTCCTCATCACCCTGAAAAATACCGCCAAACTCTTCAACCAGTTCATCAATGCATTCGTCCGCCTCAGCGCAATTGCCAGCGGCACTCAGCAGAATATCAACAGCTTCATCGTCAGGAATGTTGATTGCCGAGAAGAACTCAACAATGCACATTTTCACAACCTGATATTCACCTTCTGTCTGGCATGAAGCAAAGCTGCAAGCAACAGCATCAATCAGCTTGGCTTTGTCATCACTTGGGTTGTCAATATCAAACATCTCATTCACCTCTAACATTTATTGTTGTTTCTACGTCATTACTATAAACGCGCCATCAATCTACATCAACTGGAATATGCTAAAATCATGCTAATCAAACAACAGGAGATTTAAGCATGGGTTCAACAAACGGTCCGTCTCGTTCACGCGCTACTGGCAACACCAAAACCGGCGGCAAAACTGGCGCAGTGAAGCCAAACGGCTCTACCCGCTCACCATCGCGCGGTAAAAAATAATGTTCGGCGCAGACATTGCCATCATGATCATGTATGTGCTTGGTTTTGCCTGCACAGGCATGGTCGCGTTTCTGGTGTTCATTCCGGCAATGGTGATGTCTGTGTATCTTGGATGGGTGCTTGTTGATTCATTTCCCGCCGAATATCTGTATTACCTTGCGCAGTCTATGGTTTGGTTGTTTCCGGCTATTGCGCTGCGCAAAAGTACAAAGATGGCGCTCTGCGTGCTAACAATGAGCCTTTACGAATGGCTGGTTGCGATAGAGTCATTCGTATGGGAATTTATCACGCCTGTAGAAACGCCGCTTCATGCGCAGTACGCATTTATTATTATCGGCATCCATCTGTTCATCCTTTCCATCACTTTTAAATGGGGCGGCGAAATTGGACATTATTCTTGGCGTGGTCGCCATTGTTTTTTCGCTGATTCAAATCTATAAGTGCTGGAAACATATCATCAGCGAGACACGCAATGAACGGGACACTAAGGCAAGTCGCAGAGCAGATTATAAGCGGAACGACAGGACAGGTGATTGATAAGGCTGGATATGCTTCTATTGGCACAGGTATCGGTCTGAAGGTTGCAGAGCAAACACCTGTCACGCAATCTTATTTTGAGGCTATGATTCCACACAGCCTGACAGAGTGGGCGGCAGTGGCGTCAATCCTCGGCGCTCTGTCTCTGGTAATAAAGAATCTGTTTGAGATGTGGTGGAAAGTCCGGGAGTCAAAGAAAAATGACAGCACCAACACCTGAAGAACTTGTCAGCCAGATGGCATCGCGCGGGATGACCATCACCACAACGGATGCGTCTGGCATTCTGTGCCTTGTGGCATCAATCAGCGAATGCCTTGAGCTGAACTATCCAAATGATGAATGCCGACAAAATGCGATCATGCTGTGGGCTTCCATCCTGATTAGCGCAAATACCGCAGGGCGCTACGTCACCAGTCAGAGCGCACCTTCTGGCGCATCGCAATCATTCGCGTATGGCAGTAAGCCGTGGGTGGCGCTGTACAATCAGATGAAACTACTGGATACAGCAGGGTGTACTGGCGATTTGGTGGAAGATCCTGACGGAAGCGGTAAACCGTGGTTTGCAGTTGTGCGTGGGAGTAAGTGCAAATGACTTCGCTGGCTCGGTTTTCCTACACGCAGCCATGCACCATCTGGCATAAAAGCGGCACTGACAAGTACGGCAAGCCAACTTTTGACGCACCAGTGAGCATCATGTGCGACTATGGCTTTAACGATGATGTATCGACCGATGCGAAAGGCAATGAGATTGTGCAGAAGAATACTTTCTGGACAGAATACACTGGCGCGAAGGTTGGTGATTACATCATGATTGGCACGGTAACAGATGCTGACCCGCTGGTGGCTGGCGCAAACCAGATTCTGAATGTGATTAACTACGGATCAACTTTCAACAGGGCAGAGCCACCTGACTTTGCCCTTGTAACATGATTACGATCTGAAAAACTCACCAAAATGCTTAAGCGCCGCTTTGTCATATGCGGCCTTAGCTTCTTCTGCCGTTTCGTAATGACCAAGGCAAGTCACTAATCCATTAATCCTTATATTGGCAACAAATCTTAGCTTGCAATCAATTCTCTCTGAGACGCCTTTTATGCCAAGCCTATTTCTTTTATGAACCTTAACATTTCTGCAATTCTCTTCTCTTGTTGCCGCTCGTAGATTACAAATTCTGTTGTCTGTTTTTATCCCATTAATGTGATCAATTTCATTTTCTGGCCACTCTCCATATACATATAACCAAGCTAATCTATGGGCAAGGTAGTCTTTGTAATCAATAGCTATTCTGATATACCCTTGGTTATGTGGCCTTCCTGCTGTGGAGCCAGCTTTTACTGGGCCTCTGCCTTTCTTCCATGTAAAAACACCAGTTTCACTATTGTAAATTAATTTCTGCTTAAGTCTCTCAACGGTCAGCATGTTTAACTCCAAAGGGAAACGCCCCTGTCAGGTGGAACATGGTTGCAACAAAACCATACTGACAAGGGCGTTAAATTCATTGTTGCTTGTGCGTCGTTTCGGGTTCCACGCCTACGTGACAATTCAATGGTATACTTCAACAATAGAATTTGCAAGGGTATAAAATGCCAGCGAAATTAAGAGGCGTCCGCCAAGCCGTAGAAAGAACATCGCAAATTGTGGATGAGATAATCGCCACGAAAGCGGTGCGTGCAATCAAGTCAGCGACATACATCATCCGCACCGAATCAGCCACGCTAACGCCAATTGATACATCAACACTAATTAACAGTCAGTTTGATACCGTGGAAGTTAGCGGGACGCGAATCACTGGCAAGGTTGGCTATTCCGCGAAATATGCGCTGTATGTCCATAACGCCAGTGGCAAACTCACAGGTAAACCACGCAGCAATGGTAACGGCGCGTATTGGAGTCCTGGAGGTGAGCCGCAATTCCTGACCAAAGCAGCACAACGCACAAAAGACCTTGTCGATAGCGTGATTAAGAAGGAGATGAAACTGTGAACATGCTTGAACTGGTTGATACATATCTTCAAGATGCCGGATTGTATGATGGTTGGACATCGCAGTTGCAGTTCTGGAATGACACCGGAGATGGAAGCGAGCAATTTATTGTCCTGCAATCAAATGGTGGCACGCAGGTGATGGATGACCTCGGCGGTGACTTCTATTTCTCGTTGTATATTGTCGGTAAACATGGTCAATACAACGTGGCGGATGTTGACGCTAAGGCGCTGGAGATTATCGAACACATCAAAACGCACCCGATTGATTCATGCGTGAACTACATTCAGTTGCAGGCGCCACTCGGAAGGCCGATGCTGACGGAAGAAAAAAGACCAGTGCATGAACTGCTATTGCGTGTTGTGAAATAAATAAAGCCGCACGAGGCGGCTTTTAATATGGTGGACACGGACGGATTTGAACCTTCAATCAGCCGATTATGAGTCGGTTGCTTTAACCAATTAAGCTACGCGTCCATAAGTGCTGGTTTAAGCATTGCCAGCGTGCTTTCTTAATATCCAGCCCCGTAACCCATACATACCCCTACATATGATTGCGATAATGATGGATATTAAGTGTTGTGTCGTTTCGCGATTAACTGAAACTGGCATAACAATGGATGCAAACCTATCCAAATAATCAAGATGGCATTAACACAACGATAAGAGCACTGCTGCAACAATGTTGGATTTGGTATGCTAAGCCAGTCAACATCCAATGCTCTTACCTGTTGTGTGTTGTTGATGATTGCGCCATTCTCATCTTCAAGGTCAACGCCTCGCCAGCCCAGCATGATAATCTACCGTTGAGATAATCAATCATCATGTATGGCCTTGCTGGTAACAACGGTAAGAGCACTGGCTAACCAGGCGCGCCGACTCTTCACGATTATCGACTCAATGCTCTTACCTGTTGTGTGCCTATTATTAATCATAGCCGGCCACTAAGTAGATTTTAATCTACACCACAAAATAATCACTGTCAACACCTGTGATATAATCACCACGTTAGCAGCTAACACAATTCGGAGATCGAAATGGCTATTTGTGCAAATGATAAAGGCGTTCTGGTCGGTCGCATGACCCGACTGTTCCTTGCTGAGGGGTGCGGTGACGCAGTTCCTGATGCAGAAGACTGGAAGTATTTAGGTTCAACCACCAGTAAAGGCGTGGACTACTCACCGCAGACTACCACGTCGGAAGCGGATACAGCTGGCGGCTTTGTTTCCACTCTCGTTACCAGCTCTGATATGACCATCAGCGCAGAGGTTGAAATCCGCAAGAATGACCCAAGCGATGAGTTTGGCTTCCATCGTCTGGTTGAGATTTACGCCACTGAACTGAAAGCGCGTCGTCAGCCTTCCTTGTGGGTGCGTGAGGTGACTGGTGCAACTATCGTTACCGCGTATTGCAACATCACCAGCATCAGTTATGAAGGTGGCACGAACGACATCGTTACTGGCAGCCTTGAGTTCAAAGTTTACGATTCTGACAGCGTTACCGTCGAAAGCCTTGAACCTCTGGCGTTCACTACCGACCTGCAATCAACTGGCAGCACTGGCAGCCCATTAACCGTTGCTGTTGAAGGTGGCGTCGCACCGTACACTTACGTATGGCGCAAAGATGGCGTGGTTGTTGGCGGTGAGTCTGGCGCAACACTGGCAAGCCCAACAGCTGGCGTGTACACAGTTACCGTTACCGACTCATCTACTGACCCGGAAATTATTATCAGTACGGCATGCACTGTATCCTGATAAAGAAAAGCCCCGAAAGGGGCTTTGGTTTATTCTTGTGGCGGTTCCGGCAGTGGCATCCAGTGTGTGGCATTACTAATCAAGCCATATTCATTAGTTTGAGGGTGATTGCCGCGCCCATCTCCGTATTTAAAACTCTCCATAAAGCCATAATGTTTATCCCCGTCAATGCTCACAAAGCCGTAATAAGCAGGTATAACGCCGATCTCACACGTAACCAGCAAAGGAAAACCAGTTCTCCAATTTAGTTCGCCGATTTCCGGCATCCGCTCACTACACCTAATCCACTGGCTCATATCACCTTATCCTCATCAAAAATCACACCAATAACGCGAAGCAAGTCTTTCGCCATCTGCTCTGCTTCTTCGTAATCGTAACCTGCATCAACATACAGTTCAGTATAGAAAATCAGGTCGGCTTTTGTTTGTTCGTTCATTTCTTGTCGTCACTCTTAACCAATGCCCAAACAAGTGCTGCAACCCACCCAACAAAGCTCCATCCGACAAGAATATTCAGCACACAGATTGCGGTCGTATTTGTGTGCTTTCTCTGCAATGCCACAAAAGATGGCAGAAGGTACGCAAATATCACCAAACCAGCAAAAAACAACAAAATAACAACGTCCATAGCTAACCTCAATTGTTAATAACTTGTTTATATCACATGCCATTCTTTTCGCACAAAGAAACAGCCACATCACGCAATTGTTCTTTGGTCATATCCTTGCGTGCATAAACCATTTCTACGATAGCAAGGCCGATTATTTCTGCTGATTCGTTGTTTTTTGTTGACCCCCTAACTACCACCTCGGCAAGATTCTTGCTGATACCGTTATCTCGAGCATCGGCAGTGCTCATGGCAATTTCTCCGATGTTTTTGCACATCTCTGAAGTCGCACTAACAGCAAAAGAAGAAGCCAACAGAACAGACGCAATCAACATTTTAATTTTCATAACTCACCTCATTCATCACTAGTTTCGATGACCTGAATCTACATCACCACCTCGCAGGTGTCAACACTACTGAGATGATATAATCAACATCAGTCAAATTCAGGATGCAAAACATGAGCAATCGCACGCCACTAACAGAAATCGGAGAGATGCGCATCTCGCTTTCCGACAGGAGTTTTTTCTTTAAGCCATCATTTCGTGCCATGAATGAAATCGGCACCCCAAAAGAAATCGTCGAGGTGTACGCTAAGCTCAATGGCATTGATTATGTTGCGCCATTGCAGCACGTCGAATACCTGCCATTTGGCGCGCAGATGCAGGTTATGAAAACCATCAGCAAACCAGTGTTTGGTCGCCATGTGCTGAGTGCGGCCTATATCGTCATGCAATCATGCTGCGAAGATGATATCTCTGTGCTGATTGGTGGGTGGAAGCCAACGCCGCGCGGCGTGCGATACGTACCTGGCATTATGCCAGTGAGCGACATTATTATTATTGCGCGAAACCTGATGGAGCACGGCATCATCGGCAAGTCACCACTCAAAGTGCCTGAGCGTCTGGAAGAGCAGGGCAAGAAAACCACAAACGAATTTCATGCGTCGCAATACATCATCTCAGCACGCACGCATTTCGACATGACGCGCGATGAGGCTGAAAACCTGTCCATGACAGAGTTTCAGATGATGATTAAGAATAAATATCCAGAGCCGAAAGGGCTAACAAAAGAAGAACGCGCAGCCGAGTACGATCAGGCCAAAGCAGACCGCGAGCGCATGAAGGCACTGGCTGAACGCAAAGCGAAAAAAGCGAGGAATACATAATGGCTGAAGAAGTCGGCGGAATTGTCTATGAAGTCGGGATGGATGTTAAAGGTCTGAAAGCTGGCGCGACAACAGCCAATAAGACTTTAGATGACCTTGAATCATCAACCAACAAAACCACAAGCGCGCTTGGGAAGCTGGATAAAAACGCCAGAAATGCTGGCAGCGGAATGAAGAGTGCTGGAGGAGCTGCGTCAGGACTAAAAACCAGCATGTCGATGCTGGCTGGCGCAATATCCGTGTCACTGATTATCGAATGGGGCAAGCGATTCCTTGAAGTTGCCGATAACATGACACAGCTTCAGGCAAGGATTGCACGCCTGTCAACTGACACGAAAACCGCGAACGAAACATTCAGCACACTGGCAAATATCGCCTCAACCACTGGTGCAAGCCTCAGCGATACCACGAAGCTGTGGGAAACATTGACATCTTCACTGAAAGAGGCTGGTGCTACAAATGCGCAGGTTCTGAACCTTACAGATACCCTGCAAAAAATAGGTAGAATCGGCGGGTCATCAACCGAAGAAATGGCGAACGCATTACGTCAGTTCGGTCAGTCAATCGCATCTGGCACAATCCGCGCCGAAGAATTTAACTCCATCCTTGAACAGATGCCTGAGCTTGCTCGCCAGATAGCGGCAGGTCTTGGCATTTCAATGGGTGAGCTTCGCGCCAGAATGCTTGACGGCAAACTGACGGCAGAAGATGCGCTAAATGCCATTCAGGACAGAACAAGCGTCGTTAATGCTGAGTTTGAAAAACTTCCTCGCACAATGGATCAGGCTGTAGGCTCACTAGAAGTTTCATTTTCAAAACTGGTTGTGGCCGTTAACGATGCTACTGGAGCATCAAAAACAGCGGTAGAGATTATCGACCAACTGGCAAAATACATTGATTTCCTCGGCGATAAATCAACCAGCACGAGCGATAAGATTCTCTCTCTTGCAACCGTAATTTCGAAATTAAACCCCGGAGCATGGGCGCAGATGGGGGTGGATGCGCTTTTCGGTGATGACGACATTGAAAAGCAAAAGCAATATAACGATCAGGTTGAGCGATTCGTTAAGGCATCAGCTGAAGGTTATGAGCAGACAAAGAAACAGGCTGAAGCGACAAAACACCTGAAGATTGCGCAAGCACCGACCAAAGATAAAAAAGGCAAAGGAAAGGGCAAAAGCGCCGAAGAACGACAAGCTGAATCAGTCGCTGAAAAGCTGGAGAAGTTACGCCAGCAGACCATGCTTAATGCTACATCTACCAGCGAACTATCCCGCGAACAAGCCATTCTCAACGCGCAACAGTCGCTTGGCAAGTCAGCTACTCAGGAGCAAATAAAGCTGGCTGGTGAATATGCCGCTAAGATTTGGGACCAGAAGAATGCGCTGAAGAGCGCAGCAGACGCAGATAAGTCAAGGCAGGAGTTACAGAAAAAATTCAAAGCAATAGAGGAGGACGTAAAGCCAGCAACAGCAGCAGAGGAAAAATACAAGCAGGACATGCTTGCCATTGAGCAATACAAAATGGCATACCCGGCTAAAGCTGCTGAAGCGGAGGCAGCAAGAGCGGCTGTTGAAAAGAAATATCGCCTGCAGCGAATTGATGCTATGTGGGCTGAATGGCAGCAGCAAAGCCTCGGTGCGCAACTGTTCGGCACAGCACTGGATTCTGCGATGAGCACAGCATCAAACAGTATTACCGGATTACTGACAGGCACAATGAGCGTTCAGGATGCCATGCGTAGTCTCGGCTCTACGGTGCTTAACTCACTGGTAAATAGTTTCGTCGAAATGGGCGTGCAGTGGGTTAAATCTGCGGTCATGGGACAGACTGCACAGGTTGCGGCTACAGCAACTACAACGGCGGCGCAAACGGCAGGACTGGCAACCACAACAGCAGCGTCGACGGCGGCGGCAGCCACCACTACCGCAGCATGGACTCCTGCTGCAATTGTTGCGTCAATCGGTTCATTCGGCGGTGCGGCTGCAATTGGTGTAGGTGCTGTTCTTGGGGCGCTGGCGATGGGTATTGCTGGCAAGCGTAAAAATGGTGGCCCTGTTAGTGCCGGAAGCATGTACGAAGTGGGCGAGAATGGCTTGCCTGAGATATTCCAGGCGTCCAACGGTCGCCAGTACATGATTCCAGGCAACGATGGCTCAGTTATCAGCAACAAAGACATTACCGGAGGTGGTAGTGGCGTTGTGGTTTATAATAGCGTTATCAACAATAGCTCCGCTCAGGTCAGCAGCAGCGCCAGAGATAATGGTGATGGCAGCGTGACAATTGAGACTATCGTTAGTGACATAGAAAACAACGGCCCCATTGGGCAAAGCATTAGCCGCAACTACTCAGCAAACCGGAGAGCAACAGAATAATGGCTATCATCAAATACCCTGACTGGCTGCCTTTGGCGCAAAGAGCCAGCAAAAACCTTACGTTTCAGACCCCTTTCAGGAAGGATACCCCAGCCGTTGGGGCACCAATTTTTCAGAGGCTGACAACTGACATTGCGGCGACATGGAGCCTGACGTGGAAGTTTACACTGGCTGAGGAGCGCGCATTTATCCAGTGGTTGCGTAGCCCGAGTTACCTGAACAAGGCAAACAACTGGTTCACCATGATGATTGACCTCGGCGGTAGCGGATTGCAGGAGCAGACGCTGCACTTTACCGACTATCCTGTACAGACCATCATTGATGGCGGCGTGGTGACGTGGACTGGCAATGTCATCGCCAAAAAACTTAATAACACTATGGATGAGTTTGATGATGTTCTGGTTGAACTTGATTACAGATGGTTTGGATGGTTGGATGAAATCGTTAACCGTGACCTTCCGGAGTACCCATAATGCCATCGTTACGCGATTACAAAGCAAAGCGCCCTAACTGGGCGTTGTTCGACACGATAACTTTTTACCACTCCTCATTTGGCTATGTGCGCCTTGTCGCTAACGTGCTGGATGAAATGGTGCTTGGCGGAGAAACCTACCTTCCCGTGCGCATGGACATCACGCAGTCTCAGCAGTCGAACACACCAGCGATTAACGCAACCGTCAAGTTTGCACGTCTGGCTAATGACTTCAAGCAATACCTGAAGCTGTGGACTGGTTCCGGTCGCATTGAGCCAATCAGCGCACTGTATCAGCGATTTGAAGAGACTGACACGAATACACCACTGAAGCCATATCGCCTGTATGTCAGCGACGTGGCAATGGACGGTTCTGATGTTACCGTTACGCTGTCAATTAAAAACCCAATCAAAGGAAACGTGGCAAAACTTTATGACATTGCTCAATTCCCAGGACTGCGTAATGTCTGATGAAGAATTTGCGCAGTTGATGTTTGGCAAGCCGTACAAGAACAGATGTTGCCATGCTGACGCTGTAGACTGCTGGGGGCTGGTGGTTCTTTATTACCGCCTGTGCCGTGGCATCAATATTCATCATGACGACAGCTACGATAATGGCGGCTCTTTTGTCACCTGTTTCGATAGTGAAGTAGCGTTCTGGCAGGATACGCAGTCGCCATCGGTAGGCGATGTTGTCGTGGCATATCGCGGAGGCGTACCTGTGCACATCGCCATGATATGGGGCCGTGATAGAATACTTCATGCGCGAGAGAAAACAGCAGTCAGATTTGACAGACTGAGAACACTCGAAAAAATATCAACAAAGTTAAGGTTTCTCACCTATGCCAGTAATTCATGTTCAGAAGATACCGGGCACACCGAAAGAAACGGGAATTGTGCCAGCGGGAACAAACCTGTGGAAGTGGCTGAATAAATCAAACCTTCCTGCCAGCATTTCAATTGCGATCAATGGCAGAGTGCTTGGTGAAGATGATGAGCTTTCCTTCTGCTTGCGAGATGGCGATGTGGTCAACGTTTATTGCCAGCCATCCGGCGCAATTGGCGACCTAATCGGTGCGATACTGAAGCCAGTAACGAAGATTTTCTCATTCCTTACACCGAAAGTATCCACACCTAAAACTGATACCAGCTCTAAAACATCACCAAATACCAGCCTGAAAGCGCAAACCAATATTGCGCGCAACGGCGAGGCGCGCCCTGATAACTTCGGGCAGATTCGCGCGTACCCTGATTTGCTTCAGGAGTCTCTGTTCGAATACATCAATAATATTAAATATGTCACCGAGTTCATGAACTTTGGGCTGGGTAAATATGATGTATCTTCCGTGCGCTATTCTGAGTCAAACCTCGGCTCTCTGGCTGGCGCGAGTTACACCATTTATCAGCCGGGAGAGGTCATTCCGGTTGTTCTTGAACCTTACGCATTTGATGACGTTGACGGTCAGGAACTGTATGGGCCAAACGACACTAACTCTGTTGTCATTGAGTCAGCCACAACAACCACGGTAACTGAAATGGAGTACGCCAACGGGCAATTCCTTGCGAAGATACCCAAAAACAATGAGTTTGATTATTTCATTGATCTGACATTGCCTCATGATGTTACATTTGGCATTAACGTATCATTTCCTACAGTGGGTGGGGTTACTGTTACTCGCGACATAAAGCTGTCTGGAAGGTTGATTTCAGCTACAGAAACTGACGACGGAGGCGTGCCGCCAGAAAACTACTGGTACACATTTATAATTACCAATGTAGATTACTCCGGGAATGAACTCGTATCATCACTGGATGGAGTAACCATTAACAATAATTACTTTACTATTTCTGATAATCAAGCCCTTGTTTCAGGACCGTATTTCTCACCAATAGAAGGTGATCAGCTATGGTTCCATTTCGTTGCTCAATTTGGTGAAGATCAGGGCGCTATTGTCAAAGCTGAGTGGTGGGCGGTGGATGATGATAACGTGCAGATTGCAGGTTCATACCAATCAACCACATATACTTTTGTAGCTGGCGGAGCAGATACCTACTATTACACAAGGAAAATAACGCCATCATATGGGAATGCCAGATACGCAGTCCAGTTTACAAGGACCAATAACAGCACCCAGCAATCAATCATTCAGCTTGATGAAGTGCATTCAATAGTCACGCGCACCAATGTTTCTTATCCAGATGACACTGTGGTTAAGGTGGTTGTGCGCGCCACTGAGAACGCAACAGGTAGCCGTGACAGGAAATATAATGCGCTAATCACGCGCCACACCATCGGATACAACCGTGATACTGGCACGGTGCGCTATACTCTCGCACCTTCCCGTAGCTTTGCTGATGCTGTTCTGCATAACTGGCTAATTACCGCTGGCAATCAAGAAAACACGATAGACATCGTGAGCCTGTATGAAATTGCCGACAACCTGCCTGATGAGCGTCTTGGTTATTTCGACTACACGTTTGACGATGAAGATAAAAGCATTGGCGAACGCCTGCAGACCATCTGCGATGCGGCTCGTGTCACTGCATTTTGGGACGACGGCGTGATGAGTTTCTCTCGTGATGAAAAACGAGAATATCCCGCGACTGTATTCAATACCAGAAACACGCAGAGCGACGGATACAAGTTAAGCTACGACGTCAGCCTGCCTGGTACGTTCGATGGCGTTAACGTCGAATATCGTGACCCAACAACGAATAAGCAAGCCAACGTTTACTATCGCATCACAGATAGTGGTATCGTTGAAGGAGAGCCAACTAAAGCTAAGAAATTCGACATGCTTTATGTCCGCAATCGCTATCAGGCTGTTGATAGGGCAGTTCTTGAGTGTCGCCGTCTTATTTATTCCCGTCGCAGCATGGAAATTAAGTCACTGGCAGATGGAGAATGGGTTAACGTAGGTGACATGATTCAGGTAGTCGATATGTATGATGATGTGCAACAGACTGGCGTCATTGAAGCGCGCAACGGAAACGTATTCACGACAAGTGAACAACTCACGGCTGATGATAATCTTTATGTTGTGATCACCAGTTCTGATGGCAGCGTGTCAGACAGGTTGCCAGCCACAGTGATCGGATTGCATACATTCACCTGCAACCTGCCGTCTGATTTTCAGCTAAACATATGGGATGGCACAAATGTGCAAAGTGAATCCCGTTACGTGCTGAGCACGGAGAAAGAGCTTGATACCACGTTATGGGTAGTCAGCCAGAAGAATCCCGGCAGCGACGGGACAACAACTCTAACCATGAGTGAATACAGTGACGACATGTACGAATATGTCATCTCGTCATCGTGATACAATATACATCAAATTCACAAAGGAGCATTTATTATAATGGCTACCACACCAACTAATAAACCAATTCCATCAGAAGACCCTCGCGACCTGAAATTCAATGCCGGGAAAATAGATGAGGTAGTAACTAGTAAAAACCACTACTACACTGATCGCTTCGGCGTGCGCCGCTTTACAATTGCTGGCTTTCAGTATACAGCAGAAGAAGCTATCCGTAATTATGGCTACATTACGATTGACAGCTTCGAAGATGGTGCGACACTGACACTTCCCAATCAGACACTGCGTTATGAAGCAAATGGAGAATACTACCGCTGGGATGGGGAATTTCCAAAAATAGTACCAGCTGGTTCAACTCCAGATAGCACGGGCGAGGTAAAACCAGGGGCATGGGTTAGCGTTGGTGATGCCACTGCAAGACAGTGGGCTGAGTCATATTTTATGACACTTGAATACAAAAAAATATATGGTGATACATTTTCAACTGGAGGCTCAGCGACAGCTAATGAATCTGCACTTTTGAATCCACTGGATAACATGTATTACTCTCCAATATCTGGGACGATAACTGTGCCACCGAACTCATCTCCAGATGATGATTGGGTGTGCGTTGGGTATCTATCAGCATATTCTATTGACGATCCACGAAACTATGGTGCAGTGCCAGATGACCCAACCTTCGACAGTTCGGCAGCTCTTGATTTGTGGCGTAACAGCGTGCTAACCAGAAAGCGACAGACATCCTTCCCATCAAGTAAAGATGATCCCACTATGTTAAACCTCGGCGGGGCTATTCTAGATATGTCTCATGGTGTTTACTATACGACTAAGCCATTGGATTTTGTTGACACTTTCAACTTTACGCTATTAAACCCTACCATTACCGCGCTAGATGGATTCACTACTGGTCGCGCTATATTAGAATTCAAGCTGGGAACAGGGGCTCGCCCGTTAGACGGCATCCGTATCGAAAACCCAGTATTAGACGGAAACTGGAAAGCTGATGGTTGCATCCTTGCTTACGATTTCTGGAAAATGCCGATTATCGGCGGCGTGCTATCAAGATATCGGGAGTATGGTGTAAAAACTGATTATGTATCTTACCCGCCTCATGAATTGAATATGGCGTTGACTCATATCGGACAGCAGCCAGTGTGGGAGGCTGATATCCCTGCCGACGTTGTGAATGGTGTGGCGTTGGATATTAACAACTATGACAATAATTACACTGGCCTAATAATCAGTCAACAAGTTAAGGATGTTGCATACCTGAGGAAAGGTGCTGGTAGTTTTGTTAACTGCCACTTTTACCCTCATCAAGAAACCGATCCTACGAAAGGTAAGATTTCCATTATGTCAAATGCGGACCAGTTTGTAGGATGTTATTTTGATGGGTGTCAGGTTGAGTCAAGCGCAGACGGAGCACGTTACACCATCAGTGCCTGCAATTGGTTGGTAGCAAATCACGGCATAGCATTAAACATGGTTTCAAACCCATTTCAGGTAAAAGTTACAGATTGCCGTTTTCGCAACACTACCGGAGTAACAATGTCAGCAAGTGTTATTCGAATGAAAACCATATCAGAAGGTAGAACGTCACGCCCTGACATTAGAAATAATGTGACTGAAAATTGCACGGCAATTTCGACATCAGGGAGGGAGTTTTTTACATTAACGAGCACAGACGCTGCAAGGGCAGTAACAAGGGACATTCCAGACCAATTCAGACCAGCATCCTCTGTTGGAATACAGGAGACATCTGGAAACACGAATGACGATACATGGCTTCTTAAGGCAAGATTAATAAGCACAAGCCAAGTCAGAATGCGACCTTACAACATGACTAACCTGGCATCCACGGCAACATATACAGGTCCAGTTGTATTGATGTATAATACTGAGAATGATTAACAAAACCCCGCTTCGGCGGGGTTAGTTTTATCATCAAAACGGAATATCATCGTCGAAGTCCATCGGAGGCTCATTGCCTCCTTGTGGGCTTTGTTGTTTTGGTTGCTGCTGTTGCGGATTTGTTCCCCATCCACCTTGAGGTTGTTGTCCTGATTGCTGGCGTGGTTGCTGCTGACCAGAATCATCACGCTTACCACCAAGCATCTGCATAACGCCACCCACCTGCGGAATGACAATCTCAGTGGTATATCGGTCCACGCCCTTGCTGTCAGTCCACTTGCGAGTGCGTAACTGGCCTTCGATATAAACCTGAGAGCCTTTGCGAAGGTATTCTCCAACAACTTCTGCAAATTTTCCGAAGATGACCACGCGATGCCATTCAGTCTGCTCTTTCTTTTCCCCTGTCTGCTTGTCTTTCCATTGCTCAGATGTTGCAACAGAAAGATTGGCAATCGCAGAACCTGATGCAGAATATTTAACTTCAGGGTCGTTACCGAGAGTGCCGACAATAATTACTTTATTTACGCCGCGAGCCATTTATTAAAATCCTTCAATTGGAGTTGGTTTATGTTCGGTTTTTGTTTCTTCCTGCGGTTCTGGCTGTTGTGATTGCGGTTTAGCCAGTTTTGCAGGGTTGAAATTATCCTGCGGGGTTATTACCACAGGAGATAATTGCTCATCATTGATGAAAGACTCAATGCGATCGTATTCTGCAGCAGAAGCAGCCAGAGAAGGCCAGATTGCGCGAATCTTATCTTTCAGGTTATCAGGTATTGATTTTGCTTCTTCCTTCAGACCATCCATGCCTTTTGCGGCGGAAAGCTGAAGTCGTGAGCGCCATGACTCAAATTCTTCGTCAACTTTAACGCCAGAGTCCACCCATTTGATGAGTCCGCGACCATGAGCCTCTCCAATATACCCATGACGAACGCTTTCACGACCAGATTCAAAGAAGATAGGGCGTAGTTCTTCTGGTAATTTTGTGAACTCCTGAATTTTCCCTCCATCGTGCATCATCATGCTAACGGTCATCTCGAACATAAAATCCTTCTCGCACACTGGCTGCAAACCAAGCGATACAGGCTCCTTCGGGTTTGCGAAATCAGTTTTCTGGCGGGCGCGAAGGCAGACAATGATATGCATATTGCTTTGCAGCATGGCATTCATGAACTTCTTGTGCTCAGCTTTTGCTCGCTTCCAGTCAGCCATCTTTTTGCCGTTAAGCAGTGGCTTTTCAGCAATCTCAGTGCAACTACCCTCACCTTCCCATTCGTGAGAACCTGAATCAATAACAAGAACCTTAACGCCAGCAGCCTGAAACTCTTCAATGGCCTGACGGTAACGAGCAGGGCTGAATGGTGCATACATGTCAGCGTGCAGGAATTTGCCATCAAGGATGTTTGAGTACAGGCGACCTCGACCATTCTCAGTATCAAGGAATCCGATTTCTTCTGGTGAATCAACCATCCCGCGAGCCAGCTTGAGTGCGCTATATGTTTTCCCGCTGCCTGACTGGCCTGAAATACCGATGACCACACGAGAACCTGAACGCTCTGCTGGTTTAATATTGAGAATACCCATTTGCATTACCTCATTCAAATTCTACAAAATCACCACCAACCATTTCGACGATAATGAATCCAGATTCATCATCATATGTTGCCTGCCATATAGCTCCAATTTCGTCTCTTATGTTAAAAATACCACCAAAAAAGTTAGCGCCATACCACTCACCTTCTTTAAATCTTTTGCTTGTTGAGCTTGCACAAAATAATTTCATTTGCATCACCTCACTAATTATAAATTAAATTGCTTCTTGAACCATTCAGGCGTTTCCATTTCTATGACAGGATTACCCATTGAATAACCCGGCCACGAATTTGCTTTTTTGCAAGCCTTGTAAATTTCCATAGCGCCATGCAACTGAATTCGACCAATATTCAACTGCTCTTCAGTTAATCGAATTAAAGCAGGAATGAATGGAGCTTTCTTTTCCTGAACTAAAAGGTTTACAGAACGCGGCGCATAACCGTATGCCGCAACAAACATATCGTGCTGCATCGCCATTTTCATAAAGTAGCCAAGTCGCGCAGCATGACGGAAAAACTCATCAGGCTTGGCGCTTACCGCTGTCTTGTAGTCAATTATGTCACCACCTTTTGTCAGGCAGTCAAACCGAACCTTTGCCTTTTCCCCGTAAAGCTCACCGAGGATTGACACTTCAGCATAAGCACCAGCAAGAAGGCTTCTGTAATAGCTGTTTGCGTGGATTACAGCACGCATTTGCTGAATGGCGTCATAATCACTACCTTCCAGCATCTGCTTTCCTGCAGCAGCTTTTTCAGCCTCTTCACGGATGACATCGTAAATTTTCACAGGCTCGCCAGTCGCCTGAATGATTTTGATCACCTCAGCTTTCGACTTCCCTGAAAGTCCTTTGATGCCTCTCTCTTTCGCCCATGAGTTCATATCGGCAGTAGTTACCAGCACCGTTGGTTTCCCATCTTTGTCTTTTGGAAAATCGTCTACAACCGGCATTCGCGCATATTCAGCATCGAAACGCTCTGGTTCAAGCAGGGCTGTATGGCTTCCGGTTCCGAAGATAAGAGCTTTTGACTGCTCATCTTCTTCGTCTTTGTAGCGCCATGCTGCTGGGCATCTGTCATAGATGTTCCACAAACCAGAACCATTAATATGCTCTGTGTCTGCGTGGTATTGCTCATTAGTTAATTCATTATTGAAATAGACCTTCATTTAATCACCACTGTATTCACGTAACGCTTCGGCAATTCTCATTGCATCATCAAGCAATTGATAACCATCGCTGACAACATAACCGCCATCATCAAGTTCGTTTAACTTAGCAAGGAGATTGCGTAGCATTTCGCATTGCCACTCCGCATCAAAACTATCAGGAATCTCAATATCCATCTTCATCACCTCATTTGTCATTGTGTAATTGAATCTACATCAATCCACATCAAAAGGCAAGCCAAAATAGAAAAGCGTGGCTTTTTTTAGTTCATCAAGGCCGTAAGCGATGGCAGCATAATGACCAAGCCTGCACATCTCAGTTAACACAGCAGATTGATCCTTGCTAACCCTGCTTTTGCTTTTATCGCGGCGCTTTGACTCAATCATTCCGCAACTGTGCTTCACTCCCGGCGTCATTATCACATTGTCGCCTATCCCAGTCTTAACCCCCATCTTCTGGCGCTTCAGCACAAACTGCACCATGCTTGATGTGCCAGTTTCGTTGGGTACATGAAACCACAGAACATCAGGGAAGCGGTGTTGCATCCATGTGCCGTAACCCATCTGGTCAGTCTCCTCTTTTGGGCATTCTCCGCGATAACCGCTATCAAATACCCATATACCGCTATCAAGCTGTTTCACTTTGTTCTCCTATGAAATCCTTGCGGTGGATGATATCGCGGCCTTTATCATTGATACGATGCGTGATGCGTTTTGGCGCTTTAATCAATCCCGCATACATCATGAATTGCTTGGCGTTCTGGCATTTCAGGATTTTCCCAGCCATTGACTTATCATCAAGGTGAGGAAATATAGCTTTTGCTTTGAACATGTTTTTCATGTGAGTTGCGCCGCCGTAAGGGTAGAAAACCTCGTTAGCCCATCCTTCTTTTCCATCACAACGATTAATCCAGTAGCGATACAAAATACCCTCTCCGTCCTTCGTTAGCTGGACTTTGAAATCCATAACATCAGCCCACTCGTTATCGGTATACGCACGCTCATTCAGTGCCGCATTCGGGTCTCGCAAAACGTGATCGCAATGTCGGCAATAGCGCGCCGTTGGGTCGTTTTTGGTGCCGCAACCATCATCAAAAATCCGGATTCCATGCTTATCAAAACCGCAACGGATATAACTGAAGAACTCCTCGCAGCGACCATCTGGAGATAGTGGGTCTTTCCCGATGCATCGACGCGCATATGGACTATTCATTGTTCCGCATTTCGGACATTGAACCTGTTCGCCGCTACGTTTTGAGCGTTGCGCTTCAGCTTCTTCCAGGATTGGGTCCTCGTAGAGCTGACCAAGTTCAAACATCGTGCCAGAGAAATCAAGGACCAGATGGTCTTCTTTATGATACCCGGCATCAATTTGCTCTTTCTTCAGCAGGCGCATACCGCGACCAAGAAGCTGGACAAGGAGAGTTAGCGACATTATTTTTCGTAATATGCAGCTCGTATCCCATAGCGGAATGTTGACGCCAGTGGTAAGGGCTGCTATCTGGAATGTGAATTTTTTGCGCCCTGTGTATGCATCTTTTAGAGCCTTCCTTCTGGCTTTTGGCCCCATATCTTCTGTAACTATTGAGTAGCTTCCTTCAGGTAGGTATTTTGCCGCCTCCTGACAGTGCTTCTTGCCAGCACATGTAATCAATACTCCGTTTCTGTTTTTAGTAAGCTCCATCACTTTAAGCATGATTTTCTGTGTAAGAGTTCCTTGCTCAAGGATTTCTTTCTGCATCTGCTTGAGTTGTTCTGCGGTGAAATCCTGAGTGCCATCAACATCTGAACCATGAAACTCAGAAAGATCATAATGCAGGCTGTCAACATCATGAAGACCAAAAATTGTTGGCACAAGAAAACCGTTTTCAACCATGTACTTGGTGTCTATATTGATAATCTCTTTCTTCCAGAAAGCACCTTTTATTGATGTAGTGCCGCGGAACGGTGAGCCTGTATAACCTATTATTCTCAACTCATGGTCGTACTTATCTTTGCACCTTTTCATTAGCTCATTAATTATCACTGCATACTGCGTATCACCATCATTAACAACATCAATGTCATTAACCATATGATTTTCGTCTATCAGCAGGAATCTCGGGCAAAAGTCAGAAAGCGCACCTTTTGCAACAACATTCCCTGATTCATCCTTTTTATCAAACAAAGCATTTACAACAGTACCCTCAGAACCACAGATTATTGGATACGTAGAACTTTTCCTCCCCAACGAAGCACTGAATAGCGAGTTTCTTACGCCAAGCGACCATAGCTCTTCCGCATCTTGCTCCACTATTTCGCCCTGTCTTGATAGAATCATCCCTGAATAGCCCATTTCCTGAAAACGTTTTGCTATCATGGCAATCATCAGTGACTTTCCGCTACCGACGCTTGCTGTTACATAGCTAGGCCCAACATAATGACGAATCACATCACCAGTTAACTTATATATCAACCACTGATAGGGTCTTGGCTCGATATCACCAGTATCCAGATAGGATTTCAGCAGATTAATATCAATCTCTGAAATCATTTTGTCTATTTTATGCATAACTCACCCTAAATTAATAAACTCTTTATGGTTAGCAACCATGAATTCACGAATCGCCTTTTCTGCTGATTCTATGGTGTCAAATAAACCAAGATGAACCCTCTTCTTGTTTATTGATGTCTGCGCCCTCCATTTGTTGCATCTTTTATCGAAATGCACACCTTTTACACCAGATTTATTTGTTGATTTCTTTTTCATGTTGAACATGTTTTGTTGGTGACTAGAAATCCTAAGGTTGCAAATTCTATTGTCTGATTTATCACCATTTATATGGTCTATTTCATACCCATCAATATCTTCCCCATAAACATAAATCCATGCCAGCCTATGAGCTTTCCTTAGTTTTCCTAGTAGCGTGATGGTAATGTACCCTGCCTTATTCTTATGCCCAACAACCTTGCCTTTACGCCAGAGTGTTCCATGTGTTTTTGCAGCTGTAAAGACGCCAGTCTCTGGGTTATATTCAAGATATTCCATTATCTGTTTTTGAGTTATGAATTGGGCTTTTCTTCTGTCTATGCTTGCGCAATCTGCACTTTCCTGAGCAACATTTTGCTTTTGCAGTTCCGATAAACTCATTTCCGCAAACCTCGCACTTCTTAACGGTGATAGCCATTTCTTACCCTCTATTGTAACGATTAATTGTTTCATTGCAAGTAACGATTGATTGTTTCATGTGGGTAAATTACAATGATTCTACATCATCGTCAACAGGAAGATTTTATGAGATACGACTGGAAAGACATTGAGCCAAAAATGCTCGGCAACTGGCAGGCTGCCATCATGTCTATTGTCAATGTGGATAGCAGAGTTTTCAATGGCAAGCACCAGCCATGCCCGTCATGCTCAGGCAAAGACAGGTATCGTTTTGACGATAACTTCGAAACAAAAGGCGACGGCGGAGCAATATGCAATCAGTGCGGTTCCGGCAGCGGCATGAACTGGCTGATGAAGCTATCTGGAATGAACTTCCCTGAAGCTCTTGAGGCTCTTGGTGGATTCCTGAATATGCATCCACGCGAAAAACTGGATGCGATCAGGAAGGAACTGCCGAAGATAAATCACAATGACGACTTCATCACCGAGCAGGAAGTCGCAGAAATCATGTCTAAAACGACGCGTGTCGCGATGAATGAGTGGACTTTGATAAATGGTATTGGTTGTGACGTTAATGTCGCCAGAGGTAAAACTGGAGAGCTTATTGCGGTTGAGATGATGCGTGCTGACACAATGAAGCCGTGCAACGTGGCATTCATTGGCATGGATGGTGATGTGTTCAGAACATTCTACAAAGCAGGATACAACAAAGACTCAGCCATCAACGGCAAACTCACACGCGGCGCGATAAGCCCAATTGGAGAAGATAACGGCAAGTTCATCTACCTGGTATCTGATTATGCCGATGCGTGGAAGTGCCATTACTTCACTGGCGCTCACGTCTGGTGCTGCTGGTCGCCGGAAAACATGTGGGAAGTGATGCGATCGGTTAGCGATGAGACGAAAGCACGGTTACGCTGCATAATTAATTATAAATTTGATGAACTGTGCGCAGCAGAAAATGCAGGACTCCCGGTGATGCTGCCAGACGACTCAGACACAATCAGAATGGCTAAGAGGATCAGAAGAAAGATTTATGACGCTGGCGAACTGATAGGAAAGATGTCGGTTAGCATATAAAAAGAAACCCTCCATATGGAGGGTTTTTGTTATTCATTTCACGCTAACAAAGTCCTAGCCTTTTCCTTTCTTCGTAAAGAGCATATTCTGGATTGCCAGTTTTCCTGTAGAGATTATCCTTCAACCTTAAAATCTCTTTTGTTGTTGCCGCCACGCCTGAGACAACAGTTTCTCCGAACAAGTCAGAATCACTCAATGACTCAAGTTTCACCATGTCGTTAAAGTATCCATCTTTTCTCGTCGCATGAAGAGCAATAAGATATGGTTTGCTTCTCTTATTCTTCACCCAATACACACGGTTAACGCCATCAAGATAGCCGCAACTCATTGAGCGCGCCACAAACTCTCGTGATAGGCCAAGTGCAAGCTCGCCAATATCGACGCCAATTTGTTCAGCCATTCTTTTGCACTGTGTATTGCCAATTACAAATCTCTCAAGCTGAACCCTTGTGAAAGTTGCATTTCCTTCGCAGAATTTAAATATTGATGTTTTCATATTTATCACCTAATAAGTTCAGGGTTTACATACACATTACTATCAACAACGCATACCATGTTCATGCTCTCAAGCTGTGGAAGTAATTGCTCCTTTATTTTTTTCGAAATCCCGCCCTGTGCCCTGAATGGTTTAACTTTCCTTGCTTTTTCAAGTACTCTTGACATGCTTACGTAACCCTTAGATTGTCTTGCCAGCTCTATCGTTATTTCTGATAGCTTTTTCAGCTCAACTTCCTCACCAGCAGACCCTGATGATGTTGTTGCTGCAACATATGATTCAATTAACTCACCAAAAATAGCGAGCGCCTCTTCTGCTGTCTCAGCAGAAATGACCTTTGCTTTCTCTTCTCGACCATCAGGTGAAAACCAATTGCGTATTACGTGAAGTACTGATGCAATCCTTACAACCTGCTTATCCATCTTCCCGATCATGCCTCTTAGCATTGAATGCCCATAAAGACCGCCATCAGCCATGTGTGGCTCTGCCTGTTGCCTTGCTGAATAAATTGCCATTATCGCCTCCTGCTCAAGAGACAGAACAACCTTTTCTTCAGTCATAATGTTGTGAATGAGTCTGTAATATTGAGACATCAACTCTTTATCAATTGGTGTATATGCTGGCGTTCCATCGTCATTTATGAACACGCGCTGACCAAGCATTGATTTTTCACGAAGCAGGAGGAATCGCTCACTAACACCATTAGACCTTTCACCAACCTGCATGATTGAAAGCACGGTTTCATCCTGAGCTATAACATTTATGCAACCGTTTGCAACAAATGAAAGGTTGTTTGAACCGTTAGCTCGCGCTGAAGAAACGTATTCCATATCCCACGCCTTAAGAACTGTCTCGCAGCTTGCTGTGGAATTGGCATTTGAGTAAGTAAGGCCAAGCAATGTATTAACAGCGGTAGCCTCAGCAGAAATAACGGCAAATGACCCCTGAAGAGCGTTAAGCCTGCTCAATCCTTCAGGTGTTGAGTCTGTCACCGGGAAAACAATATCACCCAGTTTTTCAATCTCGTTTTCCAGTTTTTCCTTATCTTCGTACATGATAGCCAGTGCGGTTTTGTTTTGTTCTGATTTTATCTCCCTCTCAATCTCGCGCAGCTTGGCTAATTTTCTTTTTCTCTCCTTTCTTCTCACCTCATTAATTCTCTCATTCTCACAAACAAGAGGTGCTGTAGAATATTGGTTTACGGAACTCTTACCTGTTGATGGTGGCTGGCTAATGACAACATACAGTGATGTTGGTTGTTCGCTACCGTGATAGTTAACAAAAAATCTACCAAGCATGGCTGCTGAAACGCTGCCTAAAAAATTAAGATATACAGAAGAAGCAGGAAATTGTATTGATTTTGCAATATTTCTCGATAGCTTACCTACAACATCAATATCATTACCAATGCATACGTTTGTATAGCCAGCATCATTATCATCAAAGTCCTTTGGTGAGTGCCAGTATTGCCGTGACGCTCCATATCCATTTGCTTCTATTGCAACACTCAGAACGGAACGCTTGCTTTTTGCTGCCATCTCAACAATATCTTCTGGCATTAGCTTTTTCTCAAACACAGAGCACTCCTTATTTGATGCGGGTAATTTTCAATTCGTCTTCGCGCAGGCGAGTAACAAACATTAGCGAGTGATCGTTTGCTGCTTTGTTCAGTGCAGCTCTGACACCTGCAACAGTCATGCTCCTTTCTGATATTTCACCTAACGCAATAACACATTCACCACCAACATCTACGAAGCGAACTTTATCCCATACAAATTTCATACTTGAGCCTGCACGGTAGTCTTTCATGTCAAATCCTCATTCTGGAATATGTATATTACTATATAGAAAACGATTGGGCACTTCAATACCGCTGCGCTTAAATCACAAAGGTAATTGATAGCACGAATTGCTAAATATGACGCTTCCTGTTTATGAGTTTCGTGGTATATTTCATTAATCAACACGTAAGTGATTGACCGCAAAGAGAAAAACAACAAATCCCGCCCAAAAGCCCTGAAAAATAGGGCGAAAAATTCCAGATAAAAATCAATAAGTTACAAAACATTCGCCCATTCATGCCCAAAAAAAGGGCGAAACATTTCATATTAAATTCAGCAACTTAACTAATTTCCGCCCATTTTTGGTGGGTGGGTGTATGTATACATCGTATAAGAGAGAAAAATAGTAGATATGAAATGAATGCATATATGGGGTGTGGGCAAGGTGGGCAAAAGGTATGGTATGAGCGAAAACGAACATAGTTAGTTAGTATGATAGATAGACATAAGTAAGTATAAATAACTAACAATATTAATAACTTACATG